>Ga0181612_151467_pt1 | contig 21701 bp, 14 predicted proteins | sample HoacroProtozoa21_FD_119630 | JGI IMG/M metagenome (GOLD analysis project Ga0181612, IMG submission 119630) | Hoatzin crop microbial communities from Cojedes, Venezuel. Combined Assembly of Gp0051906, Gp0051904, Gp0051908
CCATGAAGTAGAAGTCGTTGCCGTCGCGAGCAATCTTGACCAATGCGCCCTGGTGGTTGCCCTGGTCGTCATACTCGCTGTGCAGCCAGTACTGGTTCACCACAGCGTCATCAGGTACAACGGGCAGGTCCTCGTCCAGTGGCACAAACATGGGACCAAAGTTGTAGGCCGACAGCGAGAAGTTGCCCTCCAGCAGCGCAATCATCACCGTGTCGTCGGCAGCAATCGTGCCCATCTCCTCGTCAAATGTCATGCGCAGCGTGCCAGGCTCGTTGATGGTGAAGCCGTTGTAACCACTGTGTTCCTCGTTGGGCACCAGCGTGCAGGTGTTGAAGAACACATACACATTGTACGAGTCCAGGTAGTTATACGATTTCACAAACTGCGGCGTCTCCACCTCGATCACGCCGTCCTTGAGCGTGCCATGGAACACGTAGTCGCGGCCGCTGCCAAATACGTCACTGAAGTAGAACTCGTCGCCCAAGCGCGAGATGCGCACGATGCTGTTGTTGTAGCGGGTGGTAGTGCCCATTTCGCACACCGACATCGTGTAATACTGGGTCGTAGCGCCCTCGGGGACCGTCACATTGACCATGGTTGACAGGTCAATGGGGATGTAGGTCATCATGGCTTGAACCAGATAGGCCCCATTGTTATCATCCACGCCGACCAGATACAGGTCCTGGCCAGTAGTGATGTAGCCGTCTTGAACCACGAGCTGGAAACTCGGCGAAATGGTGTCAACCACATACGCATCTTGTTCCTCGTCGTACATCAGCGTGCGCACATAGAGCCTGTCGGCGCCAAAGCTTGAGAGGTCACCGCACAGCGCGCCACTCTCGATCGTGATGATGCCGTCCTGCATGTCGCCGTCCAGGTGTCCCCGCACGTAGGCACCGTTGCGAGCAAATCGCAACAGATCCTTGATATAAACGCTACCGTCCTCGGCATTGTAATACACCTCGGACTCAATACCGCCGTATGCGCCAAAGCCAAAGCCGATGTCCTCGTACATCTGGAGCATATAGTCCATCTTTTCGCCCTCGGCTTCAACGATAAAGCCACGACCATCAACAACGGGAGCACGATTGATGCCAGCGGGGTTGCGCTGAGCGTCCTTGACGAGTTGCTCATGAGATTGCAACTGTGCAGTCAACTGGGGGCTCAATTTCACGTCTGGGATGTTGGCTGGGCGCATGGCTGGCTGCTGGGCGAGCATTGCCAGCGAGCACAGTGTCATCGCCACAAGAGTTAAGTAAATTTTCTTCATAATTAGTTTATAATTTGTGATGAATAAAAAATGATAATCTTGTGAATGAAGTCACCGCAAAATTACAAACTTAACATAAAAAAGGCAAAAAATGACGATTTTTGAGGTGTTCAAATGTAGGCGAACACCAGAAACACGCTATTTTTCAATGAAATCGGAGGTGCAGGAGTTATTTTTTGCCATCGCCGAGGCTCATGTTGCGATAGTCGGTGGGGGTCAAGCCCGTCTCGCGCTTGAACACCTTGCTGAAGCTGGAACGCGACTTGAAACCCACGCTGGTGGCAATGCCCTCGATGGTGAGGTTGCCATAGTGCTCGGTGTCCTTGATGCGACGGCATGCCTCGCGCACGCGACAGGTGCTCACCAGAGTGCTAAAGTTGCAGCCCCGCAGCTCGTTGATGACCTGTGACACCTGGTTGGGGGTGGACTGGGTGAGCTCGGCAAGGCGGTCAAGTGAGAAGTCATCGCCATAAACCTCGTCAGACAATCGCATCACGCCCTCCACACGCTCCAGTAGCATCGCCTTGGCATCCTCGTCTTGCATACCGTTCTTGTGATACTTGGGTTGGGCGTGGCGTTGCTCCTCGGCAGCGAGCAGCTGCTCATTTTTTTCATACAGCATGCGGTTGCGCTCGCGCAGCTGCTTGTTCTTGTGCAGCAGCAGGGTAAGAAGCACCGCCAGCAGGGCGGCACATGCGCCCACCACCCACAACACCCGTCCGCGCACGCGGCTCTTGTAGGCATGCTCGGCGGCGCGCTGGTTGGCATCCTCGATTTGCTGGAGGAATTGTTGGCGGTTCATGTCCGCCATCTTGTACTGGTTCAGCATTTTGTCCTTGAGTTGCAGGAACAACAACTCGTAGTGCGCCACACTGTCGGTTTGCCCCTTGCTGCGGTAGTATTCCAGGAAATTGTGATACACGTCAAGCAACTCCAGCTCGTGGTGTCCCTCGGTGGCATATCGCTCGATTTCGGACAGTTGCTGCAACGCCTCGTTGTCGCGCCCCATCTTGAGCAGTACTTGATAACGCACCGACCCCAACCACTGCGTGTCATAGGGTAGCAGGTCGTGCGTCATGGTTGCATCCAGCAGTTGTAGCGCTTGGTCATAGTGCCCCTCTCCATATTGCAGGGCAATCTGGCTCAATGCTGTGGCAAAGCGTCCCTTCTGGGTCGTGTCTTGGTGGGCTATTTTCAAGTATTGACGCAACTCGTTGGTAACCAAATCAACGCGGTCAAACTCGATGGCAGTGTTGGCAAGGTTGGATGTCACAACCGCGACCGACTTGCCCACAGCCAGACTGCGATGGAACACCTGTTGCAGTTGGTGCAGAATGCTGTCGGTTGTGATGCCCACATCGGGGTAAAGCGTCAAGTTGACGCGGTCAAACATCGCATGATTGTTGAGTATCAGCAGTTCCACCTGCTCTAGATGGTGCTTATGAGCCATGTCAAAGGCTCGTTGCAAATATTCTCGTGATTTTTTGAAATCATAGTAGAAGTTGCTATAAATCAGCCCAACATCATTGATTGCCATTGCTATGTCTGCCAGCGCGGCTGTGTCGCGGTCACTGACGTTGAAACGGCGGTTGGCGACGATGGTGAAGCACATCATGGCGCTGTCGGGCTTGTCATGCTCGGCATAGGTCTGACCACGTTCCAGCAGAGTTGCGGATGCCACGCTAGACCACTCATCATCCAGTGTCACAGGCAAGTCCCCCTTGCCCAACGCCCAGCCAGCAACAGCATGAAGCACAAGCGCTGCAACAACAGTTAATTGTAGCACTATTGCACCGATATGTCGATGATATCTAGAGCTCACGATGTGGCAAGGTTACTGTAGCAGGGGAGTGCCGATGGCAGCGTTGGGAGCCTGGATGTGGAGCATGGCGCAGACGGTGGCGGCAATGTCGGTCATGTGGGTGAGACGGCTGGTCTCACCTGGTGTGACATGCCAACCCATGAAGATGAGCGGGATGTGGCTGTCGCTCTGGCTCCAAGTGCCGTGATTGCTGCCTGCCTGGTAGGAATGTCCGGCATATACACCCGTGCGTGGCACGAGATAGATGTCGCCGCTGCGCTGTGGAAAGTAACCCAGCACGATGCGTTCCTTGAGGATGGCTGGTAAGGTGGCGTTAGCGATGTGTGCCACATCGACAGCCCATTGGATTTCATCGGGCTGCTCTAGTGCGCGGCAAGCGGCGTCGGTCACTGTCTGGCGGTCGAGACCTGCGCTGTCGATAGCGTGGTGGTTGAGGTAGAATGTGTATTCCATCGACGCACTGATGAGGTTATCCACACCGAATTGTTGCTTGAGGGCACTGTTGGCGTCGTTGCGTGCTGTGGTCTCGTCCCAGGCACCACTGGGCAGGCCATATTGTGTCATGCGGGGATAACTGTGTGTGCCACCGTGGTCGGCGCTGAGGAAAAGCAGGTAGTTGTCGCGCCCCACACGCTGGTCCAGCAGGTCGATGAAGCTAGCCAGCTCCTTGTCGAGTTGCCAATAGATGCTGTCCACCTTGGGCGAGTGGGTGCCATGGTAGTGTGCGCACATGTCGGTGTTGCTCACGCTGATGGCTAGCATGTCGGTGCTGTTGCCTTGTCCCAGCCCCTCGCTGATGAGTGCCTGCCGTGCCATGGCAAAGGTGAGCGTGGTGCCTGCTGGAGTGTTGTTCACGTCGGCGGCCAGCAGGTCGCTGTGAGTGGCGTTGAAGTCCTGCACCCATTGTGGCAGGTGGTCGGTGTAGTAGGTGCTGGTGATGAACGCCTTGCTGCCACGGTCATACCAGTAGGCTCCCGTGGGGTTGTGCCCTGCCGGCAGGATGGCGGCGCGGTCCTTGAGTGCGATGCCCACGATGCGGCTGGCCCTCTGGGTGGCAAGCAGCAACTGGTCACCGATGGTGGTGGTGATGAGGTTGCGCGGTGACTTGCCCCGTGCCTTGTCGTTGCCGCCAACGGCCTGATAGTCGTCATCTTGCACACTGGTGACATTCTTGCCGTTGAGCATGAAGTTGTTGCCCGCAATGCCATGAAATGCTGGCGTGGTGCCGGTGTAGATGCTGGCGTGTCCTGCCGCAGTGACGGTGGGCACATAGTCGATGATGGTGTTGTTGAAGCGGTAGCCATCGGTGAGCAGGGTGTTAAAACCCTTGCCTGTCCAGGGATAGGTATAGAGGTAGTCCCATCTCATCTGGTCCACCACGATGCCCACCACCAGCTTGGGACGCTCCACCTGAGCTTGTGGGCGGGCAGTGATGACACTCATCAACGCCATGACCAGCGTCATGCTTATATAAATAATGTGTCGTTTCATGTTTGTCATGATTGTTTTTTATCAATTTGTGTGATTACTGCATCTGGCATAGCACGTTGTAGCAGGGGCATGGACCCGCATGGGGATCAGCGCAGTAGCGGTGCCGCAATTCGGGGAAACACTTCTTGTCGATGACAGTGACAGCGACTTGATGTTGCATGGCGTTGTCGTGGTTGCTGATTATCGGGTCGTGCCACGGACAACGAGGCGGGTCTTGACGACGCGTTTCTCGGCCTTGTCGCTGGGCAATGTGCCCTCAACGGTGCCAATGAGGATGTCGGCGGCCTCCTTGCCCACCTGGATGCCCCGTTGCTCGACGGTGGTGAGCATGGGGTCACAGACGGTGGCACGAAAACCATTGGTGAAACCGCAGATGGACACTTCCTCGGGAATCATGTATCCCAACCTCTTGACGACCGAGAGGATGCCAATGGCGGTCTCATCGTTGACGGCAAAGAAGGCATCGGGCCTGTCGTCCATGCGCATCATGGCAGGCGTGATGCGTTCGGCATCGGCACGATTGTCACAGATGCGCACCAGTTGCTCGTCAAGGGTGAGCCCGTTCTTGTAGAGGGCATCCTTGTAACCGTTGTAGCGGTTCTTGCCGATTTCCATGTTCATGCTGGTGCCAAAGAATGCCACGCGCTTGCAGCCCGTCTCGATGAGGTAGGAGACAGCCTTGAGGGTGCCCATGTAGTCGTCCACGACGACGCGGCTGGCATTGATGGCGGGGCAGATGCGGTCATAGAAGACGAGCGGCACCCCTGATGCCACCAGCTTCTCAAAGTGGTCATATCGCTCGGTGTCCTTGGCTTGTGAGACGATGATGCCGCAGACCTTGTTCTTGAGCATGGCTTCACAGATGCGAACCTCGTTGGCATAGCTCTCGCCACTCTTGGCCACCATGAGCTGGTAGCCCCGTGCCGCGGCCTCGCCCTCGATGCCATCAAGGATTGAGGAAAAGTAGTAGTGCACAAACTCGGGTACGATGACCCCGATGGCTCGTGAGGGATTGCGCTTGCTGTGCCGCAATTGTTCGGCGATAATGTTGGGAAAGTAGTTGTGTTCCCGCGCAAACTGCTGAATGGCCTCACGCCGTGTCTTGGAAATGCTTGGACTATCGCTCAGTGCCCTAGAGACGGTGGCAACCGACACTCCCAGTTGCTGGGCGATGTCCTTCATTGTCATGTGTTGGTTGTCATTCATAGTGTTGCATTTAGGTATGTGTGGGTTATTCCCCTTGCATCACCCCATGGGGTCATGCAAGAGAACTTGTTGCTTGCAAAATTACAAAAAAATCCCTTTGGCGCAAACGATTGCACTTAATTAATAGAAAATTTAACATTATAAAATGATTGTAACATTATAAAATAAGGTAAATTTGCTCGCTTTAATTCCGCGTCAGTAATGGTGTTAAACGCCACTTGAGGCAATTGTGACAGTAGAAAGTCACACAGCGGGAGGTGCAAAGCTTGACGAATTAATTTATTTATTATCAACATAATAACTAACTTTAAAAATTAAAAGATGAAGCAATTAGACATCAGAATTCCTTACCGGATTCTAGCCCTTGTGATGGGATTGTTCCTGTCGCTGGGAGCCTATGCACAGATTACTGTGAATGGCAATGTTAAGGATGCTACAGGCGAGCCCATCATCGGCGCTAGTGTACGCGTGGTGGGTACGCAGATGGGAACGGCTACCGACCTGGACGGTAACTTCACCCTCGAAGGCGTGCCTGAAGGCTCCAAGCTGCAAATCACCTCGGTGGGCTATGACGCTCAGGAAGTGAGTGCTGCTAGCAACGTAGTAGTGACCATGAGCGAGGGCTCCCAGATGCTTGAGAATCTGGTCGTCATCGGTTATGGTGTAGTTAAGAAAAACGACTTGACCGGTTCGGTTACCGCGTTGAAGCCCGACAGCAAGAACAAGGGCGTTGTGGTAGCTGCTCAGGACATGTTGGCTGGTAAGATTGCCGGTGTTAACGTCACCAGTGGTGGCGGTACGCCTGGCGGTGGTGCCACCATCCGCATCCGTGGCGGCTCGTCACTGAATGCGAGCAACGACCCCCTGATTGTTGTTGACGGAGTGCCTCTGGACAACAACGGCATCAAGGGTCTTGCCAACGGTCTGGCCACCATCAACCCTCAGGATATCGAAAGCTTCAACGTGTTGAAGGATGCCTCGGCAACCGCCATCTATGGCTCGCGTGGTAGCAATGGTGTCATCATCATCACCACCAAGAAGGGCCGCCGCGGCCAGCGTCCCAGCATTGCCTACAATGGCAGCTTCACTGTGAGCAAGAAGAAAAAGAACATCGACGTGATGGACGGTGACGAGTATCGTTCATTTGTTGAGAACCTCTACAAGGACAATGCTCGCTATGACGAGGCTATGGCTGCACTGGGCACCGCCAACACCAACTGGCAGGACGAGATTTATCGCACAGCCTTGAGCCATGACCACAACCTGACGTTCACTGGTTCGGTGGGCGATTTCCTGCCCTATCGTGTGTCGGTGGGTTACACTGACCAGCAGGGTATCATGAAGACGAGTGATTTCAAGCGTTTCACCACCGCTGTGAACTTGAACCCGTCACTGCTCAACGACCACTTGCGTTTCAACTTGAACGGTAAGTTCATGTGGGCCAAGTCGCAGTATGCCGACGGTAGCGCCATCGGTGCTGCTGTGTGGATGGACCCGACCCAGCCCGTCACCTCGACCGACAGCAAGTACAGCAACTTTGGTGGCTACTTTGAGTGGACTGCCAACAGCGCTGCCCTGAACGACAGCAACTGGCCTTACACCTACAACACCCTGGCTACTGCCAACCCCGTTGCCATCCTTGACTTGAAGGACGACCGCGCCATCAGCCGCTCGTTCACTGGCAACGCCGATGTGGACTATATGATTCACGGTTGGGAAGACATGCGTCTGCACCTGACCCTGGGCGCTGACCTGGGCAAGGGCAAGCAGTGGACCGACGTTGACCCCGCCTCACCGCTCGCCACCTATTATGGCAGCCATGGGTGGGACCAGATTATCAAGCGTGCTTACACCTTGAGCACCTATGCACAATACTACAAGGACATCAACGACGACAATCACATTGACGTGATGGCTGGTTATGAGTGGCAGCACTTCTGGCGTCGTCAGACCAACAGCTATTGGGGCTACTATCCCAGCACCAACAACGATGAGACGCTGGCTGGCACAGTGTATGGTCTGAGCACCTACAAGTATTTGACCGAGAACTATCTGGTATCGTTCTTTGGCCGTCTGAACTATATCTTCAAGAACCGCTACTACATCACCGCCACGCTGCGTGATGATGGTAGCTCTCGCTTTGAGAAACATTGGGCATTGTTCCCCTCCGTGGCTTTTGCTTGGCGTCTGAAAGACGAAGCCGCGCTGCGCGACTGTGACGTGCTGAGCGACCTCAAGTTGCGTCTGGGTTGGGGTAAGACTGGTCAGCAGGATGTTGGTCAGGACTATGGCTGGATTGCCACCTACTCCAAGAGCACTGGCAACCAGGGTAGTTTCTATGATGTGGCTGGTGACGGCTCGATGGTTCGTCCCGACACTCGCAACCCGGACTTGAAGTGGGAGACCACGACGACCACCAACGTCGGTCTGGACTGGGGCTTCTTGAACCAGCGTGTGAGCGGAAGCATCGACTGGTACTACCGCAAGACTACCGACCTGATTAACTATGCATATAACGCTGCCGGTACTCAGCCCCGCAACCAGATGTACAAGAACATCGGTTCGCTGCGCAACACCGGTCTGGAGTTTGCCATCAGCTGGAAGGCCGTTCAGGCTACCGATTGGAACTGGACACTGGACTACAACCTGACGTGGAACAGCAACGAGATTACCGAGCTCATCGGTGGTGACGACGAGGACTACTATGTAGCCACTGGCGGCATCTCGGCCGGTACTGGTAACACGATTCAAGCACATGCCGTTGGTCATCCTGCCAGCTCATTCCTGGTTTATCAGCAGGTTTATGACGCTGATGGCATGCCCATCGAGGGTCAGGTCGTTGACCGCAACGGTGACGGCGTGATTAGCTCTGACGACATGTACTACTACAAGGATCCGGCTCCCGATGTGACGATGGGTCTTGCTTCTCGTCTGGAATACAAGAACTGGGACTTCGGCATGTCGTTCCGTGCCAGCATTGGCAACTATGTGTTCAATGACCTGATGGCTGGTGCCAGCAACCTCAACGCAAGTGAGATTCTGTCTTCGACCAACTATCTGAGCAACCGTCCCACCTACGTGCTGGACTACAACTGGCAGACCTACAATCAGACGTCAGTGATGAGTGACCGTTGGGTACAGAATGGTTCGTTCTTGAAGTGTGACAACATCACGCTGGGTTACAGCTTTGCCGGTCTTGCCAAGCATGGCAACTGGGATGGCATCAACGGCCGCGTGTATGGCACCGTGAGCAACGTGTTCTGCATCACCAAGTACAAAGGCATCGACCCCGAGGTGTTTGGCGGCATCGACAACTCGATTTATCCGCGTCCCATCTCGTTCATCATTGGACTTAGCTTGAATTTCTAACCCACATTAAAACAATATAATCACGACAATGAATAAGATTTTCAAATATATCGTTCCGGCAGCGTTGTTGCTGCTCTCGGCAGGTGTCGTATCCTGCACGGGCGATCTGGACGTGACCCCTATTGACCCTAACTTGACGACAGCCGAGGACATCACTGCCGAGCAGCTGTTCAACAAGTGCTATGCTTGCCTGGGTGTCGCTGGTAATGGCGGTGCCAATGGTGACAGCGATGTTGATGGTATCGACGGTGGTACGTCGGGCTATGTGCGCCAGATTTGGAATGCTAACGAGTTGACCACCGATGAGGCCATCTGTGGTTGGGGTGATGATGGTATCCCCCAGTTTGACTTCAACACCTACGATGCCAGTCATCCCATGTTAAAGGGTCTGTATTATCGTCTGTACACGAGCGTTGTGTTCTGCAACAACTATCTGGAGACCTTCGGTGACTATGACCAGACGATGACTGCCGAGGTTCGTTTTATCCGTGCTCTGGACTACTATTATCTGATGGACGGTTGGGGCAATGTGCCTCTGGTAACTGCCACCACTTCTGAGCTGCCCGACCAGGCCTCTCGCGTTGAGATTTTCAACTGGCTTGAGACCGAGTTGAAAGACTTGCTGCCTGACCTGGATGAGCCCGAAGCTCGTGACGACAGCAACTCCAAGTATGGTCGTGTTGACCAGGATGCTGCTAACCTGTTGCTGGCTCGCCTGTATCTGAATGCTGAGGTCTATACTGGCACTCAGCGCTATCAGGATGCCGCCACCTATGCCAAGAAGGTGATGGATGGTCCCCACAAGCTTAATCAGACCGACGCTTACCGTTGGAATGAGGATGGCGTTTCCTATACCTACACTGCCTATCAGTTGTTGTTCATGGGTGACAACGGCAGCAATGGTGCATCGTGCGAGGCTATCTTCCCCATCCTGCAAGATGGTGTCAGGACCACCAGCTGGGGTACCAGCCTGTTCATGATGGCATCAACATTTGACGGTGACATGCATGAGGATCCGTTTGACAGCGAGGCTACCAATGGCGTTTCGAGCCAGACGTGGGGTGGCAACCGTGCTCGTCCCGAGCTGGTTCGCCTGTTCTTCCCCAACGATGACGCTCCCAGCGGTCCTGCCTATAGCGTGTCACAGTCTGCTAACGATGACCGTGCCTTGTTCAACACCGAGGGTCGCACTCTGGATTGCACCGATTACAGTGTGTTCAAGAATGGCTATGCTGTTGCCAAGTACACCAACTTCAAGGTTGAAGGCACTGGTAGCGATGCCACGTTCCCCGATGCAGACTTCTTCTTCATGCGCAGTGCCGAGGCCTATCTGACCTATGCCGAGGCATTGACCCGTCTGAATGGTATCACCGCACCCGAGGAGGCTGTTCAAGCCATCAACGCTGTGCGTAGCCGTGCAAACGCTAAGGAGCGCTCGACCTACTCGCTCGACCAGATCATGGATGAGTGGGGCCGTGAGTTCTACTTTGAGGGTCGTCGTCGCATCGACTTGATTCGCTTTGGCCGTTATGGTGGCAACACCGACTATATCTGGCAATGGAAGGGCGGCACCTATGCTGGTCGCAACTTCGATAGCTACCGCAACCTGTTTGCTATTCCGACCAATGACCTTACTGTGAACACCAAGCTGGTTCAAAATCCTGGTTATTGATTGTGATGTCGTGTAGAAACACTAACATTATATAAAAATAGACTTGAAGAAATGAAAAAGATATTTTTATCATCCCTGATGATGCTGTGTGCCGTCTGCTTGTTCACAGCATGTAGTGATGACAACGACTCGAACCCCACGCTGGTGCAGCCTTCAACATTTGTGCTGAACGAGCCGACGATTAATGGTGCGAGCCTGGCGATGTCCAACTCGATTCCTTTCACATGGTCACAGCCTGATTATGGTGGTTGGCCCGCCGCTGTGGAATATCAGTTGGAAGTGTCGATGACCAACACATGGAACATCTCGACTGACAAGGCAGCCGAGGATGAGAGTGGTGAGACAATAGCCGATTATGCTACCCTGGCTACGGTTTATACCACTGCCAAGGGCAGCATGGACGCTCAAGAGCTTGACAAGGCTCTGGTGAAGTTGGGTGGCTGGACCGAGGACATCGTTCCCGAGAGCCAGACTGTGTATGTTCGCTGCAAGGCCACAACCGCTGGTGCACAGGACGTTTATTCTAACGTTGTCACCATGGATGTCAAGCCTTACTACATTGAGCTGGCTGACGCTCCCATCGAGTTGTGGTATCTGGTTGGTGCCGAGATTGGTTCCAAGGCTTGGGACAATTCTGCTGGTTCGGTCGGCATTGGCTTGATTCCGATGTATCCTGTTTATGGCAACGACTATGACGCAGCCACTGGTTGTGGTGAACTTGAGTATGTTGGCTATTTCCATGCAGGTCAGGGCTTCAAGCTCATCAAGACGCCTGGTAGCTGGGATGAGCAGTGGGGTATGAGTGATGGTGCCTTCGTCATGAATGACGGCGGTAGCGGCAACATTGATGTGAGCGAGGATGGTTTCTACAAGATCACGCTCAACACCGCTAGCAATGTGCTCAAGATGGATCACTACACACCTGCCTCGTCCAACATCTATGCTGCCATCAGCATGCCTGGTGCTTATCAGGATTGGAATGTTGAGGACAACTTCATGGAAGACTTCAGCACCTCTGTTGAGAACCATGACTGGTATTTGCTCAACGTGACCTATAGTGACACTGAGCTCAAGTTCGCTGCCAATATGTCTTGGGATGTGAACTGGGGTGACGTTGCGTTCCCCTATGGAATTGGTGTCCAGAACGGTAGCAACATTGTTGTTAAGGCTGGCACCTACAATGTGTTCTTCAATGACATCACGGGCTACTACAACTTTATTGAAGTGAAATAAAGATTGATGAACCATGCAGGAGCGGGCGGTGTTGCCCCGCTGGACAGGCTGTCCGCTCCTCGATTATAACACTATCTTATATAAATCAAGGAATATGAAAAAATTGTTATTTATGGCTGCAATGGGCTTGTTGTTGGCAAGCTGCAGCGACGATTATACCGACTGGGCTAATCCGCAGAGCAACGCTGCTGGCACGGTCATCAGTTTTGGCACGGGTTCGGTGTCCTCTGTTGGTGTCATCGACTTCAACGTGATTCCTGACACGGTAACAGAAGTGCAGGTGTGCTCGTTTACTGCTCCCACGGTTAGCGACACGACCTATCATGGTACCTACTACATCTTGTTTGGTGACAAGTCATTCATGATTGACACCGATGGCATGATGTCTGCCTATTCTTTGCAGAACTATGTAATCACCAATTATGGTTACGCTCCTGTTCAGCGTGACTTGCGTGCCAAGTTGTATTATCTGATTAGTGATGGCGTGACTTCTAAGGAAATCTACAGCGACGAGTTCACAGTGAGCGTGGTTCCTGAAGCTCCCATCATCTCGTCGGCTTACTACTACATCGGTACGTCTAATGGCTGGACACCCTATGAAGCTACCTATCAACTGGACAATGGCGGTGGTGACGTGTATGCTAACCCCGTGTTCACGGTGGTTGTTCCCGCCGTCTATGGCACCGATGGCAGCCGTCAGGACAACTGGTTCAAGATTTACTCACAGGAGACAATGGAGGTTGAAGAGAGCAACTTCTGGAAAGCCGACTTCATTGGTTACCATGAAAATGGTGCCAACGACATGTCTGGAACGTTTGTTGAGGGTCGCAACGACTCCATCGCATTTTCGTTCAAGATTCCCGGCAGTCTGGAGGCTGACAAGTATCGCTTGACCTTTAACATGCTGGAAGGCACCTTCACCATCGAGTGCCTGAAGGAACTGGGTACCCCCGACCTGTGGTATCTGGTAGGTGAATGCATCGGTGATGGTCAATGGGGAAATAGTGAAGGAAATGTTGGCGTGGGCCTCATCCCCTTGTATCCTGCCACTGACAACTACTCGGTGCTGAACTATGTTGGCTACTTCCCCGCTGGTAAGGGCTTCAAGCTCATCCACAATCCTGGCAGCTGGGACGAGCAGTGGGGCATGAACGATGGCGTGCTGGTAAAGAATGACGGCGGTAGTGGTAACATCACGGTGAGCGAGGATGGTTATTACCTCATCAGCTATGACATGGATGCCGACGTTGTTACCATCAGTCGTTACACTGGCAGTGTGGGCAACTACAGCGCAATCTATATGCCTGGTGCTTATCAGGGTTGGGATGCCGCAGGCAATCCCATGACGGCGATGAGCAGTGTGGTTGAGAACCACGACTGGTATGTCAACGCTACCTACAGCGAGGCTACCGAGCTCAAGTTTGCTGCCAACGGCAGTTGGGACATCAACTGGGGTGATACCGCATTCCCCGTTGGTGTTGGCACTAATGGTGGTCCCAACATTCCCGTGGCTGCGGGTACCTATCTGGTCATCTTTAACGATATCCTGGGCGAGTATTATTTCATCGAGAAATAATCACCTGTTCAAGTGATATATAGTCACGACTAAATTGCAGATTGCGTCTGTGGTGTCTCATTGGAGAGTCATGTGTGGGCGCAATCTGCAATTTTTAATGTTTTATCAGCATGTGTCTTGTTCATGTTTTTCCTGTTATCTTGATGAGAGTGATGTCCAGGACATCCTGGGAAGAGCAAGCTTCATGTGGCACTAGTGGCTATTGTTGTGAGTAGGTCATGAGGACATCAGTGCGCGACTGTTTTGTTGAATAGTGGGGCATGACTAGCATTTTCTAATCAATGAGTTTGCTAATAAGCAAAAAAGCAGTACCTTTGCAGTTGAACCATGCCGATGAGAAACCTGTTTTCACAATACCGGACATGAGCATGACATTGACGATAGCAACAAGACAATGACAAATTATCAATTTATAAATTTCTAAAATTCAAGATTGTTTTATGAAAAAGATTTTTACACTTCTGGCACTTGTGGCTGTGATGGCATTGCAGTCACAGGCTACTATCTATCTGGTTGGTCAGGAGCCCACAGGCAAGGGCTGGGATCCCAGCAAGGGCATCGAGATGACCGACAACGGTGATGGCACCTATCAGTATGTTACTGCCATCTCTGGCACCGTTTACTTCTGCTTTGCCGACCAGTTGGCAAGCAGCAGCAGTGACTGGAGCACGTTTAACTCCGAGTACCGTTATGGCCCGTCGAGTAAGGACTACAAGGTGGTTACCAACACCGACGTTCCCGTTGGCAAGAATGGCGACTACAGCTTCCGTTTCGATGGTGATGGCACCGAGTACAAGATTATCTTTAACCTCAACAACCTCACTATCCGCATCGAGGGCAACACGACCCCCGAGGTGAACCCCATCACTGGCAACTGCTACGTTCTGGGTGAGATGGGCGGCAACTCGTGGGCTCCCGACCTGGGAGTGGAGATGTCAACCCAGGATGGCAACACCTTCAAGGTTGTCACCACGACCACCAATGCTACCGATTACAGCTACTTTAGCTTCACGACCAAGCTTGCGACCAGCGCCGACGATTGGGGCGGCATCAGCGATTACCGCTTTGGTGCCATCAGCGAGGGTGACTTTGAGGTGACAAGCGACATGCTCAACACCACCATCGGTCTGAGTGACTTTGGTGGCTCGACGGCATTCAAGATTGCTCCGGGTGAGTACACACTCATTGTCAATATCAGTGAGAAGACGTTAATCATCCAGGGTGACATGGAACCCATCGACCCCATCACGGGTGACGTGTTTATCTTGGGTTCGGTGAACGGCAACGACTGGGCTGCCAATACGGGTGTGAAAATGTCCACCACCGACCAGAACACCTACACCGCCACCATCACCGCCGATGGCTCGGCTGTCACTGACGACAACGGTGTTGGCTACAACTACTTCTCCTTCAGCACCCTGCTGGGCGAGACCAGTGACAGCTGGGATGCCATCAGCGCATACCGCTTTGGTGCCATTGCGGCTGACTATCTGTTGAGTGAGGACCAGCTGGGCATCGAGCTGTCGTTGAGCAACTTTGGCACTTCCAACAGCTACATGATTCCTGCTGGCACCTATGACCTGGTACTCAACCTTGCCGACAAGACGCTGGTTGTGACCCGTTCCACTGGGCTGCGTGGTGATGTCAACGGTGACGGTGAGGTGTCGATTGCCGACGTGAATGCCGTTGTCGATTTGATTTTGGCTGGTGCCTACACCACCGCTGGTGATGTGAACGAGGACGGTGAGGTAACCGTTGCCGATGTCAATGCGGTCATTGACATCATCCTCAACATGTAAATCTGTCCTCTCGATAACATTCAAGGCGTGCAATCCCCACGATGGGGTTGCACGCCTTGCTGTTGATTGGGACAGGGGACGCTAGTCGTTGTCTGCCGAGGCCGCCACGCGTCCCTGTCGGGCGTTGTGATAGTTGCGTCGTTCAATCTCGCGGTCTTTCTCGGCCAGGCTCTCGTGACTCTCTTGCAGTTTCTTCTCTTCCTGCTTGACCTCTTGTGGCAAGGTCTGGCGTGTGCCTCCGTCCAGGGTGTAGAGCTGGTATTGCTCGATGAGGCGTATCAGCTTGTTGGGATAGTCTGGGTCCTCTGCATATCCACAGTCGCGCAATCCCTGTGCCCAGCTGCGATAGTCGGTGATGTCAAACTGGTAGAGCACGCTGTAGCGTGGACCCTTGAGAAAGCGTGCGTGGTCCAGAAACGAATCTTCGGGCGAGCCATACTTGCGGTAGCAGATGTGTTGCAAGGTGTCGTTGAACTGCACGTGCTCGCCGCGCCAGCGGTGGCACTTGATGCCAAAGTGGTTGTTGCCCTCGGTGGCCAGATAGCTGCAACCGGCATTGCTCTCGAGCAACCCTTGTGCCAGGGTGATGCTGGCGGGTATCCCAAACTGGCGCTGGTGCTGCAATGCCACGGGTGTGTAACGTTCAATGTAGGCTGCATATCGCCCTCTTGAGGGCTGTGCAGGGGCTAAAATGGGCAAAAAAAGTGCAAAAAAAGTGCAAAAAAGCATTTTTTGCTTGATTTTTGAAATATTTTCAATAAATTTGCGTCTCAAGTTATACCTAATTAAGTTATAATTCATAACATGACCGAGAAAAAAATCACCACAAAGGTAACAGTTTGTTTTTATAATGAACTCACTGAGGGGCAAAAAAAATTGGTTGACCTGGCAAGAGAGGCAACAACACATTCCTATGCCCCCTATAGCAAATTCCATGTGGGAGCTGCATTGATGCTCGATAACGGGGAGATTTTTATTGGTGCTAATCAAGAAAATGCCGCATTTGCGGGCATCTGTGGCGAGCGTAGCGCACTGTATGCTGCTGGTGCCAAATATCCTGGCGAGCCTGTGAAGTGTGTTGCTATCACTGCCGAGACCAAGGGGGAAATGGTCGAGGAGCCCACAGCACCATGCGGTGTGTGCCGTCAGGCTTTCCTGGAATTTGAAAAGAATGGGCACCCCATCCAGTTCCTGCTGGCTGGCAAGGAAAAGATTTATATTGTTGACAGTGCTGTGGCGTTGATGCCACTGTCGTTCACCGAGTTCTAGGGCGCCATTTGCCTCTAGTCTGTTCCCCACATGCTGAGAAATCACACGCTGGCTTGCACCCCTCCCCCCCATGCGCGATGCAATCTGGTGCGGTTTTTCAGTTTTTTCATGGCAAGCGTGTGCCGCTGTTCAAAAAGTTACCCTCAATTGCTGTGAAAACCTCTAAAAAAGCGTAACTTTGCACCCGCATTCATCCGATAACAAAAATTCTTCAATCACAACGATGAAAAATAAATTAGACAAGAAACTGGCTGGCAACGTCACCGTGGGCGACGTGCTGGGTGTGGTGGCTGCTATTGTGCTGTTTGCCGCCATCTCATGGATTTATTTCTACCCCAACGATGTCAATGGCGATGTGCTGCAACAAAACGACATCATGCAGGGTGCCGCCAACAGTCATGAGACCAAGATGTATCAGGAGGCCACAGGCGAGCACTCGCGATGGACCGACGCACTGTTTGGTGGCATGCCCACCTTCCAGATTTCGCCTTCCTACAAGGGCACGAGCTATCTGTCGTGGGCGGCTGACATCTATCGCTTGTTTTTCCCTGCCACAGTGAGCTGGATTTTCTTGCTGATGTTGGGATTTTTCATCTTGATGCTATCCTTCAAGGTCAAGTGGTATCTGGCTGTGTTGGGCGCCATTGGGTATGCCTTCTCCAGTTACTTCTTCATCCTCATGGGGGCTGGACACATCTGGAAACTGATGACGCTGGCCTATATCCCGCCCACGCTGGCTGGCATCGTGTGGTGCTATCGTGGCAAGTACCTGACTGGCATGGCTGTGGCGGCTTTCTTTGGCGCATTGCAGCTGTGTAGCAACCATGTGCAGATGACCTACTACTCAATGTTCATTGTGGCGGCACTGGTCATTGCGTTTCTGGTCAAGGCCATCAGGGACAAGCGTGTTGGCCGTTGGTGCATTGCCACTGGTGCGCTGGTGGTTGCCGGTGGATTGGCATTGGCAGCCAACTCGCCCAACTTGCTCTTGACCTATAAGTACAGCAAGGAAACGATACGTGGTGGACACAGCGAGCTCACTCCCGTGGGCGAGGAGGCAGCTACTGCCAAGCCCACCGATGGCGGTCTGGACAAGGACTATATCACCCAGTGGAGCTATGGCAAGGACGAGACCATGACATTGCTCATTCCCAATGCCAAGGGGGGTGCCACCATCTTGCCTCAGGCGGGTGAGAATCACTTCTTGTCGCTGGCCGAGGTGCCCAAGGTTCAAGACCTGGTCGAGAGTGGCAAGATTGGTCCCGAGGCGCAAGCCTTGCAGCAGTTCCCGCAATACTTTGGTGACCAGCCCATGACCAACGGACCGGTGTATGTGGGGGCACTCATTTGTGCCTTGTTCCTGCTGGGCTGTGTTGTGGTCAAGGGACCTGTCAAGTGGGCACTGGTGATTGTGACCATCATTTCCATCTTGTTGTCATGGGGTCACAACATGATGTGGCTCACTGACCTGATGATTGACCATTTCCCCCTGTACAACAAGTTCAGGACCGTCTCATCAATATTGATTATTGCCGAGTTGACCATGCCACTGCTGGCCGTGTTGGCGTTGCGCGAGATGTTCAGGCAACCCGACTTCTTCAAGCGTCACAGCGTTGCGCTGTATGTGAGCTTTGGACTGTGTGCCCTGGCTTGCATTGTCAGCTGGTTGTTGCCCGACATCTATGGCCATTTCTCGGCCCAGGAGCACAAGCAACTGGTCGAGACGGGACAGATGCAACAATATCCGCAGGTCGAGGCCGCTATTGCCGCGGTGCGTGGCGCATTGGTCAGTGGTGATGCCTTGCGCAGCCTCGTGGTCCTGCTGGTGGGATTTGCTCTCATCTTCTGTTACCTCAAGGGCAAGCTGTCCCAGCTGGCTACATCGCTGATGGTGGCTGCTGTGGTGCTGGTGGACATGTATGCTGTCAACAAGCGTTACATCAACAGCGACAGTTTTGTGTCTAGTACCGATGTGACCGAGCAGACGTTCACTGCACGTCCTGCCGACACCCAAATCTTGCAAGACAAGGACATCAACTATCGTGTGCTTGACGTGCAACACTTTGGTGAAGCCATGCCCAGCTATTTCCACAAGACCGTTGGCGGTTATCATGCAGCCAAGCTGTCTCGCTACAATGACCTCATCAACCGTCAGATTAGCAAGAACAACATGGCGGTGCTCAATATGCTCAACACGCGCTACTTCATTGTCAACGACAATGTGGCGCAGCGCAATGCCGGCGCGTTGGGCAATGCGTGGTTTGTTGACACGCTCACCTATGTTATCGGTGCTGACAAGGAAATGGCGTTCCTGGATAACTTTAATCCTGCCACTCATGCGGTGGCCGACCAGCAGTGGCAAGAAGCATTGGGCAGCGCCAAGCCCGTGCAGCCTGGTGACACTATCATCGAGACGACCTATGCTCCCAACCACCTCACCTACAAGAGCCACAGCCAGAATGGTGGCGTGGCTGTGTTCAGCGAGGTCTTCTTCCCATGGGGCTGGAAAGTGACAGTGGACGATAAACCCGTGCAGATGGGGCGTGTCAACTATGTCTTGCGGGCACTGCAACTGCCCGCTGGTGACCACACCATCGATTTCAAGTTTGACCCCGATGAGGTCAATACTACCCAGATACTAGCCACTGTGGCTGTGGTGGTCATCTTCCTGCTCTTGCTGTTGGCTCTCAATGTGGCTGTCTTCGGCAAGAAGAAGCAGACTGCTGTGGCCACCAGCGATGACCCCATTGATGGCGTTGACACCAAGCATTGACGCATCTGGTGAACCGCCTGCAACGATATCTGACCGCATGGAGCCGCCACCACCGCAGTGGCGGCTTCGGCATTCATTCACCGTTCGCCTATAACTTTGTGCGCGAGGTGTTGAGGCAACGTCTGCCTTATTATGCCTACGAGCGTTTGGCTCAGGCTCATGACACTGTGGTGGCCGCTACAACTCGGCAGCAGCGACGTGACTTGCGGCTTGTGAGTCTTGCTCAGGCACGTCTGCTGTTTCGCATTACCAACTATTTTAACCCGCCTGTCATTGTGCAAGTGGGGTCGGGTGGGTGTATCGACACACTGGCGATGATGTCGGTCAACAGCAACAGTCGCTTGCTGTTGCTTGACCCTGACATTGAGCGTCATCCTGCCACTGTGAGGGTGCTGCAACCGTTGTTGCCGCGCATCGACTGCTATGACGATGCGGCGGTTGCCGTTGCCGATGCGACAGCAGCAGCGGCAAGCTTTGTGTTGGTCGATTGGGTGGACGATGAGGCCATGCACTCTAGCCTGCAACCACTGGTTGACACATTGTTGCAAGGCAATGGGGTGATGATTGTGCGTGACCTTGACCACAACAGTCTCAACACCACGTTGTGGCAGCAGGCTTGTGAGGAAATGACCGCGGGGCAGACGTTCACCAATGGCAAATTGGGCATCGTTGTCTCTCGTCAAGGTCTGCCCGTGCAACACTTTGACTTGTGGTTGTGACATGACAGGGATGAGATGTCGCCCAGTGGCTGCCGAAGGCTTGCGGAGTTGGGTTATATCTGCGAGCGGATGCGGCTTAGGCTCTGGGGATGACGCCCAGGTAGGATGCCAGGTGGGCGAGAGGCACGCGTTGCAGCATCCAGGGATGCTCTTTCAGCACTTGCAGGTAGCGCTCCTTGGCGTTCATCGAGGTGAAGGCGGTGAGGCGGTCGATGGCTTTCACCAACTCCATTTCCACCACGTCGTTCCAACAGCCCAGCAGGTGGATGTCGCTGTGGCACTGCGCCTTCATCGCGTCGTAGTCAAAGTGGTACAGCACGCAGCGGTCCAGCGTCTCGATGGTCGGGGCTGGGCTTGCCCAGGGTGATGCTCGATGGCGAGAAGATGTATTCGCCCTCGGCACCTATCCAGAAGTTGCGCTCCTCAATGTCCACGTTGTGATAGGCTCGCGCCATGCCTTTGACGATGATATAAACGTCGCGGCACACGTCACCACGGTTGACCAGGATGGAACCCTTGGGGAACTCCATGCTGGTGGTTACCTCGCTCAGCAATCGTGCCGAGCTGCCGGGCAACTGTGTGAACCTGATGATATCCTCGACCATGTGCATGAATCACTAAATTGCGGTGCTGCAAATTTAACTTAAGTTTCGCAAGTGGCGATTAGCTTGCGAAATTTAACAAAATTTAAGAAAAAGCAACTTTGATATTTGCTCAACTCACAGAAAAAAATGGGTAGTGTTTCATAAAGTGTGTCTGAAGGCTGCAAACTTTAAAGTGACGCTGCAAAGTTAATTCATATTGTTCATATCTCCATTATTATTGTCGGGAAAAAGAGTTTTGTCCCCATGCCTCTTTTTTAGTATTCACTATTGATCAGACATACTTTCTGGTACAGTATCAACCCTACGTATGGTTTACCTTGCTTTTTCATTAACGTGCTTCTTTTTCAATAGTTTTCATGTCTTTCTAGGACAAATCATAATATTTTAGAATAATATACGAAAATATTTAGGTCACAAAGTTATTGGAAGATTAGACTTGGGTCATACAATGACTTTCCAGTAGCCGCCTCTGGCGGGACCTTCGTGGTCGATGAGTCCGCGTTCTTTTAGACGTTGTAGTTGCTTCTTTGCGGCTTCCTCGGAGATACCTAACAGTTGCGCAAGGCTTTCTCTTGATAGCTGTGGGTCGTTTACGATGGCGTCCAGGATGGCTTGCGCTGTTTTAGTTATCGGCTTTGCTTTATCCGTCTCAACCTGCTGCGATAAATTTTTGGGGACATTTTTGGGGACATTTTCGGCGTTTTGGGGACATTTTGGGGACATTTCGGGGACATTTTCAGTGCTTTTGGGGACATTTGTCTCCATATCCCCCCGTTGCTCATCCTGCCAGTTTACATTGTACAGTGTGGTGATGAATTGCGAGGCAGAGGATTTGTATTGCGGGGCCTTGTCCTCGGTATAGCGTGGCAATTTGGAGGTGATTTCACGCATACGGCG
>Ga0181612_140405_pt1 | contig 21697 bp, 11 predicted proteins | sample HoacroProtozoa21_FD_119630 | JGI IMG/M metagenome (GOLD analysis project Ga0181612, IMG submission 119630) | Hoatzin crop microbial communities from Cojedes, Venezuel. Combined Assembly of Gp0051906, Gp0051904, Gp0051908
CAGGCTGAACAGCCCCAACTCCCTCAGCCTGTCGTCGTAGGAGAGGTACTCCAGCCCTTTGATCATCTTTGTGGCCCTCCTCTGGACCCGATGACCAAGACGTGCAAAGACATGTATGGTCTGATTGAACAGATAGAAAAATTGAGTCAGATTTCCAGTTCTAATGTCTCTGAATTTTGTATCTGTTAAAACATTTGACATGCTGTAATTAACCACTGGATGTCAGTCTTGCCTAACCTGTATGTTGGTTGCTGCAGATGTGTGGTACTGTAACTATCCATTTCTCTATTAGCAGGTGTGTTAATATTGTAAATATTAATATCAAACATATTCAGATAGTGCATTCAGTTCTGAAAAACGATTAGCACCTGGAAAAGCATGGCAGGTGTCCATTCCCTAATCCTGAAGAAGTGTTATTGATTCTGTCAGGAAAAAATAAGAGACAGATAAATATTCATTGGCATTTGCTTTAGAGTTCTGCAGTTATAATGTGGTCTGTCTGATGGTTAAGAGAAGCTGAGCTTTCTCCAAGACAGGTCACAAAGCTTAAGTGCATGCATTCAGTAGAGCGTGTCTACACATGCACAGCTCAGATGTGCTGTGTAGGCTCAGCATTTCCCGGAATCACACAGCTGATGCACTCGGGTAAATCCTTGCTCGTTCCAGAACAGGGAAGGTAGCTGCCAAGACAGTTCATGCAGACTGCTTTCCTGGAGGCAACTTGAGATTGGATAGTGATGGTTGTTGGAAAGATAAATTGTTCTGGCATCAAAGGCTTATGAACCATCAATCTTCTTTCCAGGGATAACAATGGACTTAACTGTGCATGTGCAGTATGCTTACTCTAAAATGGGGTGTGACACCTGGGGAAAAAGGCAAGTAAGAGACCTGCTTTTGGAGCAGTCTGCAAGCTGTTCGTGAGAGACTTTAAATTCTCCTGTGGAGTTTGAAGGGCACATTGCTACAGTGGGGGAAGGATTTGGGTATTACAAAAAATGAAAGGGTAATTCTGCAAATTTGTCAATTATACTTACTCAGCAATTAAATTTTACATGACTGTGAAGAAGTATCTTGGGTCAGACTAGAAATCCTTTTTGAAAATAAGTCAAATGAGACTAAACAGTGATTGCCTAGTACTGAAATTGCTTTTTTCCCTCCTCTTATGCTTTGCTTCCTTCCTTATTTTTCTAGCAGACCAGATGAAGAAGAAGAACAGCTAGCTAGAAAGAGAGAGGAACGAAGACTACAGTCTCTTCAGAGGTAAGTCTTGACAGCCTGGTATATAGCTATACACTTCCTGATGATACAGGAGTATTCTGCCCTTCTAAGGAATACACTGAGTACTAAACAAAGAGGCATTATGAGTTACGTGTGACAATGTCAGGTTTTTACAAAAAGGGGCGTATTGTGAGGTTTGCAAACCTGATTAGGACCTGTATTTCTGTAAGTAAACATGGAGTCAATGGATTGTTGCTCAGTGTGGCAGGTACAAGTGCACTGTGCCAGCCAAGAGCAAACAGGAGGGATGTGTCTGAAGTCTTGCCTAGTCTATCCTGGACAGGTGCTTGTCTGTGGCATGAGTTAAAGCCCAAGTGAGGCTACGATTCAGAGGCAAAAACCACTTTTCAGCTTCATTTGGTAACTGGTCCTTTTTCCTTTAAAATCTGGCTGGGTAAGGTAGAGAAATTGATAGTGAGATACCTGTTAGAAATTTTGCTCAGGAAATGGAAAACTGGCTCAGATCTCATGTTAGACTTAATTCCACATTTCCATTCTTTCTGTTAAAGCTGTAGAGCGGTGTAGAAAGAAGTGCAAGAGTTAGCAGTGATACAGTGCTTCTCAGTGAGAGCAGCATTCTTTCAGATGTAGGTTTTTATAGCTTATTTCTTCATGTTTTTTACATTATTCTTTAGATAAACAATTCTTATAGGTAGGACTGTGATACCTAGTACAAGCCCAATGTACCTTTTGAATCATACTTCCTTTCACGGTCTTTATTTTGAAGAGTCACAGTGGATTAGCTTCAGCAAGAGAAGAGGAGAGTGCTAACCAAACTAATGCTAGGCTTGGGGCTGTCAGGTGTGGATTTGAATCCTCACAGACTGACAAGGAAATTGATCCTAGTTTTGCTACTTTTGGGTTAGGTTCCCCAAATACTCAGCTGCCAAGTAACAGATGGGCATCTTCACTGCTTTGCTGACACCTGCTGTTCTCTCCTGATCTCAGATTCATTGTTAATATGAGCTTTTGCATGAAGACATTGAGTTTCTCTGTTAGGCACATAAGAAGACAAGGCAGGTAAGCACACATGCTTGGTTTGCTCAAACATGTTACGTTTCTGACTGGGCACAAAAGTGGGAGCCAAGAAGGTTGTCTTACAGAGGTACCTAAGGTTGCTCATGTCTCTGGCTGGCAGGACCTGTGAGAATCTCTCAGCTCCATGCAGATCTGTTTTCTGGTTCTTAACTGCCAGGTTATATAAGCAAATACAGCAACTGTTTGCTCTGAATCTGACAATGGTTGTGGCTCTGAAGTAGGTGTTGTGGTATTAGGAAGCCAAATAGATTCTGCAGTAATGGGTTAAATTGATGTGTCCTTTAGTCTTGTACAAAATTCCTAAACTTGTTGGCAATAGAAGCAATTAGAATAGGATGCAATGGAGACGTTTAACAAGAAAGAATTTTGCAGAGCTGGACTTAGTGTGAAGCTTGAATGGTTAGTTTTGCTTCTATGACTTAAATTTTTTTAGAGCTGTTGCATACTAGCAGTTTAATATATGTACCTATTTCAGTTTTCTACTAGCTGTGTAATACAGTTTAGTAGCTTTTAAACAACAAAACTTAAACTTACCAAATTGTCTTTGTTCTGCACAAATTTTATTTTTACAGCACAGACTTACTGTTGCAGTAATGTGTATTGTGCACTTGTTTAGGCATAAGCTTTAAAGTAACTTTCTGCAGAGGGAAGGTGAGAATTTAGATGTCTCCTAGCGTAGTCGAGCTAGAATTATTGGTTTGAAAACGTGTATTTTTAAGTGTAATGGTGCCACTAATTTAACCTTTTAGATTATGTGTAATCTAAAGATTCTACTTCTGATGTAACTGCAAGCTGCTGATGGAAAGAGCACTCTTACTTTTCTTTCATGGCCAAGGCACAACGTTCCTTAGCTCTGTGCTATGCCAGATTTGTTTTGCAGAAAGCTATCCACATTTCTGTCGGGTTTTTGTGGTTTTTCATTCTGTTGGGTGGGATCAGTGAACAGTCTAAGCATGTATCCATAAGATTCTTGGGATCCACAGGATACAAGAACAGTGTGAATCCAGGGATGGGAGACAAGCAAAGAAAGCATTTATTTGAGGACAGAGTAGAAAGCAGTACTTCCTCTTTCACCATTGCAGGGTAGTGTCAAACTTTATCCAAGAAGAGAATGGATGCAAATTTGTTTTCCTAAACATCTTAATTTGTGAGCTGAAAGTGTCATACTTGAATGTGCACAGAAGGGTAAGGAATAGGTGGCCAGTTTAGGAAGTATGCTCATGCATAGTCATACCACACAGTCTGTCAGATAAGTGATGTTCAAGACTTGCAATGGGTCAGAAAAAAGGGAAATTTTCCACCTGCTAATCCACTTTTAACTAGTCATGGCACAATAGGTAGAATGCTAGTGTGAAGGTGATGTTTCTCCTGTATTACTTTTGTTCTCTTCTAAAGAAAAAGGGATGCTGTGAGGAACATCAACATTTTGTTGTATTTCAAAACCGTGTGCCTTGTTGTGGTGAAATGTACATCCTTAATATTGTGCTATGCTGCTCAGTTAAATCAACATTTACCTGTGTTTATTACAAAGCAAAGGCTCATGATCAGGAGCATAGGGGATGATTGTGTAGCATAACCTTTCCCCTATGATTTGTGTATTGACTTTAAATTCTTGGTACAGTTAATCTGTAGGAAGTCTGGTACTTCTGGAGTGTAAGGTTTGCTGTGCACACACAGAGGAAGTGGTGTTGCACCAGGCAATTGGTAATGCAGAGCTAAGTCCAACTCTATTTCTGAATTAAGGCTAGGAACAAGGATCCGTAGGAGCAGACTGCTCTGCCAGAGCAGCCTTAGAGCAGCAGCCCTCTTTCCAAGCTTGTCTTGGGAGTGTGTCTGTGAAAGAGAGTAACTGCTCTCATTGCAGGAGAGAGCAGCCCTGGGGTATTTCCCGTGTTCTGAGCATGCATAACAATTGTGTGTGTGGCTGGGGAAGGACTGGTAGGGTCGTGGGAAAACACGAGGAGCAGGCCACTTCCAGCAACCGGAACACCTCACCTTACCCACCGCTTGCTTTCTGTAAGTCCTTAGGAGGATGAATTGCTAGTAGCAGCCTGTAGAACAGATTAATTGTCTCAAGAAGCCATTTTTGACCAGCAAACTGAAGGGGAAAACACTGTATTGGATTGTGTGGTCTTTCCTTTCTACAACCTATGAAGTTTTTGCGTAGCTTCTGAAGATGGCTCGGTAGATATTCAGATAAACAGTGTGGGAGGATAATAGGCACAGCCTTGACCTTTTGTCTGTCTGGGATTTTTTGTGTTGTTTTTTTTTCTTCTGTGGGATACAGCTACTTTGTGTACAGCTGTTCAGATCCGTTGGTAATGGAAGCAGAAAAGGACTAGTCTGAGCTTCATTTCCTCGTTCCATTAGTGAATGGTAAAAACAATGTGAGGTGGCCCAAGTTGTATAGTGTGTGGTTAATTCAAGCTTCAAGATAACTGCAGCACCTACCATGTTTTGGATTTTTGGGCACCCAGTAAATGTCTGCTTTGTGAGTTTAAAATTTGTGTAAACGTTCAGTTTATTATGGATACCTAGGAAGTGTCTTTTTGTAATACTTGAATGGCTGTTAGAATGAAGATCAAGGGTAATGACATTGGCCTTCTGCTTGTCTTCAAAAGGAAGAAACTAGCTGTCACTTCACCGAGAAGGTTGAAAATCACAGATGAAGTGTAGAGTTTGCACTTAGTGAGGGGCAGGACGGGAAGGAAATCTGGAGTTCAAATTTTGACTGAAAAAAAAACCACTGAAAGAAAACAGGTATCTTACTGCATAGCTTTAGTCCTTTTGATTTCATGTCATCTCTAACATGAAAAATAATTTTTAAACCTGGCATCAAGTAATAAGTCTTTTTCAGTACACTCGTTTAATTACAGCTGTAAATATATGGTACATTTATATGTTAGATTTAAGTAATTTATAAACCATGATGTATATGTTAGAAGTTGATAATCAAATGAAAAGCAATGGGATCTTCGTGAGATAAGCTGCCAAGTACAATTTGGTAGTGTAATGGTAAGGGAGAACAAGGTGGGGGGGTCAGAGAAAGAAAGGACTGCAGTTCACTTGTGAAGAGCCAAGTATGGAAAATCTTTTTGTGAATTGTTAGTATTAGGGAAAATACTTTCTTGGCTTACAGCAGCGGGGACAACTTGCATGAAGATCCAAGAATTTAGCATATAGAAGATGGAGTAATAGCAGCAGTATTAAGAAACAGAACCGACTCGAAAGACTGTAAAGTGAGTTCAGTTGGTCATAATGTAAGACGTGAACAGTGCAGTAAAGTGGCTCTGGGTGGCTGATGCAGTGACTGCCTGTTCAGAACTGCATCTGGTTCATCTCAGTTGCTGTATGCCTAAGACTTATTTACTGTACAGGGATTTAGCCATGATATAATTGTGGCCGCCTGTCAAAGCTTGAAAGTTTCACAAAAATGAGAGGTTTTACCCTTCAAATTTAAGCAATGTAAGAATTTTAGGTGTTTGGTGGGTTTCATTTTGAATAGCCTAGGGAGGTATTCTAAAGTGTTTCTGAGGTTTTAAGGCCTACACACTGATATTTTTTTTTATTTTTTTTTTTTTCTTCCCTACCCCTTTACCCTTCTTATGCAGCTACTTAGTGTTTTCTGTGTTCAGGGCAGATTCAGACTGACTGCTGAAGTACGAAGGCTTCAGCTGAAACTGCAGCAGTGAGTCTGTGTTATTTCAGACAGGGTATGCAAAACAGTAAAGAACATGCCACTAGTACTACCAGTGAACAAAACGTGATTTGAGGTCACAATGCATCACAGAAACTATACAGAAGTAAGGACTGGCTTTATACAGGAGCAGGCTGCTTTAAGCAGAATCTGTTCTCTTCCTGAGATCCCTTGCCTCGTATAATGTCTTCCTCTTACGCAACACAGAAAGCAAGAATCCTGTGGTCAGGTTACCCTCAGTAGGTAAATTTGACTCTGCTTCTTGTGCTCTTCAACCTCTCAGTCCTGGCTTTCCTCCTCTACATGAAATTCACTTAATCGCCCTGATTCCCCAGTTCCTCCCCCTCCTGCAGTTTGGCCAGGTTGCTTTGTTTGCTGTGCTGCCCGGGCTGAATAGTAGAAAGGGATAGAAGGGAGATACCCATGTCAGGGAAGTAATAGTGGAAGGTTTTGAGTCAGTCTTTCTCTTTAGGTTTTCTCACCATGCTTTGTCTGCGTGCTTTCCAGAAGTGCAGTTGCAGGAAAAGGCCAGTTCAGCCCTTCAGCTCTGTGGGAAGCAGGATAATTGCTTCTGAGGACACACAGGATCTGATTAGCAGTGGGAGTTGTCTGGAGGTGGAATATGCATAGGGCAGATGGGATCTTTGGTGAATTGAGCTGTCAGTCCTTAACAGCTTTCTGCTGAATATGTGCAAATTAGAATCAGGCGAAAGTCACAACTTGTGTAACTGGGTTGAATTTTGAGAGGGGCAACAAACAGCGTATTATTTTTTTTGTTAGGGGAACGTTGTTTTGCCAAATTCTATGTCCTTTCCTCAAAATGTATAGAACCTGGATCATCCTGGTGAAACAGTTGTGTAGGAGCTTTTTTGTTTGTTTTTAAACTAAGCAAAATAGATGTTCCCTTTGAAATACAGGAAAATGATCTGAGGAATGATGGAACGATTTCCATTTAAACTTCCTTCATTTTTCCCCCTGCACCTTTGCAAGGGGGAGGGGAGGAAGGGGAATAAGAAATTGACTTGTCACATACTTGGTTCATGTGAATAATTTGGAAGTTTGGCAATATTAGATGCAGTCTTGAAAACTGTCTTGTGATTAGACAACATAGAGGCATCCAGTTTTTATATAGCACAATATTTTAATTTGTTTTCTGCCTGGATGCCATCCTGGATTTTAGAAACAAGTAGTTTTCACTTTTCCTTGCTGTACTGTTTAAGCAAAACGGTAATACACCTTTTATCTTTTTAGAATTATGATATTGAATTAGGATTCTGAAGCACACTGTATTCACAGCTAAATTTTACAGTTAAGCTCTCTGCTGGAAAGCATTAGGGAATCTTCCAATATTGCAGCTTGCTTCTTATGCATAGATGAATATCTCAGTGTGTGTATCTATATGGGATACCTTACTTCTATATAGAAAACACAATATTTTTCTTTGTACTTGGAAATATATCTTCTTTTGACATTATTGATTATTGAGAAGTTATAAGGAATCTTATAAATACATAAAGTGTATATAGAAAGGTAAAATATAACTGATAAATGTATTTTTTTTAATTTGTAATTGCATACTAATTTAAAAAATGCTGTAATTTCTTTCAGATGTAATTATATTTTGCTTAGAGCTCAAAACAGCCTGAATGTTATTCTGACGCCTTTATTTGTTGCAGGAAACATGAAAGAAAACTGAAGCATGATGAAATACGTAAGAAGTATGGTAGGTGGTAATCTTGTTTTGATACTCAGTATCAGTTGATTCCTTTGTTCCTGCTGTGAATTTTAATAATAATTAGGAAAATCTGCTTTATGAGCAGCAGAAGTAATCAGGCCCAGTTTCCTACTGATGCATGTCTTCTGTCACCTGAACACCTGATCTCATCACTGTTATGCTCCTGTTCTGTTCCTGCAGTCAGCAAGGGACAGTGTGCTGGATGGGGTGTTTGCTTGGGGTGGGCGCTTAAATATATTGATTAAAATAAGTAGTTCTTTCTGCCTCTTCCTAAGTAAGACCACTGATTTGTGGGTTTGTTTTTTTGTTTGTTTGTTCTTGAACTTGATGAACCAATCTAGTTGAAATTGGCTAGTAGACCCTTGGTTATTGAAGGGGAGGATAGACTGACTAGCAGATAGCAAGATTTTTAAATCAAGCTTAAAAAAGAAGGATGGAGGATGCAGCCTAAAATAGGGATTAAAATTGCTGGATTTTTTTGTTGTGTTTAAGTGGAGCTGTGATCCAGTGGGAGAAGCATATCGCAAGACTGTAGGACCTGCTGTGTTGTAAAGGAGGCTCTTATTATCTAGGCTTGTCAGAGCTTGCACTTTTAATTTGATTTGTTCATAGCAAATTTGTTCTGTGTATTCAGAGGCAGATATGCTAAAACTATGCTGCACTTTTTATTATGCAAATTACACTAATGTCAGAGAAGGTGATTCTAGGCGTCTGAACAGTGACTCAAAACTGTTAATTTTCATCCTCTTGTTAAACTGATTGGCAGAGTCTGGGAGTGCCTTCATGAATCTGCAGTGTGCCCTTTGGCTGATGCAGAAGCGATACGGATAATCTCTATAGGGAATTCTGTGCCTGGGGAACATTTGCAAAAGTATGCTTCTTTGCTGGAACGGAGGAAAACTTCAGTGTGAAGCTTGAACTGCAGGAGGAAGAATGTTGTAGAAACTAGCAGTAATTTTTGTTAAACATCAGTCATGAACTTCAGTCCTGTGGTATTTTGTAGGATAAGTGACCCTGTATCCCAACTACAATTCAGTTTCAAAAAGTTTCTTTAAGTGGTTGACAACAATAGTCCAGACTTAAAATAAACAAAATACAAACAACAGCATAAAACACCACACACTTTCTGTGTTTGTTTCTCTGTAGACCCTGGAGTCAACATCAACAAGTCTGAATCATTGGGATAGATCTGGTGAAGAACTTAAGATAGTGTCTATGTCTCCAAAGTAACAGGCAGCACTCTATACAGATACGCATATAACTTTGCATCTCCTTGAGGCAGTGCAGCTAAGAGAAGTGAACACTGTCCTGAATTCAGTATAGCTGTTAGTGTATCAAAGCACTGCACTGAGGTTAAGTGATGTTTCAGAAGGCTGCGTTCAGTTATATTCTGCTTGTGAAACCAGTTCACTTGTCTCTGGTTGGTCCTACATTTTAGTGAAGACACTTCTCTCTTCAGTGCTTAACTTTCAGACCTTTGCAGAATGCTTTGTTGGATATTGCTGGAATACTTGAGTTTCCTGAGGAATGTGATTGTATAATTCTGTGCCCCATACATATACCAAATTCAACAGATCTTGCCTGTAGCTATAGTATGCACACAGTCATATGAGAGCTAGTGTCCTTTTGTCTCCACTTGAAGCATGTTAGTCTATCAGTTACTTAATTAGAGAGACAAGTTCATACATTGATTGTGTTAATGGAAGGTGTACCTTCTTACAAGGAGTCAGGCATGGCATATTCATGTCTTCATGCAGTTATGTTTTGCAATGCAGTTTACCTGCAAAAGATTGTAACTCAACTATAAAACTTAGATTTCAATAGTAAACTTCTATATAAAATTTATTGACAGGTTTGCTTTATTGCCTATTCAAAGATTAATTTATGTTATCAGATATATCAGTTTGAGGCTTGGATTCTCATAATTCATTTTTATCCTAAAGAAAAATCTGTATCTTGCATGACTATTTGGCACGTACTGAATGGATGCATGTAACTGAGGAAATATGAAAGATAAAATATGTATAAATTCTGAAATTCCTAAATATTATTGCTGATATCTATAGTTTATATCCTGATAACAGAGACAAATGGTTGTCAGTGTAGTTCAGTGAGTCATAATGGAGTAAGTCTTGCTATAGCCTTGGATCGTCTGTCTTCATTTTTCACTGTCTAATAAAGACATTTGTTAGCATATTAAACAATCTAATAAAAATTGCTGCAAATAATTATGGAGACACTAGATTATCCTACACTCTTACGTACTGCAGAGAAGATTCTCAGTTAAGTAGGCGTGGATGAGTGGCAGAATGACAATGACTTTGTTAACCTGACTCTGTAGATTAAGATGATCATGCCTGAAATTTCAGTATTTGGTTGGCTTTAAGGGAATGCCTTTTCCCATTTCATCCACCAGCTTTCCTTACCCCATTTAAATGGTAATTACACATTTATAATGCATTGCAGGTGTCACTCTAGCCACAGTCCTTTGGGAGCACTGGAAGCAATAGAGAGCTTTAGCAACCAGGAGTACACACTTTGAATTGTTTCTTTGTTGCACAATCTGATAGTATTTTTCATTTGCTCACATATATGAATGCAGGATGATTACACAAATTATATGTTGACTGTTGGAAAATTTTAAAGTAGAATTCCGAGTACTTCTGCAGCTTGTGTAGTATACAAAGGAACTACAATTTAATTGCTGCTGCATTTGCTGCTATTGTATGTTCAGTGTAGCATTAGTGAGAAGCTGCTTTATCATTTTTTTATTTTAGGATTTTCCTTGGTATTAGTGGAAGGATTCTGTCTTCATATTTACAGAATTATTGCCTTTCATGATTTTGGGCTTCCACACCACTTGCTTCATTCTGCAAAGATTTTGGTCAGCTAATTTAATGATATGTAATCCTATCTCCTTTATTTTATGTGAGGCGTTGATTTTTATATTCAGTAGTTTGTCACAGTAAATGTTCCTTCTGTTCAAGATAAATACTTTATCTTGACCTTCTTCCGTGTTCTGAATTCAAAGCAGGGAAATCGTGTATTGCTGTACACTTAAAGCTGTTTAGTTTTGTATGTTAAGAATAGAGTTGTGAATCTGGGAGTTAAAAATAAGGAAGAGTATAATAGGGGGTGAAGACACACAGCGAACTCGTTCATTTTTTGGAGTGTATACAGCCTCTTGTAAGTTAATTCTATTTTTGGGCAGTGCTGATGTGTGATGAGAGTCAGATATCAATGACTGAGAAGCTCCATAGTTAGCATAGTATCTAATATAAACGAATATGCTGGGAAGAGGTATAAATTTCTTACAATTGCTCTGTCATTTCATACATATTAAGTGGCCTCATTACTTCATACAAGCTAATGAAAGATATTTGACTACTATACTTTTCACATTTTTAAGTGTTTCTTAAATACTGTTAAGTAGATTAAATATTAACCTCAAAACGAAGGTAAATACAAGTAAGATGTTAGAAGTTCTTGTAGCCATCTTGTGTGTCAATGTTCAGGTTCAGCAGTAATATATAATAGATCTTATTGCAAACAAGACTCATGAACCTACAAACATCTAGCTCCTCTGAACCTGGAAGCGTGAATTGCTAGTTGGGTAGTTGCTTTCATGTCAAATGGGAAACAGTCGAGAGAGACAACTCATGTCTGGTTCAAGGCAGCACACGAGCTTGAGTTGAACCAGACATGCTATCCAATTAGCATATGCTTGCAACTCGTCTTCGAGTGTCACAGCTAAGAGCAGCTGTGGCAGCTGACAGGAGCTTTTTGTCATGCTTTTTTATGTCTCTGGATTGTCATTGTCCACTTACTGGAGCCTGATTCAACTTCTTGAGTAAGAATTGGTGCAAGTGATGAGCTGCTGTATCCCTCCTCTCACTTAATGCAATCTTATGATGCACTTAAATGCTGAGGATAAAAGTAAACACTGGATGCAGATTTGAGAGCAAGACTGAGAGGAAGGTCGATCAGATGTTGTAGCCTCTGTGGTTGTCCTTGTTTGGAGAGAGGGCTTGCCACTTCTCTTGGAGTACCTTCTTACCCGGGAGATGAATTTCTGAAGTCATAACCAGTAATACTCACACTGGATTGACCCATAGTTCTTAAGGCGTGTTTAATTCCAGTGTTGTACAACAAAACAGATCAGAGAACTTTAAGTTGAAAGATACGAATGCCTGATTGGTGGTAATTATATTTGTTCATTGCTAAACATAATCATTCAGTAAAATTAAAGCAAGTACTACTGGGAATGGCATTTGCAGTAACAAGTAAAAATGAAACATATACTTGAAATATGAGGACTAGTGATCTAAAATGGCTTTTGGCTGAGTGTTTTGGGGGAGGAACAGATAAAAGTATATTTGCTCCTCGGAGTGGTATAGGAAAAGTTCATCAGGAGTCTTACACTGTCCTCTGATTAATTTGAAATTGGCGCTACTGGGTGTAGAACATTGCATTGGATTTCAGCTGTTTAAGCTGCAAGAGAACAGCGTCCAGTGTTTTACTGTGCTACTTTGAGACCTGTGAAGTGTCAAGTGTCTTGAATGAAATAGAAGAAAGATATAATAAGCACTTGCCAGACTATATATAGAGAAGTATGCAACCTACATGAATTTTGTCAGGGAATCTGGTACCACCTCTTCCCACTTTCGGGATAATTTTTTGACATTTGGTGCCTTGATTTCTAAGTGGAACTTAATGAGTGCAGGGAGTTTATGCAATGCCAGTTGTAATAAAAATGTTAATTTATGGTACTGCTGCTGATTTTCTGTAAATGTTGTATAGATGTGTTTTGTATTTGGAAAGGGTGAAATACAGAAGTACTGCAAAAATTTTTGAAAATTGGACTATTCGGTTGTCTTTCAAGTAACTAAATGTATTAGGATCCATAGATCCTAGCTGCGAAAATATTAACATGTCTGGAGGAAGGAGAGGGTGATGGTGTTCTGGAAATAAAGTAAATGTGTCTTCTCTGTACTTAGGTTGGGGTTATGTTAATACAGCAGTGTTACCTGAAGGCACTAAAGGTTAAATGGTAGACTAAGGATAAGAGCTTTTTTTATTGTGTGTTAGCTTACTTGTCAGCTAGAATAGACTTTAACAGACATTAGAACTTTTTGTTTAAACACTTGAAAGGTAAGATTAAAATTTGAGAAGTAACTGCTTTCTTAAAGTTTAAAAACACAAAAATTTCAAGATCTTGAAATACTGTAGATGATTCTTGACAATGCTGTCATCTAACCATATCCTTCTTGCACAAATGCTTAAAAGAATTTTGTTTTAAAAGCAATTACAGAAAGGGGTAGTACGTTTAATGCAAGGCACTATACCAGGTGAATAGACTCTTATTTCATTTTACCTGGCTGAAGCTTTATATAATGTGCCTGGCTTACCCATTCTTTGACAGGTAGGGGCCATTAAGTATGAGGGCTGGTTTTTATTTTAATGTTTTACAAATTGACTGCTTGTAATCTTGTCAACTTGAGTTACTGTAGGATTTTTTTCATACTTACTCCTTAATATTTGCTGTTCCCTATCAGGTAATTAGTTGCAGTTATTGATACAATAATCAGCACTAAGTAGTTGTGCTTCTTGATTGACATCTTAGAATAACCTGGGAGTTCCAGAGGAATGCAACAACTGCAACAAGGTAGACAAATGTGTAGTCTGCCTTCAGTGCTGTTAGCTTTTGAGTTTCAGATAGAAGAGTAAGCGTGCAGTATCTGTGTGCAGGTGCACATGGAAAAGAGGTATGGTGTGAAAAGGTCTGAGAGGAGTTCTTACAAGATTTGGCAGTGACTCGTGTAATCTTTGTTAGGCTTAGCTGTTTTCTGTCTCCATGCCCTAAACAAATGAGCTAGAGAAAAGTCCAGGCTTGCCAGACATCTGTATAAAAACCTTGGTAGAAAAGATAGCAGTATGTTCCTGTTCTTTCACAACAAAAGGTCAGCCTCTGAACTCTTACGGGACTCCATTATTTTCATTATGCACTTCTGCCTATCCTGAATCTGGTGTGTGGTTTGAAGTCTCTGAAATAATTGCTGTGTGGAACAGCCATTGCTCCACTAACTCGTACAGAAGATGGGTGTGCATATCCAGACACTCCGTGTAATTGGATGGCTTTGCAGTGCTTTTTGTGACAGTGTTCTGGTAAAATCGTTGAGAGTCTTCGTGATGGAAATGCACTGCAACCCGGATTCAGTGATGCTCTTGTTCTGGTCCCCGAAGGTTTTAGTGCATGTAGAAGTGATTCTTCATTTGTTCTTAGAGATTATTGTCCTGTTGCAGAACTGCTGTAACTGGCTGCATGTGACAGATAGTTGTGTGTATTTGAAGTAGAAGTAAGTCAAATTAGCAGCATTTTACATTTTTAAAGGATGATAATCTTATAATAACTGGAATTTATAAACTGGCCAGTCTGACTCTGTTTTTCCTGAACCGTCTCTATGCTTAGATTCAGGTAGACTTGACTCTTTCACAAGTGCATTTTGTAGGGTATACCTCATGAGTAATATTTTTTCCCATAAGAATTTTTTATAGAGAAATGTTCTTGCTGCTAAATCATGAAATACTTACAATAATAGTCTGAGAAATAAGAGTCTTAAGAACACTATCAGTTTATTATTATAGTTGAGCATTTGGGTAATAAAGCAACCATTACAAGACAAGAATTGCCTTTTGGTTTTGTTATATGGAGTACCCATTACAGCAAGGTCAGTAACTCAAGGTTTTTGTGTAATACTGGTAAGAAAATGATAAATGTAATCCTGTTTTGTTTTACAGGTCTTCTCCAGGATTCTGATAATCCATACAGCAGATTTGAGAATGAGTAAAGCTGACCACCTTCTTCTAGAGCTGTAACTCCAGAATACAGGAAGATTGTTTTCATTTGCCCTTGGGCTCTTTCTTTTCAAAGGTTTTTTTTTTCCTGGTGGTAAAACTAGGAATGGATAAAAACTTCCTGAAATACCTGTTTCTGTCATCTTCTACCTATATAGAACTAGTTTTTTCTAAATGTTTTTGGTTGTTGAAATGTTTGCTGATTTTTTTTTTCATTTTTTTATGGTGACATTTAAGTGTGAAATAGTATCTTTCCTCCTCTTAAAACTGTATTTTGTTACCTGATGTAGATGGCTGATAGTCACAATCATGTGTTGGAATTCAGTCTTAACTGCCACTTAAAACAGTTGTTCCCATGTTCCTAAATAAATATTTTTCCCTACTGTATCTTTTTTTTTTTTTTTTAAATAAAAGGCAGTGTAGAAGCACAGCTTCACTTAGCCAAAGTAGCTGATGTTGGTCCTGATGAGAAATTACTCCAGGCGCATTCTTATGTACTACCATAATGTGAGAACTGGGTGCATGTTTTTTTCTCTGGTAAGATGATCTTCAAGAGTGTAGTATCTAAGGGTTGAGAGGGGGGAGCATATTTGTCTTTGAATAATTCAGCTCAGTCGTGGAAATGTCAGTATGTACTTTAGATATGTCACTGATGTGGAAACAAATTACTTCAGTTAGCAAAATTGGAATAAGGTCATTCTTGAAATAAATGTAGTTATGTGTGCCTAAATTTGAGAAGAAACATCAGCTTGTGTGAACAATTTCTTCAGTAAGCTTAATATATAATTAACAACAAAACCCTGCCAAATGAGCATTGCCAAGGTTCTGCAGTTTCCCAGGGTTGACCCCGGCCAGCAGCTGAGCACCACCCAGCTGCTCCCTCCAGGGGGGCGAGGGAGAGAATGGGAACAGCGAAAGTGGGGAAACGCTTGGGTCGAGATAAAGACAGTTTCATAAGCGAAGAAGAGCAGGGTAGGGGGAACAGGTGATGCAGAGGCAATGGCCACCTCCCAGTAGATCTCTGCTCACCCTCCCCTCATTTTTTGTTGCCGAGCGTGGTGGTGTACAGCCTGGAATATCCCTTTGGTCAGTTCTGGCCAGCTGTGTCCCTCCCAGCTTGCCCACACCCGCTCACTTGCTGGAGCGAGCAGAGCGGGGGGGAAAATGAAACCCTGGTGCTGGGCAAGCAATGCCTGGCAACAGCCAAAGACTGGTGTGTTACCAGCACTGTTCTAGCCATGAAATCCACAGCAAAGCACGTTACGGGCTGCTGTGAAGAAAGTTACCTCCATCCCAGCCAGACCCAGTACAGTAAGAAAACGGTCTTTTCTTAACCTTTTATTGTTCTTTTGGTATTGCCATAATGTGATTTATTTCCTCTGCCTTTTCGTAGAGATGTTTCAGTGGTGAGCCCTTTCGCTGGCTTACCAGTATGATGCAACAAGCAAAGCTCTTCTTTTGCCTGCCCCGTCTAATGCAAGTGCCCATTTATTCTGTACAGTTTAAATAATCTCCCTTGCTGTATATTATCTATTAAACAAATGTACAATATTGAAGATGTTCATGCTATTTTTGTCAAAATAAACACTTTAACATCTTTAATTTGGTGATTTAGTTGTCTTGTTCTGTACAATTTTAAATTAACTTGGTTTAGAAGAAGTGATCGAGTTTGGGAGAACGGAAAGGATGCATTTTTGATTTTGCTGTTTTTCCGACAGAGGAATAAAATCTTAACAGCACCATAGGTGTGGTGGGTGTTAAATCTTGCCTGTGAATGATGAGGTGAATTGCCATTCCTCCCAGTGTCAAAGAACCTGCCCCTACTTGGGCTTTAGTAACTCTCACTTTGTCACTGGTTTTGGTACAGTGTGCACTTCCATTCTTTCGCTGGTTTTACCTCTCTGAACAGTTTCTCTGTACACAGTTTCTGAGGAATTCATGTAAAAATGTTTCTTAATTCCTGAATCTGTGTTGTAATTAGTGTTAATGGAATAATGATAGAGTTTCCCTTTATCTTCCTTTTTTCTTAACTATATTTAGCACTTTATTAGTAGGCACTGTGTTTAATCTCATGTTTCTTCATCTGTCAGCTGTTGTCAAGTCTGAAGTATTATTCAAATGGCTGTCTTTGAAGAATGATGGTCTGTGATAAGAGTGAGTTGATAGTGTGGAAATAAAACCTGCTGATGGTTTTCCCTGGAGATGACTTTTGCAGAAATGATGAAGGTCTGCCTGCTGTCTCACGACCCAAGTAGTGACATTCCTGACTTAATAGAAAAGCATTTTTCTTCAGCACCTGCTGCAGTATATGAAGGGCTGTCACGTATGCTAACAAAGGAGGGAGGAGGAACAACCTTTCCTGCAGTTTCAAAGATGGTAAAGTACTTGGAGAAACAAAATATTTTGAGAACGTGGAGTGGGTGCTGCTTTGCTGGAGGACAGTTGTGTTACATTCAGAAAGAAGGCTGAGTGAAATCAGTGCAGCCTCATACTCTACAGTGGCTTGTTGTTCCTAAGCCACGGTTGTGAGCATCAAAAGGTAATGGTCAAATTTGTCTTAACCAGACTTACTCTATACTAAGCCTTAACTTTATAGTGTAAGCCATAATTTAGACAAAATGTCAAGCTGGACATCTAATACTGTATAATTTTGTTCACAGAGTTAAAGGCAAGACTATTACTTTAATGAGACTATTGCAGACAGCAGCCTTAAAGCTTAATAGAAAATGCAAAAATCCCCAAACAATCCTGACTTTTCAGATTATTTAACTTTTTTTTGCCATGTTCACTGGACCAATTAATTGGATGGAAAATGTACTTATTTCAATATATTAATTGCACCCTCTCTGCTTTCCCGTATGTCAGTATTTCTTACTTCTACAGAAGTGCTGGATTTGGCTTGTCAGTAGAAAGGTTGCTAGTCTTTGTATTTAAGTGTAGCCACAAGTAATTGGGAAAACAGCTGTAGAAAGAGGTGACATAGTATCTTTGGTTCTCAGGTGTGTGAATAAAGGCATTTATCATTTTCAGTATGAGCTTCCCCTCCTCCACAGTTTTCAACAAAAGACAGAAGGGGCACAACATACAAGCAAAATGGAAGTAGGGAAACAGCATAACCTGAGCCTGAGAGCCATAATAGCTCCGCTAATCATCTGTTTTTCTCAAACTTCCCTTTCGTTCACACTCTGTTCTCTCTTTCTTCTGCCTTTACACTTTTTATTTTAGTGGGTTTTGCTTTTAATTTTAATAGTGAAGGTACTAGTGTCTGAAAAGAGCAGCAATCTCAGAAATGAAAAAGTTAAAATGTGTGTTTATCTTTCCACAGAACAGAACATCCAGTACTGACAACTCAAGTGAGTCAGCTTTAAGAGTAGTGTTGCTGGGTGCAATTTATTTGTGTAAAGAGAATTTTAGTAGGTTCAAGCGTGCTGTTTAAACTTACCTTAATGCAGGGACGTGCTTTTTGCTACTTCTGAAATCTTGGATTTGATGAGTCCATTAAGTTGTCTCCACCATGTCTTACTTAATTGTTACTTGATTATTAAGTAGGCATATGGAAATAATTTTGAAAACCAGTCAAATTTCTGGTTTTGTTTTTTTCTTACAATATCTTTGTTTCAGACTCCCATATGTAGTTTTCATCATCTGTCCTTTTAAAAAAATCAGTGTGCCGAACTGCAGTTTCTTATTACACCACTTAGGTGCCTGAGGAGTGGCTCTGAACTGCACGCCCGTGTCTTGCAGCCCCAGGATGCCCCAGCTGAACTGCCCAAGGTGCAGTTCTCCAGATTTTTAGTTGGTTCTGAAAGAAGTGGGAGAGAATCAGTTCACATGCTCTTCTTCCCCTCCTCTTTCTGAGTGTGGGGGCCAAACAGGAACAGAGTGAGGAATGAAAAAGAGAGGAAATCATGTGGAGATGATGAGGGTGGGAGTAGGGAGATAGTAGTCTGAGGAGACAGTGAAGTTGGCAGACATTGCATGTAGCTGTGCCGCCAGTTCCTGCCTGTCTCTGGGCTTGGTCACCTTTGGTGTGGGGCCTCTCATTGGCCAGCATCTCTGACTGACCTGTGCTTCGACGTGTGAATTGGGGAGGTTATGTGGGTGGAGGCTTTTCTAGGCTCACATGTGGTTTCATCTTCCCTAGGACAGCAGGGCCAATCTTGCTGTCAATTGACTGATTTATCCATTCTGTTGGCCTGGTCCTAGAACAGCCACTTGGAGGACAGAGAGGATGGAATGCTTGTCAAAGTAGAGTGGCATTTTGTGATCGAAGTATCATCATCTCCAGAATATTCCTAAAGGTGAGTTTCTGCTTGGTGACACTTGACAGAATCCTCTGAGACCATTCCACAAATGCTCCTTCACCCAAAACTTAAAAAAAAAAAGAGGGTCACGATTCTGATACCTTCAAATAAAATCCAAACCCTATAGATCTTTCATTTATTTTAATGGCTTCACGTGGTTTACACTCAAGCTCTGGCTGAGCAAAGACATTCAGTCTTTGTTGTGGCATCATTAAGGCTTTGGATTTGGCATGAGAGGAACAAATGTTTAAATGTTTAGAAGCGTGCATTGGCTCTCAAGCCCAGAGCTCTATTTTGTCAACTCCGTGTCATCTTCATGTCTAGGTCTTGTCACGTATCTCTGGTTATGTGTGAGTTCAAGTGCATTTGTGCTCAACAACACACTTCAGTTATCAAAATAACAATCTCTGCTTTCTTTTCTCATGCTGAGTTCCTGCAACAGATATTAAATTTCAGAGATGAGAACAAAATTCTTTGTTCCACCATGACTCTTTATTGCTGCTTTAAGCCATGGTGAAGTGGTGAAGGCTGGGCAGTGTGCAAGCAGTGAATGAGCCAAACCATCCATGAACGGGTAAAGTTGTGAAGGGAGGCAAAAGGGAATAGATAGTGGGGAAACAATAGAGCAGCGGTCAAAAAAAGGTGTTTTCTTTATACGTCTTTGATGAGATTTGCTTTTGTAGTTTATGTCCTGTCATCTTAAATAGAAATCAAAGTACACAGCTACATGATATTGCCATATCAAACATTCCCAGGTTGATTCACTTGCCGTATCAATAACCAGGCCTACTGTTGAAGACTGGCTGAAAATCACGAACTTTTCTGACCTATCTTACACAGTTTACAAAGAAACTGTTTAGTGGTGTCTTACCTTATGTGAGCTTCCACAAAGCAGGAAGGGCAGAAGGTAAGGCTAGACCTAGAGAGAACTGCCAGTGGATTTCAGCAGCTTAACAAGTTGTCTTCTGACTGAATGTCTCGACCATCAGTATGTATTATTAATCAGATGGAGTGACTTTTCTCTTGCTGATATAGCGATTGCTTCTAAACAAGAAAAAGTAATAGAGGGCAGAGTTTTTGAGCTGTCACTTTGAGTCAAGTGCTTGCTTGGCAGATAAATGGGTAATAGAGTAAGCAAAGTCACTTTGACAACCGTGTAAGCTGGAACCTGTTTGTGTATTAACATGATGAAGTAAGATGCAGGATGAAGATAAAGTTATTTGCAGTTGGTCCAGACGGAGTTTTTTTCTTTTTTTTTTTTAACTTTGACCTTCAGTGCAATCTGTGCAAGGAGCTGTCAAGTAGCAGCACAGCAAAAAGGGTTAGGAAATGTTTAATTACCCCAAGCTGAGGTGGATTTTCATAGCACTGTTTCTGTCACAGTTCCTGAGCTCACTGTATCTCTGACCTGCATCTCAAGGGCAACCTTTCCTGTACCCCTACTTGTCACCTGGCTTGAAACAGAATCAGGCACTTCGTGTTCTCCAACCAGGACCTGCCCTAGTTACTTATTTCCCATGCATCAGTTCAGGAATCACACACACATGCCACTCCTGCCTGCAAGTCCTTCGAGCTCCCATTACTTCTTTTCATGACTTCTTTTTCCTTTGGATGAACTTGGCACGCCTTATAACCAGATGACTTCTTAAGTCCTCAGCCCTGGCAAAACAGGGTTTGCAACTTTTTGAGGCGGTAATCTCCAAGGTCACAATTTTCCCTGTTGTACTGCAGAAGTAGCAAAGTTCTCATTAATGCTGCAGTCTTCTTGTACGTTCTTGAAGTTCTACTAGTCGAGATCACTACAGAGTGAATTCAGATCAGTTAAGCACTGGACAAATGATGTCGGTACGGAGGAGAGTCAGCATGGCATCTGCGAAGGGAAATCCTGCCTCCCTGACCTCCTCGGTTCTGGGAAGGCACCAGTGAGCACACAGATAAAACCCATGTAGTGAGTGTGATACAGATGGATTTTCAAAAAGCTGTTGACAACGCTGCACACCAGAGGTTACTGAAGAACCAAATTTGTCTGAAAGCTTGTTAAAGGATTGAGAGCAAATGATTTTTCAGAATGGAAAAGATGAGCTGTAAGGTGTTCCAGGGGTAGGTGTTAGGACTCATCCTAATCAGCATGGTGGTGACCCGGAGAAGGGGGTGTGCAGTGAGATCTCCAGGTCTGCTTGATGATAATGCAGGACCAGTTGTGTCAAAGTCTGTGGCAAGACCTTACAAAACAGTAGATGGGCATATGAGCCTCAGTGCAGAGAAATCTGAAGTAATGCAACTGAGGAAAAATACCATGCCTGCGCGATGCTGAACCTGGAACTGGCACCTGAACCTCAGGAGAAAGATCTGAGAGTCATTGCTGACAGTTCTCTGAAATCATACAGTGGCCAAAAAAAAACCTTAACAGAATAGTGAGTGTCAGGAAGGGGATGAAGGGTGTCACTTGTTGCTGTGTGAAACTCTTTGCTTGATGAGGAGAGCCTAAAGGGCTGGAGCTCTCCAGGCTTGAGGGAGAGAGACTGAGGAGAGAGAGATGAGTGAGGTTTACAGAAATCAGGGTGGTGGGTAAGGTGAGCGCAGAACTGGGATCCCGCATTACCAGAACTAGGACACACTCAATGAAACTAGTAGGAGATCAGTTTAAAACAGATCATAGAATCATAGGTTGGAAAAGACCTCTAAGATCATGAAGTCCAACTGCCATGCCATCACCACCATGCCTGATAAATCATGTCCTGAAGTGCCACATCCACACGTTTTTTGAACCCCTCCAGGGATGGGGACTCC
>Ga0181612_122903_pt1 | contig 21693 bp, 8 predicted proteins | sample HoacroProtozoa21_FD_119630 | JGI IMG/M metagenome (GOLD analysis project Ga0181612, IMG submission 119630) | Hoatzin crop microbial communities from Cojedes, Venezuel. Combined Assembly of Gp0051906, Gp0051904, Gp0051908
AAAAAAAACAACCTCAGAACAAACAAAAAAACCCCCACAGCCACGCCGAACAAACCCCCAAAACCAATTTGTAATGGAAACAAAGTTGAACAAAACCAAGGCACCCTCTCTGCAAAAGCACAGGCTAATGTATAATCATTAAAGGTGATTATTATTATTTGCATCACTTAAAACTAGCACATTTTCAGTTAAGTCTGTTGTTGGCACTGCTCACTTAATATTAAGGAAAACTAACCCTTTCTTAATATTGAAAGCACATAACAAAAGTTGAACTCTGATGGAAAAAGCTGTTATTGTTGAGGTTTAATAACAGTTTCAGAACCAAAACTAAAATCAAAAACTCGTGTTGCGAGTTCTGTAAATAAAAGGTGAACGCTAACTCAAAGTGCTGCAAGTCACTTGGTATCTAAGCCAAATGAGTGCACTTTTGTTTTCTTAAATAAACAAAATACTTGCATTTAAGTAGCAATTCAAGCCTCATTAGTAAAAAACAAAACAAAACCAAAAAACCCCCAAAAAATCCAAACACCATCAATTGCTTTCCAGTTCTCAAATTACCAGTTTGATGTTCCAAGAAATCCAGTAAAGTAATTTTTACAGAAGTTGTTGATTTATTTCAAATGTTAGAGACAGTAAAAGCATTGTTAAAATAAAGAATTTTGAACTTGAAAGTTTTTGACAAACTGTAGTTATTTAAATATCCTTCAACCACCATAAATTTGTTTTCTGGAAAACATGTGATTGCAATAGAGAACATCTGATTGCAATGCTAAAGAAAAAGATTAGCTTTTCCTTTTGCAACTACACAGGACCTCAGCAATTTCATTAACTGATGCAAATCCACAAAGACCTTGGAGTTGAACAATGAATTACACTTCTACTTCCCAGTCATTAGATGCTGCATTATTTAAACTGCAGCATTCTTACAGGTACGTAGTTCAGTCCCAGGAAAGTAATATGAAAGAAAAATTATCTGAAGATGAGACACTTAAAAATCCTTCTAAAATTGTGAAAAGCTTGTCTTTATGCTGATTCATCACTTGTACTGATAAGGTATTTAAAGTTAAGCTGTAAAACTCAAGGCCAATCCTGTTTTAAGTGAAGCACTCCAGTTCTAAACACATAGATAAGGCTAGTGACATACTTTAATAGATCCAAACACAATGACAAAAAGCCTGAAACACATCCACCATAGCATCAGGAAAATGTTATTTTAATATGCAATCAACATACATTTTGCATAAATGCATCAAATAAACTTCCATAACACTAAAAAACAGAACTCACATGACACTACCACGACATACTGTTCACTTCACATGTGTTTTACACTTATTTTCCCTCTGTTCGGGTTGGATTTGCCCTCCTCGAGACAGCACATTTTCTGATTTCTTTTCTTCTTACTAGGAATTGTAAATCCATAGCCTAAAAGGACAGTAACTACTCCGAGCCAGCATTACTACTGAAGAATTTTCTGTCCTTCCTTTATCACTGTGCTGTGCCACCCCACGCTGGCACATCTGCCCATGCAGTTGAACACAACCTGGGTACTGACTGGGTAAAATGTTATCCTAAACCGAAAACAGAGGCCATTTTTCAGCAGTGTACCTTTGTCCAACTTGTCAGGCAGCCACACAAACAGATGTGCTGACAGTGTATACGGGGGCAATGTAATAGTGGACTTACGCGGCTAGGATCTCCTGCAGTATCAAGATGTCACTTCAGAAACTCTTGAGTAACTTCAGTAATATCAGGGGCAATTTTTGGAGATGAGGGAGTTGTTACATAGGATTTGTTTTTGTTAGATGTCTCAATCAGAAATCTTAATTTTGGCTCCCCTTCCTCTCTTTGATGCAACAAAGCGCAGCCTTACAAATATGTGGCACAACAGACAGGGAGCAAGAACAAGCAGGTACAAGAGAAAAGGATTCTTCTTCATTAGCTTTGCTCCTGAAGAAATATCATTGTTGGAACTGCTCCTTAACACAGGCCTGTGCTAGTCTTGGCTAAGACTTTGAAAGCACCTTCACACAAATATTACTACTAAATGTCTTTCTTAAAAGTTCTATTAGCAAATCCCAATGTAGAGAGATATAAAACTCTTAAAACAGTTTGCATATTTTATGCAAAATTAGGCTAAAAAGCACTTCTGCTGGTATGAGTTACAACATTAGGCAAAGACAAATTCATCTTGGGGATTATTCATTACTGTCAAAAGTCTATCCTGGATCAGGATTGCCAAGGACCTTAATAAGCACCGAGCAGCTCATATTATAATTTGGCTCATAGATCTAGCTGCAAAGTAGACGGACAGCAGATGGAAATGGACAGAAGATACAGTAACATTTTCCACATGTCTACCTTTCGATTTGGTGCCAAGACATGCCCTCTCCTAGAGGCCAAGAACAAGTGTCGGTAGTCAGCCATTCAAAGATCAATCACATTTGAAACAGAAGATGGCTATGAGGAAGACTAACGTTCAGAAACTGAGCTACTACTGAAGGCGTAAAAAGAATGCACAAAAACTATTTTTTTTTCAGACAGACTGACACTATTTAAAGAGATTTACAGAGCAGTCTTGTGGTAAAGAAAATAAAGAAAGGTGGGAACATCCAAGTCCTGAGGCTACACATAACTGAAGTTTATTGAATATGTGAAGCCATGCTTTGCGGCTTTTTGCAGTTACTGCACTTTTACTAGAGATTAAAACTAGAAAAAACCCTACATATTTGGAGTCTTTCTTGTAAGTGAAAGCTATTCCTGAAGATTAGTCTTGAAAATAGTCTAGGCAACAACATGCAAAGCAGGATACCATGAGTCCCTTTGCCATTGCTGAGCTCTGCTTAAGAAACTAGTGCCTCCTACTAACAACTTGCTAACCATTTTCTGTAGTACTTTTTTTATTTCTCAGCATTAGATGGTCAATTAAAGCTACTTGATTTCCCAGAGCTGAGGTTTAGACAACAGGTCTTTCACCCCCATGCCACCTCATACTGAAATGACTACTAAATCATTTTTGTCATCCCATCCACAAAATTGACAGAATGCCTTTGGTATTAATATAGAAATATGGATAACATACATTTAGTTTAAAAAATGACACATAGCTCTAATTCAGTCAAACCAGGTACCAAACAAAGGAGATGCACATCAATTAGGTATGAACATACAAGGAAGAGGTGGCTGAGGACTTAAGCAATAGAGAATCTGAAGAGTTTATCTGTAAAAAACAAATGTGCACTCAAGAGTAGCCGACACCAATAACTGAACCAGAGACTAAACTCTGATGTGATACTGTTTCTGGAGCCTGAAATTAAGAAGGCTTTCTTTTCAGATGTTGAGCTACTTCCGGCAAAATTCCCATTCTGGCACTTTTACAACTACTACACATCCCTTTGACAACAGAGATTAGATTATTGAATGTACTCTACATGGCATGCAAAAAGAGCACAGAAAAGCCACAGCTATTTAAAACAGAGTGCTGATGTTGAGCCAAGTGTGACATAGTAGCACATGCTATCAATGCTTCCAAAACAAGCATGCACCTTTGACAGGTTTTGAAAGAAAAGACTCTGGGCAGTGTTTATATAGAGCATTCTTTCCTGGCTACAAAGATACTCGTACCAAAGCAGTTCACATTCAGAAAGTTTTTTTTTGTTTGTTTCCTCAGGAAGATCTGACATGACTGAAAAATATACATTGGAGGAACCAGGTCTCTCCCTTTATCAAACTGTCAAGGCAACTACTGAAGTCTGTATGAGAACACCTTTGCTACTGAAAAAGAAGCTGCAGATAAACTCTTTGCTAAGATCTTCCTTATTACGGAACTCACTTTTCATCTGCACTAACAACTTTATTTCTGGCAGATTTTTAGACTTGTGATAAAGCACATCCTTTCTTGTAGGCAACACATGTTCACAAGGGGAGCCTTTAAGATGATATAATAATGGGTGAAGTCTGCTGATTCCACTAACGGTGCTAACTTTTTTAGGACTTCACCAGCAGAAAAGAAATGCTGAGCTAAAGAGAGGCAGAAATTAAGTTACTAAAGTTCTTAGTGACCACTCAAAATTACAAGTATCTTCAGAAGTATAATACTTCTTTAAAGACATTTATCCCTTTAACCATACTCTCGCTCCTGAAGATTTCAAGTCCTTGGAATCAGTCTTCACTGAAAGACAAAGCTAGCAGCAGTCTTTCTTATTTTTAAATATTCCAGTGTTTACATAGTAATTGGTCTTATAGCCTGACCATACAATATATTAACACTGAAGTTAGATAACCATATAGAGAACAACAAAAAACCCTTCACCTAGATAAATAAAACCCATTAAAACAGAATATGGTACAGTCAGTTCACTCTCCTGGCACTGATCAAAGAAATTAAGAATACGATTCAAGAGACTGACATGATCACTTACCAGGACAACAGAACACTTTACAATTCATCACCACTGGGCCGAACACCACAAATTGAGGTAGCTTATGCAAGTCTAATTTAAGTTGATTTGCAAAGTTGAAGCAGTTCACATGATCAAATCAGTCCTGAACTGAAAAGCTGATACCCTCCAGCAGAATGCCTGCTTTTTGTAGCACTGCAGCAAATAATCACACCGGCACACCTAAGTTTTAGGCATGGAAACAGTTCCACTGAGCCAATGGGACTACTGGCAAAGACATCAGCTCCGGATTATAACACCTTACTAACATCTTTCCGCAGGTATGTAAACTATCCAAACTTCTCTTCCACAGCAAAAGGAGACCTAGACAGTAGAGTCACTGAGCCTAAATGGATTCAGCCCACCTCAAGAGGGATACCTAGTGGCAGGTAAACTCAATCTTTCTCTACGTTCCACTGCCGAGGTGCCTTCTGACTCCAGTACAAACTTTGACACCTACTTCCTCAGCTGAAACCTAAATTTAGATGTCTTAATCCAGAGCTGAATTCCACCCCTAATAAGCTTAATGTTAATCACATATTAAAGTATACTGCTAAACCAAGGTCTCAATCCATACGGTTTTAGTCAGCAAGAGTCCTGAAGAGCTGAGTGTAATAAATTACTGAGGACTTAAAGATATGCTTAACGGCAGGACTGAGCTAGCAGAGTGTACTTTGAGGTCTGTATAAATAAAATACAAGAAGCAATGTTCCTCACCAAATACACATAAACACAAAAGACAGACAAAGTTAATCCACTGAACAGAAAGGAGTTTCTCAACTATGGTTTGCAAGACCACATACAGTATTTGTGAAATTCTTTCAACACGGAAGCACAATCAAGCTAATAAAGCAAGCTGGATTGCTGCAGAAGTATTGAACTGCTCAGGCTCTTCAAGTATAGCTAGTGGGTTACTATAAATATTCAGGACATTACTACTTCTAACCTTATTAAAGGTGTTTACTTTAAATCTTCCCACCTTGTCGTTTTCATTAGTACCCAGCTATTCATTCAGAAATATACAAAGATAAATGAAACACATTCTTACACATCTTCTAAAATCTGCCAAAGACAGCACAGAGCTTACCATACAGAGAATGTTACTTCACACCATTACAAACGAAGTCATCTGACTCCTACATAAGTAGCTTCAGTGCTAATTTTGTAATACAAACAGTTTTGTAAAGCTGATGAAAAATAACTCAAGAACCATGGTTTGGAAAAAAACCCCAGAAGCCACAAGCCTGATCATCAGCAACTATTAAGAGTAAAAAAGCCAAAGTAAGAGCGTTAACCCTTTAAGACAAAAAAAAAATTCAATAAAAATTGCTAACTTTAAGTGGTAAATTATTCACTGTGCTCCAGTAGCCAGAGTTTACAGAGTCTTACTAATCTCTCATAAAATTCTCAACTTGAAATGAATGAGCAAACTCATAAACCACTGACTTATGCATGTGAACCAGTGCCTGAGTGATAATTACGAAAAAGCAGAGCACCAAAGCATGAACAAAAATGTCAGTTAAAAAATAAAAAGTTTCTGGGAGAGGCACTGCCAAATGCAGGTTCTGAACAGACACTGTTCTAAAACCTTGAATATAAAGTAATTTCTGTAATTTTACCAATTAGCTCACTATGTGCCTCACAAACTTCAAAACACATTTAAAATCAAAAGCTAATCACAGAGCACAATAAATTTGTAATTACAACTTAACAAACTGAAAGAGGATGCTGTAATTTTATCTTTGTTTACATTTTTGCTGTGGGGACTAACTATTCTACCTATATCTTCCATGTAGCCCATTATTCCCACAAAAAAATCCAAACCCATACTCTCCCTGTCTCTCCCCAAAGTGACAACAAATCCAAAATAATCTCCTGCAGGCGCCGAGACATCTCTGACTGTGTGACTTAGAATTTTCAAGTCTACAAAACCAGAAACACGTCCCTAAATAAAATGAAACAGAACAGAATGTAACTAAAACCTTCTGATTTAAGTAGGTAACAGCTGAGGCTCATTAACAGACAACTACACGTCTATCCAGAAAAGTGGAGGAAGAGGGTAACTGATACAGAATAAACTGTTTGGCTGGCAACAGCCACCAGAAGAAAGAATTAAATTTCAAAATACAGCTAATTCTTATGGCTTTACACTCATAAATCAAATATTTAGGGTTCTTTCAAAGGCAACTTCATTGTTCCTTTAAATACAAACTACTCTGAGGAAGCAAGACACAGAGAAGTGCAAAGGAAAGCTCAGAAAAGCAGAAGCCGTGCATTGTTGCCAATCTAGACAATGGAAGTTTCCCAACAAAACTCAAAACTTTACTAATTTGTACAGCTGCTTTTCTCCTAAAAAGTTTCTAATGTTAACCAAGAGATAAATCTGATCAAAGCATTGAGGAGAACACCTACTGCAAGTGTTCTGGAGAAGTCTACAAATAACAAAAGACTTCATACAGTATTCTAGAAAATAAGCCCACACTTCATTTAACAAGAGAAGATATAATATATGCAGAAATCTGGACAACAAAGAGAAACTCTCCAATCTTCTAAAAAAGTATACGTCCACTACTTTTACCAATACATACCGCAGCCCAGGGAACATGATTTTATTGTCGGGGAAATCAATTCCTTGGCAGAGTTTTGGGTATTTGGCCATTAAGGAAAAGAACACACCAAATTAACAGAGCCTACTCATATGAGTCATTTTGTTTGTCTTGTGTTATCTGTGAATGTCCTCCTTGAGTGCTTTTGAAAGAGTGGGTGGATTGGAACAGCACAGAAGTCTGCATTTTGCAGACAGGAACAGCGATATGCAGTACACAACAATTAAACAGATTATCTTGTGACACAAAAAAAATTGCAATTCATGTTCAGTATTTTACTGATAATCTAGTCAAAGACAAGATTTAACCTCATAAAATGTCCCCAGAGACCTTACTCTTTCAGAAGCATAAGATTCTGGCTCAATCTTTGTTACCTATAGATCTTGAATATGAAGATGCATCAAAATTTTCCTATGAAAACTCTGTAGAAAACTCCATAATCATTTTCCAAATCAACAATAAACTGTCTAGTTACACTACATGCTTCCTGACCTTTTAAAAACCGCTATTAAGACACAAGGTGCATTTCTTCAGACCCATGACTAGGTAAACAGCAGAACGTCACATGGGTCAGATAAAGCCTGTTTCATACTTACGAGTCCCTTTCTACTACTCCCACTAAAAGGATTAAACTAGTCACTGTTTTTCTGGACCCAGAACTACATTGTGGAACAAATTTTGTGGTCTGATGACATTACGAGGAAGAAAAAAAATACAATATACTCACTTAAGTAGTTCAGTTTAGTACTCCAAGAGCAACAGTAGTAGAATCCAGTATGAGACAGAACAGAACTTTAAGTGAGGACTAAAACTGGGTACAGGCCCAACTTCTACGCTTAGTCTGCACCATCAGAGGTATTATTGCATGATGACACCTATGCCTTTTAGAGTTCTAAAGATAATCACAGAATGGTAGGGGTTGAAAGGGACCTCTGGCGATCACCTAGTCCAACCCCCCTGCCGAAGCAGGGTCACCCAGAGCAGGCTGCACAGGACCTCATCCAGGCAGGTCTTGAATATCTCCAGAGAAGGAGACTCCACAACCTCCCTGGGCAGCCTGTTCCAGTGCTCCGTCACCCTCAGAGGGAAGAAGTTCTTCCTCATGTTCAGATGGAACTTCCTATGCTTCAATTAACCCTGAAGCCCACGTCCTTATCAGCAGAGATTAAACATGCAGGCTTACTTAGCTTAATAAAAGTTGGCAGCTGGGAGGGGAAACAACTGCTGTATCTCAAGGCAGCATGTAAACATCTAGAATGGAGGAGGTGGAAGCAGGAATGAAAACCCACAGCTCTTCCCCTATCACTGGGATGAGAACAGGTTTCCAACAGAAAACCTAAAGCAAAAAGCTGACTGGTCTTATGATTGTGGTTCATCACTCTGTGAGAAGATACACCTACAATGGCAACAGTGCAAAAGAAAACTGTCTAAACTAGAAACATCAAGAAGATAGAAAAAAAAAGCTTGAATTTCAGATTTCAGCATCCTTCCCAGGCTCCAAAAGGGAGCACCTCTGTGAAGTCAGGGATGCTTTTTTACAAGCTGTGGAGTCAACCAGGCCAAATTTAATGGCTGTGTTTTCTCCACTGATTTCAGTGCAGCACTGATGATCCACATGGATTTGGGGATTCAATCATGGTAAAATCTGTACTTTTATGTAATGTATGCCTATGTTTCATTGTGGGCATGTATTTTTTTCCCCCACTAAATCAGTGAACAGAAAGTTTGGGGCTTCAGCTGGCAGTTACATGCAGTCAGCATTCAGCTTCTGTGAGCTTGCAGAGATTAGAATAACTGTGTTTAGACAAATATGATTAAACAAAGACAGAACAGTTTCAGATAAACCGATGCTGTTTCCAAACAAGGAAATAGACACTATCAGGCACACCATCAAATGTAAGATATAGCAGGAACAGCTCAAAAATATAACATCAATGAAAATGCCAACATTTTCCAACACTAAAATGACATTTACTGCAGTTACCTCTGACGAACTTAATTATCTTAACTGCCACTGTGTTTAAGCTATCTTATCCTGGGTTTTGGAAGCTTTTGTCACAGAATTGAAGCAGTATGCATTTAAACTGTGGCCAAAAGCTGATTATTTTCCACACAAAAAAATACTACAGAGCCTACCGAGAGCAGCCAATGTTGTTACACATTATCACGTCACATGGATGACTGTATGCATACAAATCTGTACCAGCACACAGCACAGAAACTGAGTTAAACCAGACACATTTTGCTTAGAAGAAAGCACACGCACCTAACCTGTTACGCATTAGTGCAAAATTAAGAATGTGCATCACACTGACATCGCGTCCACGTGGAGCTGTGCGTTCGCACCTGGTGCTGCACACCAGCCCCAGCTGAGGGACAACATCCTCCACCAGTGTTTTAAGACCGTGGCTGTGGCCATCTTGGAAGGGGACACTAGTTGGCTGCCTACCACACGGCGAATCTATGCAGAGTTATAAAAGCAAAGGGAGAGGTCATGCAACAACGGATACTGTGGCCGTCACGGAAGTGTTATGTTTTAGTGGCTCTCTGCTGACATGCCTCTTTTAAAAAAACTCTGAAAAAGAGACATACAAAGATTTCAGCTGAGGCTTTATTTGCTTTCAGTGACTGGTGAGAGGGCACATAGATTTGTATTTCCCTATTCAGAGCATCTTCCTTCCCTTTGCATAACTCTTCATGAAATTAAGAGGGATTGATTCTGGAGGTATGACTACATACTGTGAACCAAGTACGCCACAATGAGTTAATAAAATCCCTAGAAAAAAGTGTATTTTTAGCAATATGTTTGCCAAACCCATTCTACAATTCAAGACAGGACCTGAAATCTGTAGTCGAAAGGGCTTCAGTCTTTGGGACAGCTCTACTTGCTTCAGCCAAAACCTATCAGCACACAACACTTGAGGCTAAACATACTACATCTTAAAGACTGAACATACTTCCCTGTGTACTGCATATTAGAATATGCAAATCTGCAATGTCTCAGTCCTTTCCTCCACACAAGCTACTTCGTTTCAGGAGAAATGCCAAAGGCAAAATACTAAAAAAACACATAATAAAAAGAGGCTTTAATTTTAGCAGCCAAGAAGAACTATTTTTTTTTTGTAAATGGCTGCAGGCCATTTGTATTTATTTTTTCCAGCTATATCTGAAGGCACCATTTTCTTTGCTTTAAGAACACTGTCTTCTCAAGGCAAATCCTGGGTAAAAAATTGCTGTTGCAATGGTGGTTGAAGGTAGAAATACATAAGAAGAATTCAAACTAACGCTCACTCTTACTGTGCTGCTCTCTACTGCACAGCCTTTTAAAATATTCCCTCTTCTGACCTTCACTACGTGGTGAGGAGACAGAAGCTCACACAGCCTGTGGTCAACAAACGCCTTTAATGCTATCAGTCAAGGCCAAAACAAGAGTTATATCCACTAACAACACAGAAGGCATGATCAGCCTTGCAGAGTTTTTTTTTTTTTCTTCTATTTTAAATCTGGAGAGATGAAAGTTTGAAGATTTCTTTTCTTCTTTTCTATCAATCAGCAGGGCACAACTGAGGCTCCAAGCATCCCTCTCTGCCCCAAGCAAGGCAGCATGCATGGATGCTGCTCCTAGTACTTGGACCCTCTTTTTAAGGGGGGCAAATCCACCCCAGACAGATACAGAAGCAGGCAGTGGGACGCTGCAGAGCAGCTCGTTGGTGACACCTCATTTCTGAAACAAGGCACCTGGTGTGCACACCCTTCTTGTGGAGGTGTGTACCTTCCAGCCTCAAAGGGGCTCTGGTAACGCAGTGCGGCCTCAGCTTCTCCACCCAGATTTGATGCTGGGATTATTCCAGTTTGTCCAGGTCACATCTCACAGCACACCCATCTTCCAACACAGTCTTTTCCTCTTTATGTTGAAATAGGGTAAGGAAGCTTAATCAAATGCCATATAAACAACATTTTAAATAAATTCATTTCTAATATAGTATTCCAGTAGGCTGCATTTATTTAACTTGCAGAATACTTTGGTCTGAGCAGACATTTGAAATACAAAATGGAGCAACATTGCTAAATCACATTAAACAATTTTATAAATTAATTAAAAGGTAAGTTCTGTACACTCAAAGGCAGTGTTGATGCCTAAGGAACAGAACAAGCCCACTAGCATTATCAACAAAATCTGCAGCTAGATTCATCTACCTATTAAACTAAACAGACTACCAATTAGAAGGAGCTCTGGGGTGTTGTTTGTTAGCAATGTTCTCTTGCTTAAACACAAAACACAGGGGAAATGCCACAGAAGAAGACCTACATTACATCACAAGGAAGAGTGTCCAAGCCATATTCAAAGTGGTTAAAGCACATTCATTCACAAATACACTGCAACAGTTATCTTTAAATATCATGACTACATTACACGTAAGGTGAACTCTGCACATAAAGTGACCATCAGAGCTGTTTGCCGCAATGAAAGGTCCCAGTAGTAGAAAATCCTTTTAGAGTTCCCTGAAAATACAGAATCATAGAATCATTAAGGTTGGAAAAGAGGTCTAAGATCATCAAGTCCAATTGTCAACCCAACACCACCATGCCTGCTAAACCATGTCCCAAAGTGCAATACCTACATGTCTTTTGAATGCCTCCAGAGATGGCCACTCTACCACTTCCCTAGGCAGCCTGTTCCAATGCCTGACCAATATCTTCACCCCGCTCAGGCCACGGTTGTACGAGCAATGACACTCCTGCATAGAAGTGCAGTGGTGCTCAGAAACTCCTTCTATGGAACTGCCTAAATGCAAGAGCTATCATATTTATCACTTTCTTTAAAGAAACAGGCTCTTTAAAGCTTCTGTGATTTGAACTTGACACCTAAACGATTCTCCATAATGAGGATGGGAAAACCAAAGCCTCTTCTTGTAGCTAAATAATAGCCAAGAGTAGGGATGGGAGTTTCATTGTGTGTAACACTTGACCTACCGACGCGTCTTTCCTGCCTGCCACAACAGGGATACCAGCTCTTGATTCAAAGCAAACATTACTATGGCTAGAAGGCAACTTGGGATTGAACTTCTTGACACTGGACGAAAATCACTCAAATCAGGAAACAAAGTCATAATATCTTTCACTTTGAAAACATTACCTTCCCTATAAGTTGCAAATAATGAGTAGTATTTTCCTGGGACAGATATGGAAAAAAGCACAGAGGATTTCAGAGCTATCTCTGGTAGCTGTACATTAGTAAATCATTATTTTAGTGAAACCACACAATGAAAATCAGACAGTCATTCTGACTGTAAGGTCCCAGATGTCTGTGTCATTACAGAAACAGCAGTGCCTGAATCTAATTATCAGGAAATGTTAAGTACAATTCCTTGCATTGACAAATATTAGAGAAAGAAGACTAACTCAACAGCTTCGCAAAAGCACTAATCTTGCTTTAGTATTTCACTCTTGTATGCTTGTTACTTTCAAATAAATTTTACACATTTAGCTGTAAAATTAAGAGGAAATCACAATGGTTAGCAGCTGAAGAAATCAACAGTATGTAAGGTGCTACAGCTTGTTCTCAAATCTCATGCAGTTACTCCCCTTGCAAATCTAAATAGCTTTAAGGGCCTACACCTGCAGTGGAAGGGAAGGACAACAGGCATAAAGCTAGATTCCATTTTGTTTCAGTAACAAACACTGCATCCAGAGAGGGGCTCAGAGCTGGGTCTTTGATCTCCCAGCATTTTAGATGCATGTTTCTTTGCAGTTCCCTGCTGGCATGCTGGTCTTTGTGAGGAAGGGTCCAGACTTTTAGGAACTGGAGAGCATTTATGGCCTCTCATCCTGTATTTTTTTGCATTCACTGATCAACTCAAAAGCGTGAATGCAGCTGTCCCCTCCTCGAGATTACAGGAAGAATGACAGAGAAGGTCCGTATGGTCTCCAATACCCCCAAGTACCCCAGTGAAGGATTATATCTGCCTCCCTCGCCAGACAACCTCCTTCCCCATGTGCAATTCAGAGCTCAGAATATTGGTAAGATTCAAACTGCTTTTTCCAGTCAGAAAGAAACTGCGCACTCCCCCTGAGTGCTGCAATGCTAACACAACAACCTTAAGCTACAGCGGGAGAAAGTCAAGAAGGCCAGTGACAAACACGTCTGCAGTTCCTGCTGGCAAGGGCACACTTCTGCGTACACAGTGCTTTTCACACCATTTTCCATGAGTAGGCTTTTGTGGGCGCTCTGGGGTCCTACAAGTCTCATGTTTGCAGGGCTGCCAGGCTCTCTTCATCACCGCTGGCTGCAGATGAGATTTTTGGAAGGGGCTGTGTCAGGGATGACTTTAGCTGATGCTTGGGGAAGGGCTATGAAAAAGGTCTTTGTTGTTCCGATCGCCGGTGGGAGGGCCAGCAGGGAAGCATAAAGAGCTACCTTACTTGGCCAGTGTCACATCTTTTTACATTTCCAAAGCTGTATGAAAGGATTTCAGCCAAAGACCCTTGCCAAGCACACAACATACTGGACACAGCTCTGAAATAAACACCAACTCTCCGAGGAAGATTGTTAGTGTTTGAAAACAACAGCCTGGTGAATTAACTTCTTTTCTTTTCTTCAGCTGTGCCCAACCATACTAAAGAATTGAGTTTTCTTTGCCTAGATCAAACACATGAACTCTGTGATTTTAAACATATCAATCCATTTGAAAACTGACAGAAAGCTATGAGCCAGTCGATGATTTTTCACTATTTAGATACATTGGTCATGCAGAAAAAAACAATTCTAAGAAACAATAAAAAGAAAAGGTCACAACAGGAAAAAAAGTCCAGGAAGAACAGTAAGTAAAAGGTAACACAGTTGGAGGTGAACACTTCACTTTTTAAAAGCCACAAGCCCATTCTGTGTAACAGTTTAACTACATCATATCAAGTACATCAAACCTGAAGGGGGGTAGCGTTTCACGAACTTTGCTTTCATAGATTAAAGACCTTCTGGGGAAGACAGAGTTATCTGAGTTATAGATCTCAACCTATCTAAATGCAGCTGGCTCCGGCATTTGTTTCGTGGGGAAGCTGGCAGCAGGCTGGGGCGCGGGGAGCCGCACAGCCCAGGGGGTCTGTCTTGCACATCCACTTGGTGGTGGGGACACCAAGAGCAGAGGCCAGCCAGCCAACGCCACGCTGCTGCCCGTCGCCTCCACAGCCTGATGCATGGTGAGAGCCACAGAGCACGCTTAGAGCAACGTCCTGCTTGGCAGGGGCACCAGAAAACAGCCCCCCCTAGATTACTGGGTTACCAGCAAGCGAGCTTAAAAAGAACCCCCAAAATGATATGCTTTACTGGCTATTCCAATGGCTATTTCTAAACCAATGCTCTCATCACTAAAATACAATCATAAATATCTTCTGATATTTAAGAGATAAGATCTAAGATACAAATATCTTCTACCTGAAACAGACACTCAAGGACCTGTTCAGACACGTACCTGCTCCAGTCTGCTCCTTCCTCCAGTGCATTAGCAGAGATGGAGAAAAGGCAGTAAGTGTGAAGAGGAAGCACGTCTGTATTCTGGCTAAACAGGGCATCCTTTGCCAACCCCTACTTTGATATTTAGCTTAGGAAAGTGGCAGCTTGAACACCTCCACTGACAACACTTCTTATGACCCAGCACAGGACAGCAGCAATCTCACACGGAAACAAGTGTAAAAACATGTGGGGCTGGAAACAGTTATTTTATATCCAAAAGTGACATACTGGAGCTGAACATTGCTGCAAATTTCAGTGACCACATGGGTATGTAAAGACAAAACATGTAAGATCTTGTCTTTGAGTTGTGTTCTCTGCATGCTACCAGATTTTTCTTCACAGTATCCGATTAGAGAATTTAGAGCTTACTAGAGACTGGAGCTTTTAATTTTGTTGTGGATTTCCTAACTTCTTTTGACTGGTGTGTCCTTCTAGACAAGCACACATAAAAAATTATTGCAGGGAGTCATGCTTGCACAGAAAACCAGATAAATCTTTCAAAAGAGCGAGATCATCTCTTACTTGTATTGAGTATTTTGTCTAAAACAGTGGTGTTCTTATCAACAAAACATGGCTTATGTTCATCCTTTTGACTTACCAACTGATAAGTGGACAGCAGAACACATAATTTACCAAAATAAATAAACTTGGATTTCTGAATGGACACTGAATTATTGCCCATCGTTTAAAATGTGTTTCAACCCTCTTCGAGAAGATGGGTCTCTCTTTTACATTTCTCCCTCGTCAGTTTTGCCACTGAATCCTGGCATTCAAGCAAGGGAACATGCAACAGTAAACTGACCTCTCACTACTGATGTGAGGGAACACGCAACAGTAAACTGACCTCTCACTACTGATGTGTCCTGTCCCAGATGGGTTACAAGCAACATGAAGAGTTATGCTGTGTTGTTAGACAGAACTGCAGCCCTTTTTCTTTCTCTTATGTGAATGCAGCTGCCACGGTTTGCTGCATCTGAATGGCATACACGTGGCATTCATTACAGACGCCCTGAAAGCAGCCTGCTGTGCTGCAACTCCCAGGACAGCTGATCACGACAGAGATCACTTTAACTGCTGGAGTACGAGTTGACATTCATGTCACTTACAGCAGCCTGTCTCTCCGCTCTTCACAGAACCCCAAAGCTGGGTATAAAGTACGTGGCACCACTGTGCTGTGCTTCTACAAACAGGATTCGAGGAAAGCATCCAATGTGGAGGGGCATCACCCCCCCAGCCATCCCTGCAGAGAAGGCAACGGTGCAGCCCACAGCAGTGCACATCGGTGCTGGCATCTGCACTGGCAGAGGGAGGACAGGAACCTCCCTCCGCTGCTGCACAGTGGTGGCGGCACTCCTGCAAGCCCAAAGCAGGAGCAGCGGCTGGGTGGTGGAAGCACCTCTCCAAGGGGACGTCAGTGGCTTGCCACCAAGTGACTGTTGGTTCACTTCAGCTGGGGAGCTGCGGTGCTTCAGCTGCCTGCAGCGGTGAAGCAGCGTTTGTCTGCTTGATGATCCTCCCATCTTTCGATTACCAATGAGAAATGAAGTCAGAGGGAGGATCTCAGAAGCAAAACCAAGGATTGAGACAAAGACAGTAGGGTAGGGAAACCCTGTTTCCACAGATCTCCTCTTCAGGACATTAGCAGCATCGTATTTGTGACTTTTAGCCTTTCTTTTTTGAGGAGGGAGATGTTAGGAGTCCTTCTGCTCCCTCTCATTACTAATTTTTCACCCTATTGACTAATTTCAACTATATTTTACAGGAAACTAACACCTTTGAGACTTTACCAACAATCTCTCTCCCCAGGCTGAAAAAAGTAAGCAGCCAGGAAGAGAAAAGAGATCTTTTTAGTCTTGTCACCAAGAGAAAGACTACAGGACAAGATGTACCTTCAGTATACACACGAATGCTCATGTGGTACTCAAATTAAAGACATTTCAACGAAGCGCACTTGCAGGAAGAGAGAACTCTTATTTATGAGAGAAGTGGACCTGTTAAATTTCTAGTTTGTGAGTTTGTTCAATTATTCATCCTTCCAGACAGTCACATGTGCAAATTTACTCCAGGGTGTTGTATCTGCATAGATAACCATATTGAATTTTACACTAGTGACAGTGTTACATAATACACCGTACCGGACTTTTAGAGTAAATCTTGATTTTTAAATGAAGGACATGATTTTAAGTCTTTAAAACTAAGGGAGTTTTTTATTTCATGCCTTTCAAAGTTTTTTATAACAACACAAAAACATGCATCAATGTGTCACACAGAAAGATACAAGAAGACCAGTGAAGCAGGCACTGTCAGATGCAAGAAAAAGGAGCGACTTGCAGTCCTGACAGTTTACAGTACCTAGCTCTACAGTTGCTAAATTTTGCACACTAAAGTGAAATAAAAAATTACTATATTTTACTGCCATAAAGTATGATAATAATTATGTACTATGATAATACTTTATAGATGGGAAACCACAACGGTACAACAAAGTAATTTTAAAACCCAAGCAACAAAATGTGTATGTTTACTTCCTAACTGACAGCATACTGATTTTCTGCTATTGCTGCTTATCAGATGGACTCAGCTGATCAGGGTATTTGGAAAAGCACATTGCAATAATAAAATATACTGTTTGTTTACACTCCAGCTGCTGCCCATCATGACTACTGTACACGAACTTGTGTCAGAAAATCCATCAAAACCCTCACATCCAGCACTGTTCACCAAACAATCAAATTTCTTAATGCCCAGAAATTAAACTGGCAGTACGCCATTCACGCACCATGTAATAAATCTGGAAGGCCTATGCTCCTGGAAAAGTCCCTGACCACCTATTACCTGAATCAGAGACACCGTGATTCTTACATATACCGTCTCTCACTATTTCTAGCTCATGAAGTAACAGGCACCTTCATGCACTCAAATCTACTGGAGTGATAAGCATGAAGCAGTACTGATTTCCGAAAACATCAGCTTCAATATTCATCTCTGCCAGAGTTTGGATCTTCAGACACAGGAGTCTATGAAAACCTCAATTGAAAAGAAGATGTGTGTGTAATTTAAAGCCAAGACACTCCCTGGTTTTGTTGATAGTTATTGAGAAACATGAAAAATGGAGGTAAAAATTCACAAAGCAACTTCAACATGCCAACAAACTAGTATGAGAACATCACATAAAACAGGTAACACAGAGACATAAAAAGTATCAGGAAAAAGTAAATAAAAAAGGAGAAAACCAGACTCATTACAAGTTCCAAAATATCCACACTTGCTGGCATTTCAGGGGATCAGTAAAGAATCTCGAGGGACTACATAAGGAATCTTGTTTCACTCATGCCGTCAGGGCCACAGAAATGGAGCCACTTATCTGAAACAATGACTGATAAAATATTACACAGCCTGTTTAAGAGTGATCAATATCAGTCAATCTTAGCTCATACCACTCCCTTGGCTCGCCACTGATCTCCCCTGAAGATGGCAGAAAGTCTCCTAGCGTTTCTTCAAACCACAAGCACAGAGATTTGGGTAAGTTTCCACTTTACCTAATGAAAAAATGTAATTTTGTAAATAGTCATTTTGCTGAGAGCCTGCTATCTAGTCAGTCCAGTACCATGAAATTGGAGACTAAAAACTGCACATGGCCATAATAGGACTATAGAGCAATTTTTTTTATAAAAGTCTCTCATTTCACAGGTTCACTTGCAATTTACTTCTGAACAATCGATGTATTTTTATCCTTACCATGATTACTGAGGCAGGAACAGCAAGAGACAGGGAGACAAGGTCTTCTCCTCACTTAGGTCTGCAGGCACAGCAGGCTTGAGAGACAGAAAAAAACCACCCCTGTGGATGGGGAGAGCTGAAGGAAAGGGCCTCCTCAGGCTTCAGCAAATCTTTTCAGGGATAAAGCAGTGACTTCTGCAAAGGCGTTGCTACCCTCTGCCAGTTCCTTGGGGAAGCAATGTTCTGCCTGGTAGCATACTGCAGGGATCAGGGCTGCTCCTGTCCTCTAGCTGGTGTCTGTGCACGGGACATGGGGGAGGCTTCTTGTACACAGATGTATTCAGGCCCTTCTCACTACACTGAATTCTCTAAAAGTCATTAAACCTCTATATGTCTCCTGAAACCTTAGTTTAAGGGAATTTAATGTAGCATTTAACTATATGCCTTTTAGCCCTTAGAGAAATAATGTAATATCTGTACACACAGCTATCACTTTATCCAGGTTGCACGGTTTCTGCAAAGAGCACCAGTTAATGCTGATGCTCCTGCAGTGCCAGTTAGCATTCCTCCTCTATCTATTCATGCACAGGTGGGTGGTTTTCTTCTTTGATATCACCCCTAGGGCAATTTCTGAGGCAAGACCTCATCAGTCTCCACCGGCATCTGCCATGAATCATTTCGGACCGTTCCTGTACCATCCAATTGCTCATCTTTTACTGTTTCTACATAGCATGTGAGACTCTCAGGATGCTTAGGGGCTTCTCCAGCTCAGAAGCCTTCAGAGCCCTTCCAGGGCCCTATAGCAACACGTATATTTTGTAGAAACAGACTGTACGCTATTTATGTTCCATAGAGACAGATATTTGGATGCCATGTCCTTCGATGACATTTTGCAAAACACATGCAATAAAAATTGTAATAAAAAAGGAGTATTAGCAGGCTAAAGTCTGAGATAAAGGCAGTATTTTTTTCCTTTACTTGTGCTTTATTAATTGCTAACAGTGTGCTCAGTAACATGCAAGACAGAAATGGGTGGCTGTCCACAGCCAAGGCTGACACTCACACCCAGGGCCGGCGCTGAGCTTGTTTCCTGTGCCAGGCCCTTCCTCCTGTAAAGGGGATGGCCAGGCCATCGCCAAACAATGCCCCAGAGATCAGCTAATCAGGCAGACAGACCCAGCCCTTGGACTGGGTCAGCACTCTCCTCACACAGTATTTTCAGCAACCCAGGTACAGGTAAATTACCCATCTGTCTGAGGTGAATCGGGAAGACGTTGAATCCTCGAGTCCTTAATCAGTTCTTTGACAACAATTTCACTGTATATGTCAGTCTCTTGGAATAAGCATCAACCACACACACTAGCTCGAAAACAGCAGCATTTGGCACTGTGTTTGTGGTATGTTGTGAGTTAAAACAAGAGATAATTAATCACTTTCATTGCTATTTCCAAATACTTTTCAAAATTAATATTGTAGGAACTTGTTTCCAAAATAAGAGAAGGATACCTTACTTAGATGAGCAAAATTTAAGGTTAGCAAATATGATCCTGACTTATTGCTGCTCTGGACATTAACTGTAATCTGTAGCATGATCATTAGTGCTTGTTCCATTTCCTCTATTAGAGATAATAGCAAATATAATACCCTCATTTCCTTATTGCTGATGGCAGTATTGCCAGACTCTTTTGGCTGTAAATCTTCTTTCCTCTGTCAGCTGCAAAAAGAGCTTTGCACTTAGCTTAAAACAGGTCTCCAAAAATGTTTTTGACAAAATAATTCTGAATCAAGGTACGGATAAATCAGGCTGGTGTGATAATAAAATCCATTCTATTTCCCTTCCAACAATTTAAATACATCACTAACAACAAAAATTAGTTTTAAATCTTTTTACAACAAACAAGAAAAATAAACGAATCTAAGCTAGCAAAATGATGAAGCTACTCATTCAAAATGCCCTCACCCTCCGAAAAAATTATCCTGTGTATGAAACCATCACTTAACATTGCTTCAGAAATAGTACATTTAGGACACAAATGCATTCCTCTCCCAGGCAATGGCAGCACTTCAATCGGTTTCCTACATAACTTGACAGTTTACCTACTTGCTTATTTGTTCTTGACAGCAATGTGCTAGAAAGGTTTCCCCGGGACACGCACAAAGCCCTTGTTAAAATGTTGTCACCAAATGGAAGAAAAGGTCAAGACAATTTCCCAGCTTCCATGGAGTCATCTCAGTACATGATGTGTTAAATCACCCCTCTCCAAAAGCATTCACCTTCAAGCCTCACAAACAAATTTTGAAGAAATAAACACTTTGTGCCTGCCATACATCAAACGGCAATTATTTTTTTAATTAAAAAAACCTAACAACAATGCCTTAAGATGGATACTGTTCCTTCTCCCTGCAAGTCATTAAGCTGTATGCCGTGTCCATGGCAATGCTTGCAGTTCAGACTGAAGGGAAGAATGTATACAATTACCCTGCAAAACACACCTTGATTCCAGTCCAGCCACTGGTCATTCCCTGCCTTGACTGACGGCGATTATAAGAAGGTATATGGAAGCAAACAAAAAGACTCTCCCCTTATTTCATTCCTCCTCTCTGTCTGATACCCTGCCTTGATATACAGAGTTTATTACGCATATGAGGCATGGTTTTTTATGGAAATAATTTTTAGAAATATTGTTAGAACCTCTTTATTCTGCAGTCTACCACAATCACTGTTAAAGTAGGTGTTCATGCTATTTCAAGAGGCTACAGGAAAGATGTCGTGGTTTAACACACAACACAAGATCACATCAGACTGTATAAGCTTCTCATTATGGAGACAGATCTCCGTATTTTTTCTTCTGTTGAGATTTGCCTACATAAATATAATTATAATTTTGTAAGCATAATTGGATATAAAAAGTAAAATTGTAATTATATACTTTCTTTTCCCTCACTGTGACTTCCAGCGCACTGTAAAACCCTTCGCAGTAAGGTATTCCTGTAATAGGATCCCATTTTGTCACCATCTCGGACCTTCCTTCAGGACAAGACTTCACAGGAATTCCAAATACCCATCAATTATGCAAATTTTGTTACATCAGTTAGTACAGCCAGTGCATCTGCTGTGACATTGTGACAGATGCACTTGACCGCTTAACCAAACTAGCGACAGTTTGGTACAGGCTCCAAAGGAGGTAATGGCCTTAGCCATCAGCAGGCCAACAGCTCCTCTAGTTCCAGCCTGTTCTCTGAAAACCCACACAAAGGACCAAAGTGACACAGTGAGCACTGATGCATATGAGCTTGGGACACCCATCATGTGATTAACACATGAATACCAAGCGGCTTTTCCAAGACTTATTTATCAAGGAACAAAGAAGGTTGTGGGTACAAAGAGTCTCACGCACACCTTTCCCATCACATGTAA
>Ga0181612_135540_pt1 | contig 21688 bp, 13 predicted proteins | sample HoacroProtozoa21_FD_119630 | JGI IMG/M metagenome (GOLD analysis project Ga0181612, IMG submission 119630) | Hoatzin crop microbial communities from Cojedes, Venezuel. Combined Assembly of Gp0051906, Gp0051904, Gp0051908
CACAGTGCCAGGATTTCCGTACCCTGCCGCAACGGCAGCCGCTGCTTACAGAGGTGCACATCTAAGAGGCCGAGGTCGCACGGTGTACAACACGTTTCGTGCAGCAGCCCCCCCTCCTCCAATTCCAGCCTACGGCGGGGAAGGAGATCAGCCTCTTCTACCTGTTGACATGAATCTCCAGGGGCTCGGCGCAGCGTGTGGCGGTGAGGCGTGCTGAGCGTCTCTGGCCGACTAAGCCGGCACAGAACGCAACCAGTCCCACCGCTGCACGTGGTGCACCTTGCACGGAGCATTGAAAAATGACTGTAATTTGTATTGCCATGGTTGGTGGCCTTCAGCATTTCAGATGTCACATGTTGTTATGTAAATGCTCTTAGAAACCGAATGCTTTGGAACAGAGAAATTGTTTCAGCAAAAGATATATTTTTGATGATTGCAAACATCTGGTTATTAAGGAGGTTGGATCAAGTTAACTTCTTTTCCTTGAAATCATCCACTGAAAGTTGTCTCTGGACCTGAAGGCTTAGTGGTGGTTGTTTGGGGATTGTTTTTTGGTTTTTTTTTCATTTTATTGCAGTTGGTTTAGTTTTTCTAGCTGACGTCTTTACCACGATAGAGCACTGGGGTGCTTCTCTCAGGGCCATGTGGTTTTTAGTACGTTTGCTTAAATAATGCCTTAAGATTTCCCTATCAGTGACCTGCGTTTATGGAAACCAAGTAGTAAACTAAGGAACAAAGGAGAGAAATTCTCAGTAATAATTTCTAGAAACTCAATAATCTTCTGCTATTTCAGAAGGTTGGCAGTTTTTTTAGGTATATTTTTAAGGGAAAAAGGGAAGAAACAAATTCTCCTGTTGCTCTGTAAATGCTGACACAGGAAAGTTTTGTGTGCTGCAGATGATATTTAAAAACCTTAACACTGTCAAAAGATTGTCAGCTATTAAGAAACTGGGAAGTTTGGAAATCAGAAAGCAGATCCCAGGCCAGAATAGTGTTTTGGCATAAAAATTTGAAGTAGATATGTGACTGCCTCCCTGTGGAGCAACCAGACCTTCCTGAGCGAGGGTCGGGAAGGGTCTGCAAAGTCTCTGAGTGAAGGCGGTTTCCTTCTCTCTGCCCTCACTGAAGTCCTGTTCAGCAGCTCTCCTGCTCTCACTGCAGATATCCCCTTGCAAAGGAGCTTGCAGCACAAGACCCTGTCCTCCTACTCCATTACAGCAGAAGATGGGTGCCCTTCACATGTTCCCTCAGTTTCCCATGAAGACTTTGTTCTGTTAAGCCAAAAGGCTTGTCTTTTTCTAGACAAGTTTGCTAATCTAGTCAGTCAGCCATCGAGCTAAATTTTCAGGGATATTGAAGACGGACACTTTGACCATTCCTTCACATTGGGCAGTTACCACCTCAGAGAAATAAGATATTCTAAAAATATGTATAAAAAAGATGCCACAGAACCAGGTTATTTTGTAAAAGTGTACTTTTTTTAAAAAAAGTGTTTTATGTAGTTTAATAAGCAAAATAATACTAAAGTAATAAGCAAAACAGTATTACCACTACTAGGGGAAGACACCATGATTTTCTAAGATTGCCTGAGTTACCTTTGGACAAGGATGGTGTCCCATCAAAGTTACCCTGCTGTTGCCCAGATTTTCATTTAGTGTTAGTTCAGGTATTTGTACATGGCGATGATGGGAACGAGTTTAGAGTGCCCTACAAGAGCTGATTTCTATCCAAATGCCTCAGCTACAAAATGGATACTGCATATGAAAAAGTGGACTCTTTCCATCTCTACTCAGTTTAAAAATAAATTCGTAAGTTTGAACATACTGCGCAATATGTGGCAGGATAACAATGTGGATTATTAACAGTTTCGTGGTGTCACGGACATAATACCTAAGTTTAATACAAAGTTATAAAGTTATAGAAGAAAATATGTACCAGCTATGTGTGACAGTTTTTGAATTGGACAGTACTTTTTAGTATTTGCAAAATGAGTAAATACTTTCAGATCAGTAAGTAACTTAAGTTTGCTTTTAAGGGGCCACATGTGGGTGCACTGTGTGTAGGTGTGTGTTATATAGATTTTTATAGTTTGCTTAGTACAATGACTCAGCAGGAAGAATTGAAATTTCCAAATGTAATACATATATATTCTCACGTAGAGGTAGTACTTACTTTCAGCATTTTTAGGTAGTAAGTTAGATGTATAAGCGTTGTGAACTCCTGTTGTAAGTTAATACAAAAGTTTTGCACTGCAGTCAGGTTCAGCACTGTTTTGAAACTGGGTTCCAAGAGTTCAGCTCAGCGTTTTTACGTTCTTCTGTGGGATGATCTGACAGTTAGGTTGGTCAGATCTCACTGTTACCATTGTGATCTGTCCCTCAAGCTGACTTCAGACGGAGCCATGCATTGTGTCATTGAGAAGTCACATCTTCTCACTGTTCTGATGACTTCCAGCTGTCTGAGACGAACCCTTGGTAATCCTGAGCTCACCTTGCCAGTCACTATGTTTTCTAACAAATTGACTCTGCAAAAATTTTCGGTTAGTAAGCTTTGTCTTAATTTAGATAGGTCTTAGTTCAGATATTAGGTTTAATTTTCTCCATCCACCTATGCTTAGGCATAAGTGCTAAGGCACTGCTTTCCGATGCAGAAAACAAATTTCCAACTTCCATAATTCGTGGATCAGTGCAGATATAATACATACCTCTGTTGCACTGATCCAAAGCTGGATGTATAAAGCTTTATTCTGAAATAATTTCTTGGGCCTAGTGTATTAGATTTTGTGCTGGTAACTTTACTGATACAGTAGCAGAATTCGGAATTTCTTTGCCCTGCTTTATTCTGTGCTCACCCGTTATGTACTCTGACCTGTCAAAGAAGCAAAAAGGAATTTTCATCAGAAAAAAATCCTTAATCAATGGAAAGAAATTATACAAATGTGTTTTTCAGTCACAATGGGAGTAGGAGTCAAGGAAAATTACAGAGATAATAAAGAGATCACAGAGAATGAATCAACTTAGAGAGGAAAGCAAACAACTTGGAATATCATTTGTTGGTAAGAAAAATGGAAAAAACTTTGAATGCAGTTTTGCAGTTCATTTAGTAGCAATTTCTAATTTTTCACTCAAGGAAGGAGCTCAGCCTTAGAGCCAAACAGTTTCATATTACAATATTTTCAATCATTAAAAAAAGAGGGCTTTTTTTGGTATAATGACAGACATAATTTTAGTTACAAATTTACATTAAATTCCAGCAATGTTTAGTTAGAAAAATATTACTTTTCTTTTTTAAAAAAAAAGCACTTGTAAGTGTAAAATATAAAGCTGAAGTCTGAATTACCTTTTTCATTTTCTTTTATTTCATTAACCTTAGAAAGCTTATTACTGAAATAAAACATGATACTTGGATCTGAAATAAGCTTCTTGACATTTACTAGTTTTTATTATAAAGTTTGGGAACTGAAACAGAATCATTTTGCTTTCAATTTGAAAGTCAACCGTAAAGCCAAGAACAGGTATTTCTTAGGCTAGTCTGACTCTCTGCTGCCTGGTGTTTCTCTCCGGAGCACTGTCTCGGGATTCCCTGCTCTGTAACGAAAGCCTTCTCTCTAGTCAGCCTCCCGTGAATCTGTGGTTGTTCACTGATGTCCCGTTTGATGCTGACTGTGACCTTTTCTTGGCAATTGTTTATCAACAAAGCTAAGAAATGGCAACAAGTACCAGGCTGTAAGGAAATCTGGAAGATCTTGTTAGGCAAAACAAGTTGTTGTGATTCATAGGGAGAGCTCCCTGCTGCTGTGCCTCACAGTTACTGGGTGACACCAAATATGGCACACTTTGATAGGTCTGAGGAAAATTATTGTTTGTAGCCATATTTAAGGCCATTGTTTTCTTATAAATCAAAGAACAGCACACATGTTGTAAAATGTGTCATTTAAAAATTAAATCCATATTCATGAGATATGTAGCACTACATAAATCATTAATGGATCTTTGACTTGCAAGCGAGGCATTTGACCAATTCCTTGAAATAGCATCTTGTTAATTAGCTCATAGAAAATACTTCACTTTTATCATCTGTGGCATCATTTCTAATGCCTTGAATTACTACCATGTGCAGCTTACTCGTAACTTCGTATATATAATTCATCTATGTCCAATAAAAACCTACTGAAACTGAAATGAGGAAGCAAAGCTTGATTTGTGTGAGAAAACTGAATGCCGATATTGGAGACCTACATTGCATGGATAGCTTAGCTTCCACGCTATACTGCAGGAGGAAGAGGAGCAAGAGATGATCGTGTTGTGACTGGCATGAGAGGTGCACGGAGATCAGCGCCTGGCCGTAGGGGAGAAGCAGCTATGAATCTGTGACCTACTGCCTCCTCATCTCAGGGGGCTCTCCAGGGACTTCACAGCAAGACTGGTGACTTGGTGGAGGAGCAAAGCAGTTCCTGTTTGAAGCTATGTGAATTCCTTTCATGCCTTCTTTCTTGGGACAGCTTCCATGTGGGAGGATTTGAACTTACTGCTTCTTTAATCTTTCTTGAAGGCTTCTCTCTGGGTACTAGATGGTGTTTTGTACAAAATAATTTTTAAAGGATTGAAAAAAAAAAAAGACATCAGTGTAAAGACCAACATGTGCTTGGCTTGACCTGTGTCTTTCTAGGATTATCTATTTTATTGACAAAGTGCCTACTAATGATGTAAGAAATGTCCTAATAAAGCAGCAGCTACTAGTAAAGGTACACTTATGACAGATTTTGGATGCAGCTGGCAGTACTTACATTGCCAAAAGAAAGGAGAAAGAAGTGTTTTGTATTCTCTTTGGCAAACTACCTAAAAGCAGGTGATCTGATTTTGATACCTGTAGTTGCTCTTGAACTCTGCAGCAGCTAGTACCTCAACATACTTGAAAATCATTTGCCAAATGGTAAAACATCATGAATATGATGCTCCATCTTTGTACTGCTGTCCAGAAAAGCCAGTGTCACATATATCTGGTAGTACAGCAGATAGTAGTAGTAGATAGCAGTATTAGTCAAACTAATGAGAAGCACTTCTATTCCAGCATCGTTTGCCTCAAGTACTTCACAAGTTTAGTGTGTGATGACTTTGCCTTCACTTTTCCCCCCCAGTCCTTCCAGTTCTGATGAAGCTAACAGAGAATTAGCTTTCAGTCTGTATCTCCGCTTCTGGTGTCTTTCCTGGGAAAACAGGGGATAGCAATACGCTTTTTGCTCTTTGAAAAGACAGATATAAAAAAAAACTCCCAACCCTAAAGAAAATTGTGTATTTGGAGAGGGCGGAGGAAAAGTAACAGAAACTATTCAGAAACTGTTCCCCTTTGTTAAAATAATTGTTCTGAAGTGCTACATTCTACCTGATTCAAAATGAAAAAGAAGCTTTATTTTCCAACACCTTATTCTGAATTTAAGAAAGAAGGATAATTAGTACAACGTACTACATCTGCTATGGTGGTTATGGTTTTTTCTAGTACATTTCTTTGGGTTCACAGAAACTTCCTCTTGCTATGGGCTCTGTGCTTTGTGTATACGTGCAATTCTTAGAACACAAAAATGCATTTTGCCAGTGCGTAGTGATTTATGTCTTCCAGCTTTGTTCTCTGCAGCAATACCCTCAATTGATTTTCCAAAGCAGATAATGTAACTTGTTTGTGGCAGAAATTGTTCAAACTGGAAAGACAAGAACCGGGAATTAGAGAACACTCTAAAAAGTTGAAACAGTCTCTTAGAAGAGTTTCAGTTCTATATCTACAACGGTGAAAGCTGTGTTATTAGAGTGTTGAAAGGTGTTACTTTAATTCTGAGTCTTTGGTTTATATTAAATAAGATTGTAGTTGTATCTGTTATATTATTTGTTTCATCAAGGCTTCATGTAAAAGGTTTCATATAAAAGGTGATTTCTGAGACCAAAAACTGGAAAGTATGTGTAGGATAGCGAAGGCAACCCTACCAGCCATCAGAAACCAGAGAACGTTTGTTCCTCGGGTGCTTTCTCTTCGTTGTGATGGAGGGGAAATAGCGAACTATAAACATGATTCCTATTGCAATGAATGAAATCAGGATTGTAATGCCTGTTCGTTACACTGAATCAATCACTCCATGCACTTCATCTGCCTTAGGTTATGTTAACTTGTGCAGATTGTGTGCATGGCTGAGGGCCGTATGTACTCAGCTGCTAGGAAGTCACTGAACTGAGGTTTGTCCAGTCAAGAACTATTTGCTTATGTCATTGATAGATTATTCAACGCAATCCTTTTGAAAGATGAGGATCAAAAATGATAATGAAGACAGATGTAGTCCTCCCAGGATATTATAAAGGTGGAATCTAAACTAGTAAAGAGTTTATCTTAATATAGTTACAAAAAATTATTATAAGACACAGATTAAAATAAAGCAGCTAAACCCATGCAAAGCAGATGTGTAATAGTTGGTGAGAAAACAGTTTCATGTTTATGGAAAGATAATTTCAGGAAACGATTGCCACACATGATGTTATTTAGATGCACATTTTCTTATTAAATAAAGATTCTTCAAATTTTCCTTAGCACAATAAAATCATAAAACACAACTGAATAAATCCCCTAAAATCTGTTGTTCTTATTTTAATGCCTCCAGGTAGCTCATTAACTTATCATCCATTCCCGGGTGAAGTAATTCAGATTTCAGAAACACAGCTATTTCCAGACCCTGTGTTAGTTTACAAGGAACTCAACATTTATCTGTCTCCCAAGACAATTTTTTGAATAGAAAGTGTAAAAGGAGCTGTGGTGAGATGGGTTTCTTCCCACGCTTGAGACTTATCATTTGTTTTCTGTCTACAGCTTCAGAGAGAGAAAAGGGGATGATAAGCCAAGGAAATTACCCTTTGGAAAATTATATACTGGAGGAAAGAAAAGCACAAGAGCAAAACATAACTCTTGGTGTTGTACACTTTGTCCTTTTGATGAAGGGTACTGTTAGAACACACATTTGACTCCACTGCTAAGATTCAGTCACAGGAGTCAACGAATGACAAGGAGAAGTGAATAGAGAAAATATTCTCTCTGAAAAAAATCTGTGAAAGTGTGCAGAATTACTTTTCTTTAAACTTCAAAAGAAGCAGAAGGTTTTATATTTAACATCACTATCATAGCACAAGACCATATGGAAGAAATAAGATAAAATCAGCTGATGTCTTCTCATAGTGCCTGTCCTGCTTGGGGTGTTAGTCTCATTTGCCTGATTCCGTCACTTAACTATGTTTAATGATGGAGTCATGCATTCATATCTCATTTTAGTGTTGGGTACTTCCTTCGGTGTAATATTTATCAAGCAATTGCGTATTTAGAATTCAAAACAAGTTTCTGTCTGTATGTGACTGAGTGTTACGTGTAAAAGGAAGGCCTAGAGGAATTAAGTAACCTACCCAAGATTGCAACCAACTGCACCTGGGAATTCAGAATGTGTCAGCCCCTGTTCATCTGGCGACGTCTTCACTGTATATCTGCAGATGACCAAGGGGAGGAAGAGAAAAGGTTCCCTTTCTGACACATATTCTCTCAAAAACGTTGTTTTCTGAAAAGTAATGTTCACTAATATTTGATAGTAGTATTTTTTAATGTACTGTGATGGGTTGACCTTGGCTGGCTGCCAGACCCTCACCCAACCACTCTCTCATTCCCCCTCCTCAAGAGTATAGGGGCAGAAAGTAAGATGGAAAAGTTCTTGGGTTCAGATAAAGACAGGGAGATTGCTTACCAGTTACCGTCACAAGCACATCAGACTTGACTTGAAAACTAATTTAATTTATTGGCTGTTAAAATGCAGTCGAATGTTTAGAAACAAAGACAGAACCTAAAACACCTTCCCCACTCCCCGCCCCTTCTTCCCAGACCCAACTTCACTCCTTCGTTCCCAACTCCTCCATCTCCTCCCAGGTGCAGGGATATGAGGAACTGAGGTTTGTGGTTGGGGGCCTTCATCTTCAGTAAACTTTGTACCATTTGTGTATCATCCCATAAAATTCCTTCCATGTTGTTCACAATTGTGTACTTCTACCTTACAGCCATGTGGAATGTTGTATTTCTTATATACAAATAGGTAGAAGAAAAACATGTAATGTTTTAAAATAATCAGAATATCAAAACCAAAATGAAGGTACACTACAATGTAAATAGCGAGCTTTCTGAAATCTACCAATGTAGACCAGGATTGGCATATTTTACTCTGCAGGCATAATAAATAGAAACATACGTGAATAAAGGTCTGACCTTACTGAAGCAAATGGCAGACATTCTGATTTAAGTGGAGCTGAGTTTTCACACATTATTATTCCATAGCAAACTTTTATCATCAGTGTGGCTTGTGTGCATGTATGCATATTTATGATTTTCTCAAGTGATTCTGACTTAGACACATACAAACTCAGCCCTGTGGGTTTCGGTCATTGACCTCAATAGATCAGTTATATATCTGACAAGAAAATTCTTGTTGGAATTGCAAAAGAGCAACTTGCAAAAGCAAGCAACTTGCAAAAGCAAGCAACTTGGTAATAACTATTATTCCCAGAGAATAGTGTTCCTAAATTGAAAATGTTGTTGCAAAAGCCCTATTGTGTGCTCTCATATTTAGCTCTCAAAACAGCTTGGGTTGATTCTGATATTGGAAATACCCGTCTTAAGTTGTAGAACTGCCAAATGAATGCAAAATGGCAGAACTTGCGTAATATGTGTAATCGGTAGGCCACTGTTCTGTAGTTCCAGTTTTATTTAGTGTAATCTTAAACCATCTTTCTCATACCATGTCATTTATCCTTAAGGGTTTAGAATCTGAATGTTGAACTATTTATACTGACAATTCATCTTAGCTGAAATGCAGCAGTCTCTGAGTAAACTGTTAACAGCAATATAGCAATACTGCATTTTTTCAGAGAAGAGGTAGTGAGGTATCAAACCAAAGCTGCAGAGGAGCTCAGAACCATTGGCATGTCCACCAAAGTTGTAAAATGGTACAGTGAGGAAGGTTAATATTTTTTTGAGTAAGAACAACGCCATGATGTTCTTAACAGACCTGTTGTTGCTCTTGGAAACATGTATCAAGCCAACAATGCAGTACCTATGAATATTCTCAACTCTGTGTGTACACTAAGGTATTGAGATTTGATCCAATGGGTAGAGTACCACCAGTATAATTATTTCACGCATTCCTCTCACCATATAAGCTTACGTTGTGTTTTGTTTTCCATCTAAGTAATGACAACTACCGCTTTGTTTCAGAGGGTTGACATAATTGAGGGAGAAGAAAGTAGTAGGTCAAGACATAGCATTTTGTTAATGGATTAAAACTGGTTGTAGGATTGACGCACTGACATTTTTTAAAGAAAAAAGTTACCAATATGTGATTTCTTAAAAAAAAGAAGAAACACCCCTTACCTCCCCCACAAAAACCTTATTCAAAAGTATTTTCCAGTCCTGCCATGCTTTGCCTCTCTTTGAGTAAGCATTTGGCATACTTCCTAAGACGCTGTACTCGGTACAGCTTCACATCTGAGAATTTCTACCAACCTCCTTAACCAATGTGAAGAGTGCCTTCCTTCCCCCCTCCCTCTGTTCTTGTGATGAGACTAACCTCGGCTGTGCAGGGGTTGGTGGCATTTGCATGTGGAAATGCACTAATATGGATGTTTTTCTTTGTGTGTGCATCCTTGCAGTGTTGTATACCAGGATGGATTTTATGGTGCAGACATTTATGTAAGTATTCATTGATGTGCATGCTGTCCTTGTACATTACCAGAGTCATTCTTTTTATAAGTTTGCTGCCTAGCTTGACTCTGTTTTGTCTATTTACCATCCCTTGCCTGTCAGAAAGAATTGAGAAGAATATCTCTCACATTGGAAGACCTTTCTGTTCATTACATCTATCATTGTTCAGTGGAGCTGAATTAACTCTTCAATCAAATGCTGAATGAATGCAAAAAGATGTGAAAAATATGCGTGCGTGCGGAGGGGCGTCTCCCTTCAAAACTGAAGTTCAAAGGAAAAATAAAAACAAAGCAGAAACACTCTTCTGCAAATCCCCAAAAGCTCGTTTTTAAAATCAAGGCAAGCCGAGTATTATGAATACCTGAAGTATGAAAATAAGTTATGGAGAGATATAGATTTCCCAGATCCAGGGAATCACCATTGGGCCGTGGTGAGAGTAGAGCTTAATTACACAGTAAGTTTAAGCTATGGCTGTGTATTGTCTGTAATCTGAGTAGACTTCCCTCTGCTCTTTTAAAATACGCTTATTTCAATTTAAATGAAATGAGTAGAGACTGCTCGTGATGTAACAAGTGGTTGCATTTGTCAGTAAGGATTTGTGGCCCAGATCCATCATTACCTGCTTCACCTCATTGGTCACCAATTTCCTTTTAAATAATATTTTCTAAAGTTTCTTACCAATACTGAAGTTTTTATCTTGAATGTGTACAAAGAGGCTACATGTCTGAGTATGCAAGAGGTTTCAGATGGTTGAGGATGAATTTCACTCTTCCAAAATAATTAATTTTTATACGCTACATTCACAGGCTTTTTTTTTAAAATGTGTAGATGTAAACTATGTTACTGATACTCCAGTAATCTTTCAGATTGGTTGTTATTTTGATAAAGCAATCTGGTCCTAAGTTACAGGTATTGTCTTTATTTCACCAGACAACTTTCTCTAACCTACTTGTACTTCTGTTGTACTGTCTTTGTAGAGATACAAAGAGATGGATGTGTTGAAATTGGTATGAATATTAAAAATTCAATAGGTAGTGCTAGAAAACCTTCCTTGTATTCATTATCAGCAATCTTTTAGAACAATTTCCAAGGGAACAGATTCTTTTTTTATTAAGTTTTATATAAAGAAGGAAAACAATTTGCATTTAGGGATGAAGTATGTTTTGTTTTTCTGATAGGGATAGAAAGAGGCCAACACTTATCTAAAAATTCAATAGTGTAGTTTAAAAATATGTTTGAAGTAAAATGGCATGGGTTAAATTTCTCTCCCTACGTACTTGGTGATGTTATCAGTAACATATTGTTTACAACACATGAGAATCACCCATTTGCCAAAGGCTTACTCAAGCGTAGTATGCTGCTTTCACCTCACCACATAAACACACTGCTGCTGAATTTTTGAGCTATATAGGATATATAGTAGAGTGTGGAATTTCTTCAAGTGTAGTTTCCAATTTTCATATTTCTTCAAACCGTCAAAAGAATGTGACATCCATTTTGCTCAGTTTACCAACCTGAAAATCTGAAAGGCAGCAAGACATCTTCGTCAGGATTGCTTAATGTCATAGTATAGGTGGGAACTAAATGTTAATGCAACAGTTCGTAGTTTTGGAACCCACTGTTGCTGAAAATCAGGACCATCTCTTTTGGTGACTGACAATATTATTTTTAGGTGGCCTCACACCCTCTCACAGACTTAAACATTTTGTTTCCAAATGGAAAGTAATTTCAATGAGGAAGATACCGAAAAAATTACTGATTTATAGTATAGCCTCAGTTTTGTTGTTACGTACGTTAGAAAATGGAATAACTATACTGGTGCATTGGTTTGCACTCTGTTGCAGCCTTGTATTTCTGACGGCGTTTCTTTGTTCTCTTAGAGCAGCAGAATGTTCACCTTTATGGCAGTTGACAGAATTAAAACACTCTTCTAGAAATTTGTTTAGGTTTTTTTTATAATGTACAGAGCTTCTTATTTTATCACTCATTTTTCTTCCTGTTTGTTCTTTCTTGCATGTAAAACATTTTGCAGGGGAGGAAGAGGGAGACAGAGAACTGGCAGAAATCGTAAGAAACCTTACGGTTCACAGTGTATTGGTTCTTAGTATTAGTATTAGCTTGCAGTGGACCAAGTTATTTTTTAAACCCCAATTGATTATGACATAGTTCTACACAGCTTTTCATTTAAGTGCAGAGTTGAAGCTTTGTGAAAGAAGAAATGCTTTGTGGAAAAAAAGTAGAAAAAAATGTAAACAATATAGGTTTTATAGGAGATTGGAGAGAAAGGAACTTTAAAAATACCACAGGAAGCAAAACAAAAGGAACTCAGTACTGAAGGCCAGACCAAAAATATACATTAACAGATATATCAAAGTGGGTTTCACTCTGATATGATGACATTGAGTACTGACAGTAACACGGAAAAGGAAGGAGGGAAGACACAGAAGGACACTGGTTGGGTGAAAACTGCAGGGTGAACCAAGAACAGCAAATGGCCAGAGCTGGTTAATACTAGCCAGGGGAGTAGAAGAGAATAGGAAGATAAAAAAAGGTGCAAAGTACAGTCTAAACTGAAAAATCAACAGCCGTGACTCTAGCTGTAATATAATATATTCTATATTTCATATAGTTCTATATGAAATGTAATAATGCCTCTGAAATAGCTGAGCTATTGAATTCCTTTTTAAATGTGCCTTTGAGTAGGAAAAATAAAGGAGATGATTAGGGAGTAAGGAAGACCTTTTAAAATTAAGTATTGATTCACTAAGAGAAAAAGTCATTTAAAGAGAATTAAGGTTGCCTGCCAGCAAATATAGAAGTTCCTAGATGAAGATTGACACCTGTGAAAATAAGAAAATACAATCCACAAAATGAAGCAAAAATAGTAACAGACACAGAAATATGCGGTTAGAATAATAGCTCTACGCTGTTGCTCTGCTTTATCTTAAAGCTGTTATTTTTTTTACCATTGTCATGAAGAACATTTTCAGAACATGTCAGTCTTCAGTTCACACCTAAACTATGGGAAGCCTGAGAAATATGAGAAACTTCCAAACACTGTCATAACCAGCTTCAGAAGTCCCTTGGAAAGCCAGTTTAACCATGCACATTAGTCAGGCTTATTGCTCACCACAGGATTTCCTAACCTGTTCTCGGGATTGGGGACCTGTGGTAGTGCAGCTGGGGATAGTCCTCAATGACATATAAATACATAGGCTGAAGACTTTTTTACTGAGCTGCTGATCAACAGTAAGGCCTGCTTTGTGATCAGGGGTGTGGAACGAGATCATCAATAGCTACTGCCATCTCCTTTAGCTCAAAGGTAGGAGGATACTGAGGGTGGAGCACAGATTTATTTCCCAAGGAAAAAGCAGATATGATTATCTAAGCATCGTTCCCTTGGTACTAGGTACAAGTCCATCGATGCAATCAGATATCCTGATAGACACTGTTCTAATGTGAAAAGCAAGGATATGAAGTCTTAAGAACCAAAGATTTTTCTGTTTTGTAAATGGAGGGATGTACCATTCCTGTGACTCTCAGAAACAGAAAGAGAAGTGGAGAAATTACTTTTCCAAGGGCAAAAGAGTCCCCACGGAGCAGTGGGATGTTCCTCCTAGTGCTCTATGTGCTGGAACACAATGAAATGTCTTTGAAAAAATAAAAATGCTAGATCACTCCTGGTGATTGTATTTGGTTGGAATTAATACAGGTGGTGTCGGGTTGGATGTATTACCGAGAGCTGTTCTGAGGCAACGGGTACCTCTGGGAGCACCACAGAGAAATAACGTCAGCCTTTCACATAGGCCTGTTTCAGAAGCTGAGCCAGCACAGAGAGATGATGGATATTGTAGTTTTAATTCTCCCAGTTCAAGTTTTACGCTATAAGCAGAACAAATACTGTTTAAACCTCAGTATCATATGAGTAGAGGAAGAGGAAATGACTGCTGCTACTTTCTGTAGTCTACAGGGCTGGGTATAATTCATGCCATTTTTAATCCCATTTCTCTATTTTTAGCTAATAGGAATAATTCTCAATTCGAGAGAAGGTTTTGAACCTTGATTAATTTATGTTCACAAAATACTTGGAGATCATTGAGTGAAAGGAGGTTTAGACAGTACAAATTGAGGAAAAATAATTCTCCACATCCATCCAGAATATTAAATATGTTAGTAACAGGAAAAACTACCAAAAAAAAATACCCATCATTTAGAGTCCCTTAGTTTATCGACAATCAACACCGTTAGTATATCTAAGATCAGGAGAAAAAGTAATTTAGGTATTTTAGGAGGAAATGCACACATGTATACGTGGTTTTGTAATCTATGGATGTGCATTTATATAACTCGTTTTTGTGGAAATTATTCTTCCTACAGACATACGCATTTTATTTTAAAATTCAGATTCATTTTATTTCCATTCATTTCCATTTTATTGTATCTTATCTAAAAATTCTGCAATTTTTTCTAAAATTTATGGAGATTTCTCTGCAACAGTTGGCTACTGATCTGCCATGGATCCCACTGCTCTTTTGCAATTTGCCTGAGCGACAGAGATGTATAAAACACTGAAAGGAAAATTGTAATGAGTGGCTTTGGGGAGTCTGTCTAAATTCCTTCCTGCCATCTTTCCTTCTATCCCTCTTTCCTTACTCGTTCAAATCATTACATTTCTGTTTCTTTATAGAGCAGTATTGCAAGAGCCTGTGTATGGCAATAAGTTACCACAGGTATGACATACTGACTGATGGAGAAATCGCATTATGCTGAATGCACAGTCTTGTAAACTCATACTAATACTCAAATAATTATGTAAGAAAATAGATTCTGTGTGTGTAAATGACAAGAATAGGCTACCAGTTGCATTTTATTTTCCAGATTCTGTCACAAAGTCATAGATATTCTTCATATCCCACGACATACAGCAGTGACTTGTGAGTCTCCCATTCAGTATTTTATACTAGCGAGATGCATCTCTGTATTGGGACTGCGAGTGTAGTGACTCTATGCTTAATTTTTTGAAGAAAACTTAAGCTGCTGTAACAGTGTGTTACTGTTCTTTTGGAAGTAGCAAATATGGGAGCACAGATAAGGCAGTAGACATTTTTTAATTACTTTAGCTGAATTTATTATTTCAGCTGATTTTTGAAAATAATAATTTGAAGCATAACAGTCAGGTACTTTCTGTTTGAATGTACTTAGTGAGGGGGGAAAAGCATTCCTAAAACATTTCTAAAACATAGGAACTGAAAACTTATTTATTATTATGTAATTATTTCATAATTTTGTTCTAAATATTTTATTTTGCAATGTAGTCTAAGGCACATAGATAAATATTCAATATGTTACTCAAGAGATGTATATTTAGTACTAGTCTGTTCTTCATCTAAGATACTATCTAAGAAGTTCAAAATTGGAGAAAAATTGTAAATAGAACTTGTCACAGAAGTTTAGAATTCAGGGGATTGAATTGGATTCCCACCCTGATTTCCAATATAAAGTGTAACTTCAGGTATTTTGTTGTTGCAATGATAAATCATCTGAAGTAATCGAAGTAAAACAATAAGAAAACTTAGTACCACACCAAAACTGCAGAACACAAACCCATAAAAATAATTCGCTTAAGACTGTCTTTACGTGTAATTATATGACAGCTTATGTTGAAAATACGAAATCATGGCATGGGCTGGTAGGGAATTATGATTGTCTTGATAACCAAATGCATCCTGCATTTCAGATCTCCAAAGAACTCAGGCAAATGCAATAACTTCAGTCTCTTTTTATTTATATTGCTTTAGACTCAGTCTTTACAGGACTCTCACAAATTTCATACTGATTGCTGAATGCAAAGCATCGTAATCAAGTTCAGAGCTGAGCTTCATTGTTCAGCAGCAATTCCATGATGAAAACAAGTAAAAATGTAGGCATCAAAGGAGTGTAACTCTTATATTTAGGGGAAAGAAGCGGTCCATCTTCACACACTGACCATTTTTTCGTGATAGTTAAATAAACGAAAGAAAAACAATCCTGACAGAGCCTACTATTTGCAGATTTACGACCAGCCTGTGTATGAACAGCCAGTCTCATTCTTGTCTGTTTAAGAACATCGAAACGTGGACACGTCTTGTGGTGGCCCAGTCTCGATTCTCTCCTGCAGTGGGAGTCATTATGTGCGTAGCTGGGTTGAAATGAAGTGGCTCCTGCATTCAAATAAGTCATTTTAGAAATGGACTGCAGGACAAATAAGAGTCCTACGCATGGTGAACAGAATCGTGCCACACTGCAGAACGACTGGCAGTCTGCCACGCATTTTCAGGACTGGATCGTCAAAATAAGTTTAATATCTTCTTTATACTTTTACCATTTGTACTCGCTCAGATCAGCACTCAGGAGAGAACAAAAAGCGCTAGATTTAGCAGTCGAAAAACCAGGAGGGGAGAACACCTTTCTCCTTGTAGTAGAAGCCAGCCTAAGGGTGCTGCTTGCATTATCATCTCTCAGCCTCGCTGTTTGCTGGCTCGGTTTGCACTTAGTGACATTATTTGACATCTGATTGTCTGTATGCACATACCTGCAAGCAATATGTGCCCATTATACATTTTTGACAGTAATAGCCTTCTATTGGTTTATAAAAATCAAATGATCTGAAATGAGAAAGTATTCCATCTCCATGCTTCTGCGCTTGCTGCAAGAGAGCGAGCGTATATAGCATGATGATAGCGCCTGCCCGATTCCGGTGTTTGTGTGACACAATTGCTGCTGGCGGGGGGCTAGCTGGGAGCAGGGAGGCAAACATGCTCTGTTCTCTGTGAGCACTGGAAAAAATCAGAAAGAGTATTCCTCAAGTAAGTTGGCAATTCAAAGCCTGGAGTTTCTAATGAGGTGTCACTATGTGTAAAACATATGTTTATTCTTCGGGTGATGTTATGTTATCAGCTGAGTGAATGATTTCCAAAGCCAGCCTGCTTCAGATCTTCAAACCAGAAAGGTTTACTCGTGTTAAGGGTGAAAGCGATTCTGCCAAGAAAAGTAGTAAGAATGGAAATAGCGTGTAAAAGTAGTTGAAATTGCTTTTCTGAAAAGAGTGAATTTTTATTTGTAAAATCAAAATAGAAAACACACAAAAGTTCCTGCAGTAAAAATGTACTCCTGTGACAGTAAAGGTTGACACGTCATAGCCTATTCTTCATGCTTCGGCATGATACCATGTGTGAGTGCAGCCTTCTAAAAAAAAAAAAAAGGAAGAAAAAAAAATGCATCCACTAACGCGAACACTTTAGCGAAAGAGTGAATTTTATTCAAAACTGAGTGATCTGATCCTTTCTTATTCAGCTCTTTGTTAAGGTGGGAGAAGGTGGGAAAGGAAATCCAAAAGTCCCCTCTCCCAGAGGATTCTGGGGCAGTGAATTCTAATGGGGACGTAAATCATATTGGTGTTCTCTGTGGAGACTGGCCTCTTGGTTAATTGGCATGCGGAGATCGTTTTGAAACGGTTGATGTGACGGCGTGGTCCATTGAACAGGAAGCTCTGCTGTTTTCACAGTTTGAGAAGGAATGCATCACTGCACACAATTCCTTTCAAATGTGTGTTTGTTTGTCCTGTTTGCTTAATTGAACAGCTGCAATTACTGTTGCATACAACTGAATGTTAATTCATGGAAGAAGAGGATTTTGCTTCTTCATTATAATTTTGTGGATAAATTGGAAACCTGTGTAACATTAAGTGTTAATGGAGTGCACCAATTCATAGGTTTAATCAACCAGACAAGATGAATCTTATTTTGTACCAAAAAGAATTGATTATTAGCTGAGCTTTGCTTTTAAGGTCAGCATCGCTTTATTAATATACATACCCTTCTTTCATAAGAACAATTGCTACTTGAAAACTTGTGGAACAATACAGTATTTTCTCGTAGAAAAGCTTACACTGATGAACACAGTTCATTGCTTTCTCCTGATCTCTGGGACAAATCTTAACAAGTTTGCGGTGACAAATTTTGCTTAACAATTCGCTGAAATATTTCCTACGTATTTAACCCCTTAACTGAACTTACAGCATGGCAGCGCTCTTTCAGTTGTTGCTGAATTTTACAAAATGCTATTGAAGGCACTGTAGCAATCCAGTTAGAGCATGAGTTTGTGTTTCAGGGTGGTTATGCTGCCTACCGGTATGCCCAGCCTGCCACTGCCACTGCAGCTGCCTACAGTGACAGGTAAGCTCTCATTTATTCCTGATCAATATTTGACCAGTGGAAGTTGAAGATGATTCTATAAATTTGCCTTGTTGAAGTCTCATAACTGTCTTGTTGCTCTGCAGATAATTGTGATATCTAAAGCAGGCTGTTTTATTATAATCCATGAATAGCCATAAATTGAGAGATTTTAGGCCTTAATTGAGAAGCAGGCATGAGATGTGCACATTCCCAAGCTGTAGATCATCCAGTTAATGTCTGCGACCCTTGTACAATGTAGATAAAGATATGTACAGCTTCATGATGGTCTGCTACTAAAGATCATTATTTGTCTTAGGAGTATTATTTCAGTTGATTTAGAACCTGAACCTATTGAGTGCCCTCAGTTCTCATTGACATTGTTTTAGTCAGTGGAAATTGAGAATGAACTCTGTCTAACCTCAAACTATTCAAGGCAAAACAATCTTTTTTCCATTTGCTTTCTTTCTAGGCATTTGATTCTTTGAAATACTGAAAAAAATCCAGTTATTCATCTTTTGCTCTGTATTTTTATCCTCAAAATGTAAACCGCATTCAATGCAAATAAGATTGGTAAAAATCTGCATAAGAGAAGCACGCAAAGACTTAACTTGTGTAAACTAAAAGCAACATCACATAAATTAGCTTGTCTTCTTGCAGAATAAAAACTGGGACCCCTTTGAAGTCAAGGTCTAAATTGCTATTGACTTCAGTAGGAATAGGATTTTGTCAAATTGCATAAAATTGAGTCTTTGCAGTGTGTGGACATGATTTTGTAATGAAAAGAGAGAATATCCTATGTTTTCTTCATAAACTGTACCATTAAAAAAGAAATCCATGCTATCTTTAATACTTTTCAAGTGCTGGAAGAGTATACAGTCGTCAAGGCAGGATGTATATTGTGAAAGACAGATTCATGCATATATTTTTCTTGACAATAGCAGCGAGAAGTAAGGTCACACTTCTCAATTCCTTATAGAAGAAAATTTTCCCTTGCAATCATGGAGATAATTTCTTAAGTCTTGAATATGTATTGAAAAATTTCTTTAGATGCTAAATTAGACATTATTTTAAATGGTTCTGTTTCTTAAAGAAATCACCAGATTAAGAAATTTCAGTGAACTATTTCTTAGATTGAAGTGCTGTTCATGGATTCTGTATTTTTAGAACAAAGTACCATGGTATGAATGTTACAATGCTCTGCATGCAGATTTGCCTTTCAAATGCTTATTCTGGGTAATGAAGATATATTTTTTTAAAGTTATGTGAATAAAATAATTTGCATGTGTGGCTGAGGCATGCTGTGTCAGACAGGTAAGCAAGTTACTTTCTATTAATTTTGGATCAGTAATATCAACTAGATATGTGCAGTATGCACTTTGTTTGGGATGTACTATTTCTACTTAGGGTAACCTACAAAGGTGAAGTGATACTCAGTAGTTTCATTTCGTTTCCACAAAGGGGTGTTAGCATGTCGCAGCTCTAGTATTTTTCTGTGAGCTTATAATGTAAAACAATTCCTGCTTCTGAAACTTACTAAAGTGAAAGGACAAAATTATAAATAACCGCTTGTGGTTAGCCATTTCTTGCCAGATATCGTTCAGGTGTCCCTGGATCATTTTATAGGGTGATTATTCCTATAAATAAATGGGATTTCTGAAAGACTATACATTACATAGATAAATTGAACAACATGAAGATGACTTTTAAATGCTTTAATTATGAATTAATGTGCCTTCTCTTAAAACAAATCAAATGCTGTGAGATAAAACATCAGTGGGTCACATGTTCTGCTATGGGTAGAGAGTCAACATCACCAAGTTAATTTGTCTAAGAACATAAATGCTGTAAAGAAAGCTTGGGGTGGCATCAGTAGTACTGCAGTTGTTACAACCCTTAATTATTTTTTTAAAAAATGTCTAACTTTCAGATACACTTGATGTATAATTAGAATTGTAATAACCTGTCTTTACTTGCATAATTTTAAATATGTTAAATGAATTTTATATCTTTTGGATTTTTTTTTTTTATTTAGCTTCTCTTTTTAAATGTGGTTAATACTCATCTTCAGTCTGCTTCCCCCCAAATGACTATGGTTTCATGTCTAAATTACTAATACTATAACTGAATTTCTTTGTGGGAGAATCCTAAAACTAATATAGAGAACAAAACAAATAACAATCTGCTCAAACATTTCTCTGCATATGGGAAACTATGTGCAAACATGGATACCTCTGATTACTCACAACTACATTTTGCTTAATTTGATCATCTTTTCATTCATTTTTTAATGAATTTAGCAACTTTTGTGAATTATTAATACTGAAAGTGCTGAAATACAGTGCAGTACAGCTGCTTGTATCTTTTCTTCTCAGTGTAATAATCATCTGCTGTCCTCTGACAATATTGAAGATTCCATATCTCCTTACACAGTACTCTTATTTAGTGTTGATTTGAGCCCCTATTTAATTTAATTCTACGTGAAATATATTTACTGTTTATGTGTAAAAAACACCCAGAAAAATGAGGTGAGGACCAGTGAGTGTGTACTATCCAAATAGTGACATATCATGGAAATACTACTTCATATTAATTTAAAAAATAAAAAAAAAGCTTTATTTTCTTGATCACAGCTCATACATATGATGAATGGCAATGTTCTATATTTGACATGCTTCTTAAGTCAGGAGATGGAAAGATGAAATCTTTATATTGGAGACATGTTTTGGTAAATTAAAAATAAAGGTTAACAGAAAGATTTGGGACTCCAGAATCAATACACCAAGTCAATGGATAATGATCACTGTAAGAGAGCTCTATTGTGAAGAAATGCGATGGTATCCTTGTTTGTCACAGCTGGAAGTATTGCTGGAAATGGGCAAAGAACAGTGACACTGGGGAGAATGAGATGGCAAGGAAATCTTGTGAAACAAGTCAATGCAAACCCCTCAGTATTTGCTAAGACAAATCATGTACTCCTAAAAACAATTTCACAGCAGAGGTAGACCTTGCAGATTTCTCCAGTCGTTTCTTAGAATTGTAAAACAAAAACAACAAAGCAACCAAACAAAAAGGTACATATTGTTTTATTTATGAAGCAATATAATCACTGAATACAACTTCAAAACAAAAAAACGAATTGGATTTTTATCCCGTGTGATCTATCATCATACTAAATTGCACTTGAAAATTTGAAACTCTTTGCAGAAGTGGATCAAAAAATCATATTTAACTTTCTAATACTTAAAATATTTCTGATAAATTTCCCATTTCTTATAACTGATAAGAGGGCACCTACTGGTCTAGATATGTTCTTTACCATTCTGGAGCTTTGCCTGCCAAACTCTTTAAACTGAGAGTGTCTGGAAAAAAGAATTGTAAGGATGTGCAAAAGACACTAACTCAAATGTCAATAAAGCATTCGTACAGCTTTTATTCAGCTTTCGTGTAATATTTTTAAAAATATAAATAAAAATATAGTTGTTAGATTTCCATCCAGGTCTGAAGCAAGAGAAACTAGCAAAGTCATCAAGTTTTATGTAGATGAGGTAGAACAAGTCAAAGCATGGCAGTGGGGCGTATTGTCATTTTGTCATTGCATGTTCACTTGATGTTGCTAGTATGTCTGCAATGCTGTATTGGATTTGACAGATCCATCACATAGCTCAGTGAATGGCTTGCTTGAATTAAGCCTATGGGCAGACTTATTCACA
>Ga0181612_148526_pt1 | contig 21686 bp, 16 predicted proteins | sample HoacroProtozoa21_FD_119630 | JGI IMG/M metagenome (GOLD analysis project Ga0181612, IMG submission 119630) | Hoatzin crop microbial communities from Cojedes, Venezuel. Combined Assembly of Gp0051906, Gp0051904, Gp0051908
AAAAACAGGGAAAGCCATGCCATTAAATTGAGAGAATTTAGAAGCATAACCATAAAGCCAAGAAGAGTTTGCCAGGAGCTATCAAGTGACACAGATTTCAGCTCCCTGCTTCTTCTGGTTTTCTTCTTTTAAAGGTGAACCGAGCAGGCTTAGGTTACTGTTTTGCTGCTTTTGACTACAAGTGGAGTTCAGGGGGTTCCCACTGTAACAGTTATCAATAGAGTTTCCTTTGCAATTTTTATTGATTTTATTTATAGTATATTTCTAGCTCTTTACCATCAGCAGAGGAAATGCTTTGTGAGCCCTGCTTAACCCTTAAATGTCCCAATATGGCATCAATGTACCTGAGATCTGTTCCAGGATAGGAATTCAAGGACTCGTAACCCAGAGGAAAGAAAAACTGGTTTAGTGGTTACAGTTCTTGGTTGGGACTTAACAAACTATGGTTTAAATCTTGGTGTATCAGCAGTTTTCCTGACTCACCTGAGACAAATCCCTTTTCTCTTTGCCATCACCAGCATGTACCTGAGTTTCCCGGTTGTGAAACAAGGGTAATGTTACCTCACAGAGATACTTCTGGAAAACACCAGGTTGCCTATAATTTGCTTCCTCTGGAGAGACATGGCATCCAGCTCTGCTCTTGGAGTTGCAAGTAGGTTGGAGACCCTGAGATAGAGCCTTCCAGACTCTAAACTCCATGTTATGCTCAGATGCCAAAACTGTTAGTGGTATCCTTTAGCAAGATTTACCCTGTGGACCCTTTTAGAAGAACTCTGCTAGGAAAGTTCCTGTTGGTTGATATTTTTAGCAGAATGCTGGGTGGTTTCCTGCTCAGCAGCTGACCAGCTCACCTTTCTGGTTCCCATCTCTTTATGCTCTATGATAATTTCCAGCATGGCTCAGCTAGGTGCTTTCAGACCAGATGAGTTCCACTTCATTTTCATTTCTCTGCATGGTTGGCATGAGCCAATGAAGCTTTGTTCAAACTCAGCATCGCCTTTTCATGTCCAGAAAATCAGTTTTCATATCAAAAGCAGTTTCCCAGTTAGTTAGCATCTTTGATTAAAAAATGTTGCATTTTACGTGATTTTCTTGGCTATTTTCAATTGCCTGGGGCTTCAAGATTTGCTATAAAGCCCTACATAGTACTAAGATTGTGTTCTTGGGCTTGTGCTCACCTCAGACGACACTGTGCTGGTTTCACTATCGCTGTGTATGAAGAAGAATGTCAGACAGCTTGCTGTCAAGGAAGGCCTCGTTTGCCTTTTTTTCTAGGCAGTGTCTTTGAGTCAGCTGGGATCTATTTCCCGGATGCCTTGAGTATGAACAGAGCTGTCCAGCAAGCCCAAGGCAGCATGACAGAAGAACAAGGAAGTATTCAGGGAACTTTGAAGGTGATGAAAAGAAAAGTTATTCTAGATAAGCTCTGGAACATACTGCCATGAGATAATACCAGGGCCACGTGCTGGTTGGGATTAAAAAATATGTAGATATGTTGATAATGGGAATATCTGCTCTCATATTACCCAGTTTTTCTTTTTTAAGGGATGTTAATCCTGATGCTTTAAAGGCATATGCTGAATACTGAGGATACAGTTATTTAAGGAGTGCTTTACTGGTATATAATGGTATGCTATGCAGTCAATGGCTTCCTGCTGTGAATATAGCTGCTACAACAAAGCCATGGTTTGGCCCTCAAAGCTAAAACATCCTCTGAAAACTCGAGCAGCTACAGGTTTTCCCGTATATATTGTCCACACTGGGGCCTCCTGAGCAAGTCTAGGATCACTCTTGCGCAGCCTCATCATTACAGTGCTAACGTCCTTTAGGATGGCTCCCTTCCCCCATGTCTCTGGCCCTGTCCAAGACTTACCGTTTACTCCTCTCCAAGACTTTACTGTTTCTGGAGGCAGAAGTGCAGGTTGTCTCATCCAGTGTTGCTGGCTTGCAGAGTTAGTGCCTAGATGATAGTCTAGCTGGCAAGGCGTTCCAATCAGGAAGGCTGTGGTTGTGAGGCAGTACCTGCATGTCTGATCCATCAAGGTGCTGAGCTTCTTCAGCAAAGCATTGGGCATCCTCACATCCATTTACACTCTAAGAGTGAGTGAGCTTTGATTGGCATGCCCCTGGCAAACACCTGGAGGGAGGCATGACCACAATATAGTGCTGCTCTGCAGGCCACTGGCCTGGGGATCAGCCCTAAAGTCCAAAGCATGACATGGTTGGGCACCTCTTGTGTCAGAGACGAGCTGTGATGGCTTGTGAAACGCTGTGGTTGCTGGTAGTGAGGGGCTAAACCATGATGTGTTGGAGTGAACCCACCATCGCTTTTGAAAACACCTTTCTAGCCCCTATGCTTGCAGCTGGCTGCTGTTGGGTTGATTAGCTTGAACTTAGCTAGCAGGAGAAATAGATTCTGCTATCTTAAATATAAGCTGCTGCCCGTCTTAAACATACTGTATGAGTGAAGCCACAACTGCATGCATGGGTGAAGTATATGGGTATTTTCAATGTCCTGCAAATGAAACAAAAAAAGAAGAAAGAGCAGTGTGGCTTGGCTGGGTATTTTGAACAGTGCTTCAATCTGAAATGGAAACACTACCTATGGACAGGTATGTTCTGCATGCTTCAAAGCTGGATCAGAGATGTCAGAAGAAGGTTTTCTCTTGATTCAAAGGGAATTGCATCACTATTCTGACCCACAAGAACCTCCCTAGATCTCCTCTATCTATACTGTCACTTCACGGCAATCCCATTTGTTTTTAACTCCCCCTCCCTGACCCCATCGCCTCAGCACTCCAGTTTATTTAGCAAATGTTGGCCCAAATTTTTGAAGCAAGGGTAAACAGAGCTAAGGTCAATCTGAGAAACACAGCTCCCCAGGAGAGCTGCTGCTTTTCGCTGCTGCTGGCGAGCCTGTATCCAACTGGAATTGGAGGGAATCTGAAAAGGCATGGATAGGATTAGTCTCTGTGAGGATAGCAGGGTTTATATATTAAAAAAAAATCACATAGAACAAAAGTGTGCAACCTTAACGTGAACTGGGCAAAGCTATACCCTGCTCATGTTTCCTCCCTTTGAAGACCTTGCATTTTGTATTCACAGCCGTTACCATATGAATCAATGTTTAAAAAAACCCCTAAACCCAACATCTTGATAAGAATCCAACTGCACTTTACCGGACCATCCTATAAGGTAACCAGAGCGAGTTCCTTTCAGTCCAGCCATTGTTGGCCACACAGATTATGTTCTTCAAAGACTGTCTGTCTCGTTCAAACACAAGGTCCATATCTTGGCTGAACATTAACGTTACCTGATAGGCCCTGTGTCCAGCTCCACCTTGCCCTTCCCGGTGAGTTAGGCTTTATAGCCAAGTCACAACTTGAGCAGAGGGAATAAAGAGCCTTTGTGCGCCTGCTGGGTCCATCCCCTGAAGCTGATCAGGCACCAGGATTGATTACCAGGCAGGTAAAGACCCGATAACCTATCGTATCCATACGAAGGCCCCTTTCTGATGACTTCTTCCTCTGATTTGCATTTCAGGCCTCCGTCTCATTTTAGAAATGATTTTATCTGTCTTTCACTACAGTTCAAACTGGAGGAAGGTCACATGAGAAGAGGCAGCAGGGAGAGCGTAAGCTTGAAGGCCACTCTTTTAGTACCATAAAAATAGAAAATAAGGCTGTAATCTGTATCTTAATGCGCAGCAACAATTAGTTCAACTCCTTTGCTTCACAAGTACTAGGAATTAGGATTCACTTACCATCCATTAAATGTATTTACCATTATATAAAATTACATCAAACACGTTATTGAGGTTGCAAAATAAAGACTTGAAGAAAATGTCCTTTGCTGCCTTAGTTCAGCTCGTGTGTTTATGCCAAATCATAGAATTTCTAGTTAGATGTTCTCCTACTATTTTTCTCTCATAAGAATCTAGTTACATGTCCGGGAAATCTTAGCCCAAACAATTCTGTTTGGCAAAATTATGAGCAATTAAACTTTTGTCTTCATCAGTTTTCACAACCTGTATATTCTCACCACAACCACAGAGACTCATGGTAGCTGTTACGTATGGAAGTCCCATATGTGACTCCTCAGTTTCTTTTGTTTGGGACAGAAACAGCCCTTGAAGATATTTTGTGTAGAAAGGATGGGGTTTCTTAAAAACGCTGTTTCATTTTAGAAATGCTACTTCATGTTAAAAATGCTTTTTCTTTTATGGAAGCCCTGGCAAATAGCGATGAAGTTTGTTCAGTGCCTCTTCTCTCTCTGCTCTGCTGGTGCACGGTGGCTCCTAGAAAGGGATATGGTTTGCGCAAAAGGCTGTGAAAGTGGGACTGTGCTCCATGCTATTTGTGCCCGTGTCTGCTGGAGGATGCTTGCCAAAAGACGTGAAATTAAGTTTTCTCCTCTCTTCTCTATTTGGGAAGTGACCCAACAGGCCCCATAGCTCTTACTGCTGCGTTACAGGAACTGTGAGGAGAGGTGAAGCCTCTCTCACCAAAATCCAACAATTATAAACAAGCCACTTTAAGCCGAAACATAAAAGATGGGATAAATGGAAGTATGCCTTCCCTTAGGGTTTTGCATCCAAGGGTCTGTTTCCCTGACATCCAGCCCTGGGGAACAGCCGGCTCTTTTGTGAGCGATTCCTACGGGAAGTCGGAGGAATTTTGAAGCTGTCAAGCTGTAATACCCTGGTTTTAGCTTTTTCAAGAAAGCACACTGTTTTCCAGAGAGCAAAGCCAGATTGCTGGTTTAAAGCTGCTACATTTCACCACAAGAATGCTGATTGTTTCACAGTCATGTGAGTGCCTGACCGGTAAAACTTGTGGGCAATCTGTCGACTTTTTTTATTCCCCCCACCCATTTTTTTCACCGATTTGGCTTCTTAGTGCAATGCCTGACGATCTTTTGAAAGGGCCAGAAAAAATCTGCTGACGGCTGGCGCAGCTGATTTGACCCAGAGCGCCTGCTTGGCTGAGCAGAAAGATGACACTGCAGCAAAAATGTTACTTGAAGGGAAAAGAAAACACGCGCGGTGCTCCTGCCATTGTTCGCAGCCGCTGTGCTGGTGCCAAGCTCTGTGCTTAGGAAAACACAGAGGTACCAGGTTTTGACCTTTCGCCTGCTTCCCGCAGGTGTTATCTTTTGCTCTGAATAGGCAGGATGAGGTCCACAAATGGCATCCAAGCCTCTAGCAGCCCCGCTGGCTACGAAAAGACAGCTTTGAGTGGTTTTTGTAAGGAAGAGCTTAACAAGATTTTCAGCAAAAAGGGTCATTTGCTCGATTTTGTTCTTTCTGTTGTTTCAGTGTAATATTGGGTGAAGCCACTGGGGCCATGTCTCCCAGAGCTCTAAAATAGTGGAGATGGCTCAGCATTGGGCTATCCAGTCTACGCCGAATAGCTACTGTGGAGCAGGCAGGTCTCTCTGGTTTTGTGATTAAACTATATTTTATTGTTCACAGAGGAGTAAAAAAAAATCTGAAATGGTTTTGGTGAGGCTCCTGTTTAAATAGTTATTGTTTTGAGTGAAAATGGTTTGTGGAAGGAGAGCAAAGCGCTCTGACTTCAAAGCTTGTCATTGTAAAGAAATCTGGTGGTGAGTGGTCACGCATACCTGAACGTCACTCCTACTGCAGCAGAGCCAAAAGTGCTGGCAAACAGCCTGGTCGTGTTCCCGTTAAAGTCAGGGTGAGAGATCCTCAGCTGGGGTAGATGGTGATAGCTGTGTTTAAGTTGGAGATTATTTTTTTTAAAACATATTGACTGCACTGGGGGCTGGATCAAGCCTCTTAAGAGCCTGTGGGAGCTTCTTGAAACCTTCTGATCCTATTATTTGTTTAAATCTTAGAGAAATCCTTTGAGGCAAAGAAAATTTGGTACAAGTACGAACAAGACTTGCTGTATTTTTTCATTTTTTCAGGCTGCCTTGCCATCCTGTTGCGCTTGACATTGAGAATTGCCCAGATGGACTGTTTGTCTCCCTCATATCTGCTGCAAGAAATGGAAACTGCTCATTTAACTCTGCTGAATGGTCATTTTTTGAAGACCTACCGTGCCACATTCCTGTAGCTCAGCTGGGTGCCATGCGGCACCGTTGGGACAGGGTAGTCAATGTGTCTCCCTCTAATATCTGCACAGTTTTGGTGTTTGGCTTGAAATATGCAGGCCACAAACTATTTTTCTCCCCAGTAGATGCACATGCAAGGTAACAGGCGTGCACACCCGCACCCCACAGATCAGGTAGATCCATCGTGCAAGGATGATGCATTTGGCAAGGATAATGCAGCAGTGAAGACAAACGGGTGCCTCTGAGTATTTACAGGGTGCCTGCAAGGCAGACAGAGTAACTCAGAAGCTCCTCAAGCTAATCCTGCTCAAGAAAACCAGTTTTACTTAGCCTCTAATCTACCTGCTGAAACTCGGGTGGATTTGGCGTGCCTTTTTTTTGCAAGAAGTGGGAAGTAGGATGACATGCAAACTGGCAGTTCAAGTGTGGACATTGTTTGTTTGTCTTCGGGTGTGGAAAAATCGAAAGATATTTAATATTCATTGGGTACTTTTTGGCCACTAGTCATTTTTAGTGTATTTGTGAATATCTTCCTGTGCTCTTGGGAGTGATCGGTGGTGATGAAAATCCAATGCCACAATCACTGTTTGGTGCTTTTGTCAGTGAGGTAACTGTGTGTTAATCTGTACCGATCATGCTTTATGAGAAGTTTGAAACAATTCAGACCTTTCTGCTTGGCCCCTGTTTTGAGCAGTGTCAACAAAAGTGTTAGAAGTGATGTGCAGACACATGGGAACAGATTACAGGAGGAGGCTGTGATTACAGCTGTCCAAAGGAGGGCAGATCTATCTCCCATTGCTTTTTCGAGATGAAAAAACCTACTGTTCTGCACTGGAACAAACCCAGAGTGTTTCACCTTTTTTTCCCCACAAGATGGAAAGTCAACAAAATGCCTCTTTTGGACTGAAAATGTTGAGCTTTTCCATTCCTCCCGGCCACTGTACGAGTTCAGTAAATCATGCAGTTACTGATCCCTTCTTCTTCAGGAGCAGCTACAGGTGGCCATCCTGGCAGCAGGAGGTCAGCTACGCCTGTGCAACGTTGCCTTGATCCCACTGAACTCTCCTCTGATAACGGTGATGGCTTCCCAGGTGAAGCTGTAGCCCAGCTTTTGCCCAGATTCTTCTCATTTGTGGGTGAATACATTAACTGTCACTAAAACCCTGAATATGCAAATCCTACTTTAAGTAAACTTCAAGCTATTTCCTCCCCAACACTAAAATAAATCTTCTAGGCATGCTAACTGGCTCATTCAGGGTTGTTGTTTTTGTCGTTGCTGGGTTTGTTGTCAGGTCATGCTAACCTGACCATGGATGTGTATTTTAATTGAAGGAAACATGGGGCTGATTCTTCAGCTAAGGTTCGTGGCCGAGTTACAATTGCTTAGCTGCCCCAATTTACTTTAAAAGAGCATCTGTGACTTTTTAAAGTGACCCAAGCCCTAAGAAAACAGTTTCATGAAACATGGGCACTCAGACAATCCTGGACCAACCCGCTGAGGAGAAGGGAATGCAAAAGAAAAGGAAAAGAGAGAAAAAAGTCATAATCTGTGCGCTCACAGGGGTCTCTGGTGATGATGCTACCTAGGACTGTTCTTGTGCTTTCCCTTAGTGAAAATCTAAGCACTTTATATATAAAAAAAAAAGATAAATGCCACCGTCTCCATTATACAGATGAGGAAACGAAGCAGAGAAAGATGAAAGGAGTTTGGCCTATTCATCCCGCCAGGAAAGAAACAACATCCAGGTCAGCTGAGTCCCGGTCTTTACGCTTTAGTCCTTAGGCTGTGGCTTTCTAACTACCTTGCACCTGTGTAAATAGGGAGGCAGGTGCAGAGCCCCAGCGTGCTGAGCCGCAGAGAGCAGCCCGCTGCAGTAGCCGTCCGTCGGGAAGACGTCTATGCCAAGAGACGTCGTCGGAGAGTGGTCGAGCAACGTAAGCGTGTCCTTCCTCAGCTCGACTGCTTGCCCCAGACAGTAGGGCTTGTGTCCTCCCCGGAGGAGAAGGCATTGCTCTTGCAGTGTGAAAGCATATAGTCAGCACGAGAGATTTCATGCTCTGTCTCTTGAAACCCAATATGAAACAGTTGCCTTCTTTCCATCCTACAGGCTCATTACACAGCTCCGTGTGTGGCCTCTCCCCGTAATTAACCTGAGGGGGTTACTTTCCTTTTCTAATTTGTAGGAAGTGGCTGTGACATCTGTTGCAGCCCTGAGGCTCCTTCCTGCAAACCTTTAGCTGGTTTTCATTGAAAGAAAAGGCAACACAAAGAGGTGTAACAATGAACCGACTGGAGTCCTGGCCTTGAAAATAGCATCCTCCAATTGCTCAAGAAAATCCTACGGAGAGCAGAGGAGGGTGAATATACTTTTCTGAAGGGAACCATGGACTTTAACCTGGTGACTAAACATTTTCATTTCTCTTCTTGTTAACACTTCAGGGAAAAACAAGCAAATAACAAAAACCAAGCAACCTCGGAAGAGTTTGAATGTGTTTTGCTTTATTTATTCTGTTTGCTTCATGGTGCAAAGTTGTAGTAGCCCTCTTGCTGTCTCACCCCTTCTCCGTCTGCAGATTTGCACTTACCTGTTGCATCTTGCCTTAACTGAGACTTGGCACTGCGGGGAGCTTCCCTATAAAAACCACTACAGAGTTTGATCCTGTAACTTAAGCCTTTGGGAAGCAAGAAACATCTTTCCTAGACTTGAAAGGCAAAAGGGATTGTTTGGATTCTCTTATCGTGCTTAGGCTTTTCAGTTTTTCCATTGTATTTTGGAGTTTGGTTGTGTTTTGGCAAGGAAAAGACCCAAAAGAGACAGAAATGTGCACTAACCTACTCGATGGGAGGGAAATCAGTGGGGCGTGTGGGAAGCTGGCTCTGATCAGACTAGCTAGTCTGAAGTGACACTCTCCCACTCACTTCTTGGAGCTCTTTATTATTATAAAGTCAGTATTCCTCAGGCCATGAAGAGAGGATAGCTGTAGAGGTGTGTGCACTTGAGCTGCGAGCAAGCACAAAAGTCTTGTTCTCACTGATCTATTACAGGGCTTGAACTGAGATTTTTGTGATCTAGGCTGTTTGTGCCTGTTCTGGGAAACATAAATTTCCATCCTGGACCAAAATGTTTTTTTACAGTAGAGCAATTTTGATATACTTTCATCACAGATTTGCACTTTTCTTCAAATTGGCATCTTCTGACTGAAATGCAGGCAGCTGGAAAATTGTTGTACTGTAATCTCATCCGACCTCTTGCATAACTCGCTTCACAAAATCTCACGTGGTGATTTCTGCATTGTTTCTGTTGGACACACAACATGTAAGTTTTATATAGATAAAAAACCTTTTAGAGAGCTGTCTACTTTGTGTTTGCAGCAGGCAGTTGTAGCAGGAGTCGAGCAGCTTTTACCTTCGCCAAGGCTGGTGATACCTTAACAGCAGTTGTGTATGCGTGTACCGCGGTAACGGCAGCTGAATGAAAAAGGCTTTGAAGTTCCTGGCTGGCTGAGGAGCAAAAGGCCCTTCGTCTTTCAGCACTAGTCCTGCTTGCCAGGCCATCCGGCGCTTGTGAAAACCCCCCTCCCTGTTCCTAATGAAGATGACTGATAATCGAAGTGCTGTTTGCCTCCTGCTCTGCGCAAACGGTGAAAGTAGCCTGGTTGGTCCCACTGAGATTCGTCTCCATGTAAGGGCTTTTTGGGCTTGTGGTTATTATTGGGGACTTTTACGGGAAAGGGATCCTTTCCTTCATGAATGGAGCTGCTGTCGTGTGAGGGCTTGCAGATGACTAATGCCTGAAATTTTGAGTTTTGTGGAGCACTGCATGCCAGCTCGGTCAGATTATGGCCCTTCCTCCGGAGCGATTTCACATCCAAGAGCAGGGCACAATGTCTCCTGTAAAACCCAAAGACCAGTGTGGTGAACCCGGGCCTAAAACTCTTGTCATCTCATGACTGTTGGCTGAGCGGGGTGAACTGTGTCTTGCCACATCCAGGCCATTGGATTGTCCTCTCAGGAACGGACCTGTGCCCCCCGCCTGCTCTCTGTGCATTGGGGTCATAGCGGCAAAGTCACCGCGTCATTCTCAGCTCCCTGTGAATAAGGAGCTGTTGCTGTACCTATGGTACAATATGTAGCAGGGAAGAAACATTTCTCCGCCACAATTACAAGGGCCCTTTTGGTTTTAACACCATGTGTTTGAGAGGTCTGCTTGGCAAAGAGCTCAGTCGCCCCTTGATCTGTACAAAGGAGAAGCATCTTTGGCAGAAAATATATAATTCTGTTACTAAATAAGAAAGTATATGTGAATACTGTGTAGGGGGCTACAGCAGGACTGGGCTGTGTGGCCACGGAGTTGAGGGCTCTGTTCAAAGAGAAGGGGGGCTTTTGTGTGGCGTGGTGATGCACGGGCAGAACAAAATGTAGAAGGTGCTGGTTGGAAGCGGATGGGAATGGGGGTAGCTGAGCTGACAGTAGTAATGCACAAATCACTTGGAGCCGCGGGAGCCTGGGCTCTGCGTGTAGGTGTGTGAAAAGGCTCAGAGAGGAAGGTTAATCCCTGCCATGTCCCTCAGCACATGTCATACTTTTATTTGTTTCCATCAGAAAATAGTTCTGTGAGTTCCTCTAGAAGTGCCACTAAGGTTTTACGAGGAGAGGAGAAGGGAGGGACAGGATGGTCAGGGGACAGTAAGAAGTATAGCTGGCATTGTCTGCAAGTGGCCTGTGACAGCTTTAGCCACTAAAGCCTGACCTGGCCAAGTTCCCATTTGTTGGTCTCAGAGTCGCACTACAGTGGCTGTGTCAGTGTAGTTGGCCTCTGGCGACAGGAGCTGTACTTGGGGCCCTGCCTAGGAATAGCTGAGAAACATTGGTCAAGCCTCCCCTGCTCTTCTTACCTTAGCTTGGTGTGTCCCTAGTACAAACTGCTCCTTCTAGAGCTTGCCCTTACTAAGTGCTAGTTGTCACACTGGCATTGTCCGTCTCATTCAGTCTCAGGTTACTCTGCAGGCACTAGAATAACCTCATGAGGCTGTGATGAGGCACAGATTTAGATTTAGACCTACTTCACAGGAAAAAAGTGACACAAAGAAGTTAGGGCCCAAGCCTTCAAACTCACATGTTTAATGATAGATGCTTAAATCTGCTTAGACACCTTGTGTTGCCTTGTCCTGATCTGTGAAGGCTGTTAAGCACTTGTAATTCTATTAATTTAATGCCAGTTTAGCAGGCAGGCATCCCCTGCTACTTGCTGAGGACCATCCCTACCACAGAAGAGACAGAGACTCAGAATTCTTACAGAAAACCTCTAATTTCATCCTAGTCAAGTCCTGCAGCAGATGATAGAGATGTTATGTTGCCCTTCCCAGAACCACGACTCAGTCTCCAACACTCCAGAGGATATTGTAAGGTATTTTAAAATTCCCGTTTGGGCACCTGTTTCTTGTTTTCAGGCTGAGGGTTCAAATTCTCAGGCTTTCCACAAGCTTGTCACCACAACAGCTAAAAAATTCCTTAAGGTTCATCCTTTTATGTTATCCCATAGCTCCAGAAGCTGGGACCTCATGAAAACATACTGAATATAATTAACTCAGGATGAAAAGAGCACAGTTGGCATCTCAGAGAGTTTTACATAAGCCCTAACGTTTACAAGCCTGTCTCTGCTCTCAGAAACAATGGGCTACAACTGGCACCTTGTTCAGTTGACTTTTTCCAGGAATCTAGTAAAGTCAGCAGAGCTGAGGGAGGGTGAGGTCGCTTCTCACCCGCCTTGTGCCTTGTCAACAATAAAAAGCATGTAAGCATTGACTGCAGATTTTTCTTCAACTGGGGGAGGTGGTTTGGAGAGAACCAGCTGTTATTGTCATCCCCAGAGAACCTTTTGGGCTGACATAACCCGGCAGCAGGGAAGTGGATAGACGTGGGAGGGAGGTGGGAAGGGAGAGCAGGTGTCAGGTCTCACGCCTTCTCAAGCCGAAGTACACGTCTGTCACTATCAGGTCGTCAAGCGGCCGGCTCAGGAGGCCATTGACATAGGTTAAGCGCTACAAGAGCAGCAGAAGTACCGTGGCAGTGCACGTCACAGCGGGGATGCTGTGACAGCCGCCCCGTTTGCGTGAGTTCAGCCCAGCATCACCGTGGGGGCCTTTTCTTGCTCCTCGTTGCACTCGTGTTGCACCCCTCAAGGCTCACCGGTGGTGGTGAAAGGACCTTTATCATCCTGAAATCAAAGCGTGGCTTTGCAATAACCACAGAGCTTGGCCCTGGCTAAGCCCTTGGTGGTTGGTAATGAAATTCAGGGAATTCCAGACAAAAGTGCTTCTTCATCTCCCTCTGCTTTTATCTGAATGACCAGAGTAATTTGTGCAGAGGAATGGAAGATCTTGAAGGCCATGCCAGATAGCTCGCTGCGTGGGGCGGCCTCCCAGATGCTTGCAGAGAGTAGGTCACTTTGCAAGTGTTTCGCTTGCCTTGGCAGGGAATGGAGAGATAGGGGCATACCAGAGGGAAGGGGTGCCACTACCGATGTGTACGTCCGTCAGTGCATGCGAGTGAAATGATAAGGTGCATCTGGCACGAGGTCTCGGTGTGTTTCTTCCTTGCTTGCTGACATGGGGAGCTGGTGTGCTGCTCCATGTTACGGCTCGTTGGCTCTGTGCGTGAAAGAATTCAATTCATTTCATCTTTCATTGACATTCCCATCTAGGGAAGGAGTTACTTTTGCTTTTTGAAGTCCAGCGCGCATGAAATCTGTATTCTGTGTTTAAGAAGAGCAGCTCGTGGCTGTGCCAATACACAGCTGCAGAAGCACCGTGGAATGACATTAACACCCATGAACGGCTGCGAGGCATGGAAATTTAGGATGCTCCTATATCATCATCAGATCTAGCTGTGAATTTTTGAAGGTGACATTTTTGGGGTAAAAAGTGCCGGCTCATCATAACTGGAATTTTGAGGAAAGGATTGATTTGGTCATTCGTCAGGTTCATTTAAAAAAAATTCCTCGCACTGCTATTATCATCTGTTTCACAACCGTGCCTGGGGGACTTTATCTTGGATCAGGACAGACTAATTGTTGTATAAATAAAGAATGGTAGGAATAAAATTGTCTCTCACCCAGGGAGGTTGTGATTGCAGTTTACTTTCTTCAAATGAAAAGCATCATTTTCTGATTTGAAATAGTTTGGATTTGATCTATGATTTCGGTTACTTTTTCTCCAAAAAGCTTGAAAAGATTAAAAATGAGTAGCAGCTACCAGGATTGAGATGAAACACTCCCAAACCATGGCTATAACATCTGACTAGATAGGAAAATGTTATTAGATTAACATTTTAAGAAAACACTGAGGTTCTTACTTTTCGTTATTCCTTGTTACTCCTCTTTGAGACAGAATTTTCCTTTTGAAATATCAGAAAAATCTCCAGGGTCAGGAAAACCCTTTCCCCTGTGTTTTCCTCGTGGCCGCTGCAGTTAGGCTGTTGTTAAGAGGGGGTGTCAGGCTGTGGGAGTTTTTCCCAGTGCTTCTTCTTACCAGACTCCAAGCAGAGTTAGATGATCCAATACTAAAACCAGCTGAGTCCAGCGTTGCATTAGAGCACTGCCGTTGCTGCTACTGGCTGAACAGCACTTTTTTTTTGAATTATGGGGTCAGTTTTTGCAGAGCAAACAAGGCTGTAATTATTCTCGGAGTGTGCGGAGGGTGATGTCATGCTGCTGTAGAAAGGAGACTCTGCATGTGGTAAAATAGCCATGTGTTTCAAGATACGGAGAGAGAGCCCTCGTGACTGTGGAGCAGCATCATACGTTTCATTAATACAATGCTATCCCGATTCTACTTTCATGAAGTATGTGACATTACACACATATGTGTTTTATGTATGTGGAGTGATGTCGTGTCCTGATCTGCAGAGCTGTGTGATGAAATGCATGCGTTTTCACATGTCGGTCATGTGTGCACACACGTGTGTTCTTATATGTGCTGTTCATGCGTGCATGTATATACATATACAGAAGAACCAATTAAAGCTGCTAAGTTTTACAAAACTCTTTCTTTTTGATTTAGAAAAATAGATTTTAAATAGTTTTTAATATCTTCAGTCATTTGCTGCATTATTTAAGCATGCCCTTCCCCCTCTGTCCTTTCCACCTTGCCTCCATTCCCAGCAACATTCACCACTTTTTTCCATACCGGCGATAGCTTGCTGGCCGTTTCCAGTGTCCGAGGAGTTTAGCGGGGGGGTTAGCAGGAGTGCTGAGGCTGTGGACACAGCAGCGGTGCTGTTACTGCATGGGTGTATCAGCAACAGCCAGAGCACAGCGGACCTTCCTAAAGCTCCTGGGAGGATGGGAGAGAGGGGATAAGCTCTCCGCCAGCCTTGTTTTTTCACCTTGGGCACCAGCCAGAGGTCCTCCAAGGCACACATTCTGGTTGCTAACCTGTGCAGAAGCCCTCACCACCACGCCTTCGCGGGCGTCCGTCTCCCTGCTCAGTTCCAAGCTCGTGGACTCATGGTTTTCTGGGCGACGCGCAGCCCTGCGCTGCGGTTCAAAGAGTGGCGTTGCAAACGTTCACCATCCACACGGTTGTGAAGCTGGGTGTGTTTCTACCATCCCAGGCTCGCAGGGTGACACAGCCTTACTCACTACGCACAGTGTGTTCACACAGGAGCGGAGGAACGCAGTCACTTCTGTACAAAACCCGGAGTCCTGTGGGCTGTGCAGGCTGCGTCGCCCTAAGGGTGCTGCACAGAGCTTCCTCCAGCGCAGCCTGCTGCCCATCAGTCCAGTCTGGCTCTTGCTCAGAAGAACTGAAAATTGAGGGTTTCTTGTTCCAAAACAGCAGCCGAGCTTGTGGCCTCAGCCCGTCGCGCCTCCCAGCCCGCCACACCGGAGCTGGCACAGCAGGCACCTGCTTTCCTCACCCGCTTAGCCGGGATCCAGCCTTCCTCTGCGCGGGTCTGGAGCTCTGCTGTCCTGCGTGCCGTGGGACCCGGAGCCGAGCAGGGCCGGCCTCGCCGTGTCCTCCTCCTGTGCCACGCCTGAGGACGGTTTCCCCGTGGCGGCAGGGAGATGCACAATCTTTGTATCGATGCGCTTCCTTCCCTGCTGTCAGCGGTAGGAGTTCTGCGAGTACTGCAACCCCCCTAAAATATGTATAAAGAAGAAAATAGGCATAGCTCTTGGCGGTATGTAGAGCTACAAATTTTTCTCCGTTAGACAGCATGTAACTTCTCCTTTGCTCATCTCTTACGACTGAGGATTTTTCTTTGGCTCTTTCCCATTCCCTTCGCCTCCAGGGAAAAAGTAGTGCCGTGCCTGGAGGCTGTGGGGCCGCAGAGTCAGCCCCTTCCTCCTGCTGGCACATGATTCTCTGCCTGAGGGGTTTCGTTTAAATCTCAGAGGATTAGGTGTGTGAACAACTGCTCACTGGTGAAAGAAAGGTTCATAGTGCAGTCGTGGGGGGAGGGGGGAGGAAAAAAGCAGCTTCACATTATTTTAAAAGTCACTCCAAAGAAATCCCTTTCACTTGTATAATAATTTCTTCTCCTGGGACATCTCTCTGCACTAGCTGTCCTCTCCCTTTAAGTGGTTACATATTGAGAATGTGATATCCTGCCAGAGAAGCCTTGATTGCTCTACTTAGACCAAGTGAACTGAAAAAACGAAAGAAGCTTTGTAAGATTGGTGCTTTCTGCTGACTGCTCTGCAGAGAGGCTTTTGCTAGCTCTTTAAGCCGTTGCACCAGGTAAAAAACTCTCACTACACAGTTGTATTTCTTTCACACTTCTGTGCTGGGGGGAAGTTTGCAGTAATTAGGACAGGACTGCTTCCCTTCTCAGATGTGAAATTCAGATGTGAATCAGAAGAAGGACCACTGACAATTTTAGAGGAGAGCAGGTGTAAATCTTGCAGGGGAAAAAAAAAGACGAAATGTGGCATTTTGCATTGATCTGACTTAAGGGCATGGCTACATAGGCACATGCGCAGGCTGAACTCTTCGTGCTGACATAGTCCCAGTCCTTGCTGTAACCCTTAGAGTTGCGGCTGTCATTTGATGCGTCCCCTCATGACTTCGTGTCGTGTCACTGTGTCCCTAGCTTCTTAAAATGATCAATTTTCCCAGTTTCACCACGATCTGCTGTGCTGCTGCTCCACAAATCAGCAGTTTTCTTTTCCTTCTTCTGCAAAACCTTCTCACTGCAAATTTCTTGGCCACCTATTAACAATAGCTTTAAACCTGAAGGTGGCCTACAAGAAAGCTGGAGAGAGACTTTTTACAAGGGCATGTAGTGATAGGACAAGGGGTAATGACTTTAAACTGAAAGAGGGGAGATTTAGACTGGATATAAGGAAGAAATCCTTTACTATGAGGGTGCTGAAACACTGGCATGGGTTGCCCAGAGAAGCTGTTGCTGCCCCTTCCCTGGCAGTGTTGAAGGCCAGGTTGGACGGGGCTTTGAGTAGCCTGGTGTAGTGGGAGGTGTCCCTGCCCATAGCAGGGGGGTTGGAGCTGGGTGATCTATAAGGTCCCTTCCAACCCAAAGTACTCTGTGATTCTATGAAAACCCCGGGGCTTGGTGAGCTCCTCATGCATGGCCAAGGTTGCACAGGATGGAGTGTGTCCTGGAGAGGGAAATCATCACCTGGTCGTCACAGTAGAGCACTGGGAGTCAAAACTGAATTCCTGATGCTGCTGCCACCGCAGACTCACAGGGCAGCCTTGGGCAGGTCGCTCGCTCTCTCCATGCTGGTCTGCGTTACATTTGCAGTTCAGCTAATGTGGAATGGAGCAGAGATGCCTTCAGGGATCCTGGCTGCTGCCGATGCGATCCCTTGTGTGATATAGATGGACCCAACAGTTTTCTTCTCCATGAAGTGCGTGAGACTACCAGTCAAAACATTTTGAAGGCTCTAATTCATGAAGTATCCTGTGTCATCCTTACGTTAACAGGCAGCTATGCAAAGTATGATGAGTCCTGATTGTTGTATTCCTGAAGGGAATAGTGAGCAAGAGCATCTTCTAGAGACTTTCCCAAGCACAAATGGAATAGACAGAATGAAACTGTTCATCTTAAAGATGGCATATGGTTTTCTGCCCTAAATTGTGATTTTTGGATAGTTTAAACCAAAACTTTTTTATTGTTTTGCCTCAACTTTTATATTTAAAACACTGGAGTACTATACCTCCTCTGTGCTGAATGTGCTTCAGTCTAAACAATCTCTGTTCTGCTTGCCTAAATTCCCTGCTGTGGTTTCAGCTGAAAGCGAAATTCTTTTCTGCTCCTCCATCTAAATTGCCATGTGCCATTCCTCGGGGCTGCAGGACAGCTCGTGTGCTCCTCCCTGGAAGTGGCAGCATCTCGGTAGTGTGTGTAGCGGGGTCTGTGTAATCCTTTGGGATCTTTCAGGATAAAAAGCTACTCTATAAATACTATATCATTTTCATTGTCAGTCTGGATTCAGGAGGGAAATGATCCCACTTAGTTAAAGCAGGATGAAGTGTCTATTTTCATATTTGTTTAATTGAACCACTCAGCGTGTCTGATAGTAATGGCTTTATTTGAAGCATGTGGCTCTTATGAGCTGTTAAGATACCAATAGCATTTGGATTAGTCTTTCTGCCAAGAAAGCCAGGTCAATTCTTCAGGAAAATAAAAAAACTAAGGCAAACTTTATTTTAACAGTGTCTTGAGTTTCACTTTAGGTTCCATAAATATTTGTCAGTGTTCCTTTTGTAAGACCCATGCGAGCCCTTGGCAAGACATGAGGTCTGTCTCCAGAACACAGAATATAAATAAATTCCCCAAACCATGCCGGAGAATTGGAGGTAACTTTAGCCCATGCAAGAGACCTGAAGCTGAGCAAAGGGTTGATCATGGTTCTTGAATTACTATTTGTATAGAGGAGAGGGAAGGGGGGGAAAAAAGGGAAAACACAGAGAGAGGAAAATATAAACATTTGTATGTGGGAGCCCACACCATCCTGTGCAGAAAGGTGGAGTTCGTTTACCAAGGCAAGGACAGAAATGTGACTTCTGCTTAGGTTCCAATTGCTGTCTGCTCCTAATGCTTCCAGAAAAGTTAACAATATTTTCTCATGCCCTAGAGGATAAGAGAGGAAAATTTCACATTCTTGATGAGGACTGGTAATGCCATCTGCTTCAGAGGGTCAGGCCAAAAAAGCACTGTGGAGCCACCCTATGTACCCCCTTCCCCCAGTTTCCTCTGAATACCTTTGATATTCATGGGAAATTGGTTTACGTCTGTGGTTTTCAGAGCTATATCTAAGAAAAAAAAAAAAGCCCATGACGATTTCAAAAACTTGCCTATAGTTAAGTACTTAACCAGAGGTTTGGGGTGCAGGGCTTTTGATTTAAGAGCAAACCCTGTTCTGTGCAGTTGAGGGGGGAAATAGCTGAAATTTTATCCTATCCCTGACCACAGATTGAGATTACCGAAGCAGCACAAAAGCAGGGAGTCAGAATGAAGGAGGTGTATTGAAGGGAGCGGGACCTTGGCTTCTAGCAATGCGCTCTGGTTGCTGGACCAACTCCAATAAAAATTTAAATTCGGACGAGCTGAATGCCTTATTTGTCTGGTTAAGGGGGAGGAAGGTGGGGATGGGTGAAGTTTTTCCTCTACCTCTGAATGTTAAAATAGTGGTAGTAGGATGGGAAAAGTACATATTTCTGAAGAATGTACTGTTGTAATATCAGATAGTAACTGGTTTTTTTCTTCTTTATATGCGTAATCTGAAAAACACAAAGCATGGATAAAAAGAGACATGAGAGGGATTTGCTGGAGGCGAACCCTTTTTATAGTGAGATGTGAGTGTACCTGTCCATAGATTTAGAATTTCCTACAAAATGCTGGGTATCTTTGATCTCCCTTTAAATTAATGGGAATTGAGTGTTGCCCACAAGATGAGACTGTCTCTTTGCATGCAGAATTTCCAGGAGTGATCAATGATCTCCATGCCAGTCTTCTGTTGTCTGCACGTACTAAAAGAAAAATATAAAACAACCATTAACCCTATGTTTTCTGCTTTCACAGACAGCTGTCTGGGGGTCTGTAGTGGTTGATACTCTATAGGTTTCTATTCCTGCCATACTATTCCTGCGTATGGTTTTGGAAATGGTGACTGAGGTTTGCTAGCAGTTCCTTAATCTGGCTACTAAGGACGTTCAGGAAGAAAAAAATCAGGTAACAACTTCCATCTGCAAAACTACTTTTGGTTTTGTGACTGGGCTGAATTCACAGTGAGCATAGTCAGATCATTTTTTATTTAAAAATACCCTCTCTCCTTCACCGACACAGGAAGCATCTTGCCAGGAATGCTTGGGAAAGTGTTTGACTTTTTTGTCACTGACATAACTGGAGAAAGTTTTAAACAACTTTAAAGTTAGCAAAGGTTTAGCCAGACAGAAAAACTTATCGAACTCTGTAGGAATAAGAGCTGCCTCTTCCTTCTTTCTCATGTGAGACTGTTTTCTCCTTGGTGTATGTGTGTGCATCTATGCATGGCTACACGAACAGTTGTTGGACCATAAGTGACGGCTGGAATGCGGAGGGTGTCCCTGCCTGGGAGCCCTTGCCCGGGATCGTGTCCGGATCCCACCACCTGTGCACCCCAGGCTGCCCTGGTCCAGCCAGGGTGCCGTGCCTCATGCCTATCACCGATTGCAGTGTACTCACATTAAATGAGTTCCAGGCTTCCAGGCTGTTGTAAACCCATTGCCTACCTTTGCTCATTCTTCCTTCTTCTTATGATGGTAACGTTTTCCCTTCCAAGGGTTTCCGTTATCCTTTGGAGCTTCATAAATCTTGCTAAAAAAAGCTTTGCAGCCCATTTCTTTATCTTATTCCATTATATAGCTTATGCCAATGGTGTGGTTTGGTAATTTGCTGTTTACCTTTCCCCACAATGTCCAAAAAAATACAGGGGGTACAGAGCCACAGTCGTGTACGCTGGCAGGGTGTATACAGGCATTTCTCTGCCTGCGGGCCAAGGAGCTGCATTACTTAGGAGGCTGTGCAGCATTCATAGGAGCTGCTGCTGAGCACAGGCTCCCGGCTACCAAAGGAGGAGGGGAGGGATGCTCGCTTCGTTCCTACACCGAGGACTGCGGTTTACACAGCTTCATTGTGTTGCACAGGGCTTTCCTGCCCTGCAGCTTGACTTGCTCCGTGACAAATTATTCCTTAATTGCTGGATGGCAGAAGAAAAGCTTTACAGCCCCGAGGTTATTCCTAACAAATCAGGTTACAGAAGCCTTGAAAATTATATTGAGCAGAAAAGAAGCACCATGAGGTTTCCTTGGGTGCCTGAACCGTGTTAAGCTTGACTAAGGCAACGTGCTAATGAAGCTTGTTAAAATGCAATTATACTGTAATGCTGTGGATGCAGAAATGAGGATAATCAGCGGAGAGGTGCTGGGGAAAGTGTTGTGATTAGCGTGATTTGTGTGTGTCACTGCTGTGCTCAGGGCCTTCACCCGCTGTGCAAGGTGCTGTCTGAACACAAGAAGGCTGTGCCCGAAGAGCTGCCTGGGGGTACGACGTGAAGGACGGTGGCACGAAGATGGAGAGAAGGGTGGAGCAAAGCAGCAGTGAGGTGGTGCAGACCATGAGGACCCGCAGAAGTGTCAGGCCTAGCTGCTGACCGGTATGGTGGGTGTCTGATGCAGGAAAGCTTTAAGGAGCAGTGCATGGGGAGAGAGCTGAGCGCCTCAGCCTGTGCTGATGGGGAGCTGCTCCCACACAAGGCAGGCAACTTGGCAGAAACCACCTATGATTTTCATTGAAAAGCATAAAAATGAAGGAGAGAGCCTGGACTTCTGGGTCACCTGGAAGAGTATGGACCTCTGGTAGAGAAGAGGTGATAGCAACAGTGGGGAGAGGCCAGAAGGAGCCTTGACAAGTGAAAAAAAGTAAAGAAAAGTAGCAGCCATTCGATGTGGCAGGGAAAGGGAAAGCTAGATGTGAATGTAAGCAGATGTGGCCAGCGCGGTGCCTAGAAAAAAACGAATATGAATGAGGCAAGAGTGTGTTTCGTCAAGGCTGGAACAGAGGAGTCGTGATGAAATATGATGGGAGCCTGGATGTAAACTGCAAGTGAGTTGGATGGGCAGCCCAGGCTGGGGCTTATCGATGAGCTGCAGAATGGCTCTGTGGCTCACAGTGCGAGCCGGGATGTGGGAAGCTAGAGGGAGAGCAAAGTAAAAAATAACACTCCGGCTGTGGGCCTGAGCAACAGGCGGGGTGGTAGCAGTGTCTGCAGCAACTAAGGAAGGAGATGGGGAGGAGGAGGAAGATTAAGAGCTCTGAGCTTGAGCTGACAGCTTGACATCCATGAGATGTCAGGGAGACAAGCAAGGTTTTCGTCCAGACAGAGAGAGACAGGCCCGGATGATCGGATCAGACGACTGGGGGGACTGATTTATGTGAGAAGATTAAAAGAGCTGCTTGTAAATATATGTATAGCTTGGCTAAGTGACACCTGAGGGGACAATAACTGTCTACAAGTGTGTGAAGGGATTGGATGCTGGAGCCAGGAGGAGGGGAAGGGAACAGAGTAGGAGCATAGATGAGGATTTTGACTGGAGGCACT
>Ga0181612_158470_pt1 | contig 21684 bp, 8 predicted proteins | sample HoacroProtozoa21_FD_119630 | JGI IMG/M metagenome (GOLD analysis project Ga0181612, IMG submission 119630) | Hoatzin crop microbial communities from Cojedes, Venezuel. Combined Assembly of Gp0051906, Gp0051904, Gp0051908
ACAGTCAGACCACTGATGTTTTTTCTGATCGACCAGCTAAAACATCTACTTAACTATACTTGGGGCAGACTGAAAATGACAAATGGAGATCTGTCAGCATGTTTTGTCTAGCTTGTTTTAGGAATAAGCCTCTGAGGTTTTTGGAGACCATTTTTAAGGGGCTTTTCCTCTCCGCTCCCTTCCAAACGACCCAGTTACTTTTGTTGTATTAAAGTGCAGTTGGGCATCACAAAAGCAGGGAGATGTTTAGCTTCCAGCCCAGTTTCTGGGTAATGCCGGGTTTGTGAGTGATAATTCCAGTTGTTTGTGCTGCTGTAATTGCTTTCTATCAGCAAAGTCCCATCTGCTGAGGATCTGCCGGGCAATGCGCTGGCTGTGAGACGCACCCTGACATTGCACTCCGATGTGAGATTCTGGGGAGCTTCCATTGCTGAAATTGCGTGATTAAAAGGAGCACAGTAGGTGATGAGAGCTGCAGGATGACTGCACAAAGCTCCTTGAGAAGGCTGGACCCTGTCTTTCAGCAGAGTCTGGAAAATTATCACCAAAAACCAGTGTGCAGTGAAAGAGCAGAGCGGGTGACTGCCACAGCGTTGCTTCCCAAATCGTCGGAGGAGGAGTGCATGTGGTTAAGCCCTGGGACTTCAAAGCAGTAAGATGAAGAAGGGTTCAATGCTAGCGAGATTGAAGGTTTTTGTAGGAAATAAATGGCTTTGTGTCTCATGGAAGGGGCAGAAATCCCAAGGGCAGAACAAATGATAGTGGAGGTTGTGGAGACAGAGGAAGCCAAGTCTGGAAGAAAAAAGTGAATAGGCAAGAATGAAAGAAAATACATGGTGAAGACAGGGTGCAGTAAGGCCTTCTAAGGCTTGGCAATACTCTTCATAGTTGTATGGTGTTTACATTTAGGGATTCTTTATAGCCTTGGGTTTATTGATATAAAAAAATCCCACTCCACCCCATGTAGCCACACAGGCAGATGGTGTCTACAGGAGATGGTGCTGGCAGTAAATCCAGAGGCGCTGGTTGAATTGCGAGCAAATACAAAAACCAAATGCACCAGCAAAGTTCTGCAAGAGCGATGTGAGACCACACTGTAATCATTTCCCTCTCTTTCCTCAAGTCCAAGCACACAAAGGCAAAGTACTCAGCCATTTGCGCAAGAGTAAGGTTTGAGGAGCCTCGTGGCCCGTCTGACAGTGCACTGTGGAAACCTCACTCCATCCCCAGTGGCATCAGCTGCTTCCCTGTTTTTGGCTAAATTTGCTGCCGGAAGGCAGCAAGGGAGCAGCAGTGAGGGTCAGCACGGGGGTGCCATGCAGAACGGCAGAGCTGCAGGGTCACGGTGACGTGGGGAGCAAGGGGCAAGAAGGAGCTGTGGAGGGTGAAGGGCACCGATGGTTGGGCTGGGGGGCCGAGGGAGGGCGAGGAAGTTGCCAAAGCCTTGCTGTGCCTCTGAATGATAATGTGCGGCAGGTACAACATGGTCGCTGGAGTTCGTGCTCTCTCCTGTTGACAGTCGCCTGCGTTTGAAAAACAGAAGTTTTGCAGCGTTTTGGGGGTTCTTAAATCTCACTGATTTCCGTCACATTGCTGCAAAGCTGAGCTGGGAGACAGCTAGTGTTTAATCCCTACTGAAAACGAACCAAAACAGGAAACCATTTTGCCTCCAAAGAGCGAATGCATTTGTAGCGAATCCTTCAGAAGCCGCAGCAGGTACCAAGCCTTAGCTCAGCTCCCGCCGGCCGCGTGCTGGCGCCCGCCTCAGCCCTCGCTTGCAAAAGCCGAGCGCCGCTCGCCGAGGAGCTGCGGGGCGAGGATTCAGTAGGAAATGGGGTACGCCAAGGTGGCTGGGATACTTGGATGTCTGTTCTTTCCTTACCCTTGCCTAGATACTGTTATCTAGGTATCTGGTATATGATGAATAATAATACAGCAGAGGCTGCCAGAAAAATAGTGCTGTCGGCAAGCTTTTGAGGATGTTATTTACTTCAAAATTTCCTGTCATTTTTTCTGAGCTAAAAACCCAGACAGAACAAAAACAGAGGAGTGTTTTGTTTCTTGGAAAAGAGATGCAGTAAAAATGTTATGTTTTAGATAAAATGCTTAGTTTTGAAACTATCAGTATACAAACTTTTTAAAAAATAAATATTTATTGTTAGCTTTTCAGCATGAAACAGGAGTGTTAGTAAATGAAACATTTCATGAAACTAGTTTTTTTTTGGTTAAAAAGCCATTCCATCTTGTTGGAAGGAAAAGTAAAACCTGAATTTCAACCAAATTTTTTGACTGGTTCTCTAAGAATCCATGTGCTGAGTTGAAATATATGTATGAGCATATATGTACATGTATGTGCAATCCATATAGAGGTGCCATATATATGAATGAATCTTTATACTTTTAAATGTCTTACATAATCAGTTAATTTTCTTCTGCTCCATTAAAATTAAATCCCCTGTGGACGTGACAGTCTTGTCCAATTAGTCACTTAATCATTAGCATTAACCAAGTGCTTTTCTCTGTCTTTTAGAAGAAGAGGACTTTGAAGGGTGCTGTGGAACTTTCCAGGATTAAATGTGTGGAAATTGTGAAAAGTGACATCATCATTCCCTGTCAGTATAAATATCCTTTCCAGGTGAGTCTGTCCATTGACCATACTGACAGAGATATCACATCATCTTGTATGTCAACAACATTCTCCCTCACAGTGCAGTCGTTGAGGAACCCAACACCAAGGTGAAGAACAACAAAGGAAGAAAAGGAAGATTGAGGTTTGAAATGAACTGGGGAATCAGAGACTGACTGTTACTACAAGATCCATAAAGTCTTAGACTCTTTGGGTTTAAATTGGAAAGGATTGTTAGATCTTCTAATCCTACCCCGTGTTTAACACAACATTCAGCTATCCCACTAACTTCTGTTCAGAGAAAGCCCATCTTTCACTCGGGGAATCCACCCAGGGTTCTGGCCAATTTACCTGTGTAGTGCTGAAACTAAATCCGTTCAGTGGGCTTTGCATCGGAAACTGGTCAATGTGATGCGTTAGGGATGAGATACCAGACAAGAACAGAGAGGGCTTTTAGTGGTGAGATAGCTTAACGACCAAGAGATGGACAGTGCTAGCTCTAGGATGAGGAACACATTGTCTAGTGTTAATTATTAATACATATGGGATACATTTATGTTGCCATGTAAACATAAATGTCACAGAGTATTTGCTCAGTTACTGTAACACAAATTCTCAGTTTATTATGTTATTCCCTGTGCTGTCATTTATCAGAATTTTATCATATTGGTGACTATTTTTCTTAATAATTATGATGTATGGATTCCAGCAAATACAGGGCCATCTCTGTTCACAGATGGCTTTAAAAGACCGAATTATATGGACTCAGATTTGCAGATAAAAGCTACTGATTGTGACCCCTGTACAGAATAGATGTTAAAAAAGATACGTAACTTTATAAAAAGAAAAAAGACAACCATGAAGCAAAATCTTTCCTTCTTTCTTTCTTTCTTTCTTTTTTTTTTTGCCATTCTTGTTTTATCTCAAAACCAGCATCAATCTGGAGGCTTCTCTTGGTACTGTCATTCTGACAAATCACGAAGTAGCTTGCAGGGTTTTCTCTAAATCTTCGTTTGAACAGTAAAAGTGCATATGTACCATCCTCTAGTCTGAGCCCTGGAAAATGTTACCTTGCAGAGATGTGAGAAGGGAGAGGAAATAATTTCCCACGTGAGGCTGGGTCAGGAAAATCTCCCTCCAGCTTGGGGTGGTCCCCAGTCAGGATCATAAAAATTGTCCTGGAATATTATAAAATGTTGCTAAGTTGGTGTATAATGAGCACTCAAGAGACCAGATGATCAAAGTGTTATGGCCTTGTTTGTGGGCATTTAGGAGTGGCAGAAGATGCTGCTGTATGCTGCTAACGGCTCTTCAGGAGCAGCCCGACAGGAAAGCTCTTAAGTGGCGCTGGGTGGGAGCTGCCTGTCTGGGGGAGAGTTTGATGGGGGAACCTCAGCTGCTCTTAACTTGAGTGAACGTGGATGAGAGAAGGAACAAATGTTTGGATCTGTTTGTTTTCAGTCTGAATTTTCAAATCTATATCTCCATATCTCCAGTGCTTGTAGGAACAGGAAAATAAAGTGGCCAGTACTGGTGGGATGGTTACAGTGGACCAGTCTTGCTGGACAGTGCTCTGCTGAGGTCATGGTAATCACTTCTGCTTGTAGCACATCTGAATTTTGTCCTACAGTCAGTTTTGTGGTATTTTTTTTTAAATTATGTTGTCTGGTTTTTTTTTAAAAAGTCTTGGCTGCACCCAATTGTAAATCTTCTGTGGAACCACCAGTGGCTACTTGGTTTTGTGTGGCTCATCTGACAAGTGAGCCCCTTGCAGAGAGGCATGAAATGAGTGATCTTGTGCCATTGTGCATGCTCATGCCTACATCTTTTGGAGATCTGCTTCCCGCATATTTCAAAATCTGTCTTAGATTGTCAAAACATTGTACAGACATAACAATAACATCAACAGGAGTGGCTTTAAATGAGCGGGAATTATTCCTCCCCTGTTTTGATTTTTTGTGAAAGAGGTTATAATTTGTCTCTCCATAGCATGCAGAGCAACTGAGTCACACGGCTGTCTCTGGGTGCCTGCAAGGCCTTCAGGCTAAGAGATAGCAAATGTTTCCTGTTCTTTAAACAATAATCGACATTGCCTCATCTACACCCCTGGAGAAAGCCTAAAACACAGCTGCTGTCTTGTAGAAGCCTTTGTTTAAAGACAGCGGTCAAAGATTTTCAAAGCATCTGTGCATCAAAGAGACCAGGTCCCATTTGGAATTAAATTGTTGAGATAAATATTGGAAGAGAAATATAGATTATGCTTTACATCAAATTTTAAGCCCAAATGTAGTCATCCGATTCAGTTTCTAAGTCATTACAGTTCTTGTGATGATTTTACTCCCTGGTTTGAAAAACTTCACAAATGTTCTGTATTTCTGTTCCTTTGTTCGTTCCATTGAGGCCAAGCTGATGAAAACAGCATCTTGATTGCTCATTGTTCATCTGCTCCAGCTTCTTATTTCTCCTCTATAACCCCAATGAAAACTACTAAAAACTTTGAAGAATAATAGTAATTCAGATAATCTCCAGGGAGCTGCTTGAGATTTATACTGACACAAGAAAAGCTAAATTTGGCTCTTAGATGTGAAGTGAAGGTATCTTACAAGAAACTGCCAAGAAACAGACGCCATTTCCCCAGAGATGCTTTAGAAGAATGAACTGCAGTCACCGAGTAACGGGCTGAATCCTCTACAAATTGAAATTGCTACATCTCCATTGATTTCATGGGCATTTCTTAACAGCATAAAATTGATCTAAAACATTGCTTGTCATCTTTCTTGATCAGGGCTTCTATTCCATTTTAAATAATCAAAAATCAATGAGGTTAAGAGATGCTTCTGAACAGGCCCACATCATCATTTTGTGTGTCATTTGTCAGCATGGGGGCTGCTATCTGTTTCCTTCAGGGATTCCTTCATGCCCAGTGTATCTGGGATTGTCTCTAATGGCTGGCTCCCTTCTTTGTTCCCCTCTCCAGATCGTCCACGATAACTACATACTCTACGTGTTTGCACCCAATCGTGAGAGCCGGCAGAGATGGGTCTTCACGCTGAAGGAAGGTGATAAAACGCCTGTGCCCACCAAACTGTTATAGTGACTTATCCCAGACCGTTTTCTCACAAGCTATAATGCAGAGAAAGTGTGCAAGAGGAGTCGATGTCTTGTATCTAAGCATGCAAAGTGGTAGTGGGGAATGAGGTTATAAAATCAAATAGCTTATAAATTTGGTGGGTTTGTTTTCAGCAGCCGTGGAAAATTTGGACATGGAATGCTTTAATTGCCTCTTTCTAGGATAAACTGTTAATATGTTAGTGTAGTTTGAGGTTTCTTATTCAGGAAGAGATGAGGATTTTTATATGACTATATGTTTTTAGAGATTAATCTTTTCTGGGTAGAAGATTTTTCAGCTCTTATTAATAGATTTTTTGTATAGATGACAACCTTCTTAGAGAATCGTGATTATGAAGAAACATTTTTGTGGGTAGCTTTCATTTCCTGTTCGCCTCCTGAAATGTGCTGTGGTTCGCTGCAATGATTCTGAAGTGAAGGCACAAGAACTAACCACTGCAGGCAGAAACGAAGCAGGATACTTGACATAAGGAAGGTGTTAGTTACATGAAATTGCAGCAGGCTTCCATCAGAGCTTTTTCCTGCTTTGTAACACCAGGTGCTGTATTGTTCACCCTGAAAACGTTGTGCCTGACTGAGATATTATTAAGCTCATGCACTTACTCTTGCAGCCAGTTTTTCCCCTTCTGAAGTGCACCTGCTCCAAGCTTCTACTTTATCACCTCTGCTTGTTCAACATTTGGAGACCGTCCCCTCACTTGGACAATTTGAATAGTCTCTTGAAACAGGCCAGCAGAAATTTTTTATTCTTTTCAGGAGAATTATTATTAGAGATAGCCTGAGCTTCAAAAAGAAGGACCTTTAATCACTCATGCAGACATTCAAGACTGGTATTTACATGTGCAAAAAAAATGTTTAGTGCTGGTAAATGCCACCTTGTACAGCTCCTTCTGAGCACCAAACCAAAGCAGCAAGTGTCCGTGTCCTACACATATACATGCTGTAGAGCTGCAGTCTTTCATGGGAGTCATCAGTATATGACCTGCCAGGTTTTGTTTCTCTTTATGAGACATTCCTTCTGTGGTTTTGTTGTTTATCAGTTTAAAGAGAGTCACTCTGGTAGGATTCTGTTCTCCTGCAGTAGGGACGTATGGGCTCCATCACCAGCAGGAAGGCTATTCCTCCACGTCGATGGTGGCATTCACTCATTTCAGGAGAAAGGAGAACTTTAACAGATGAGGCTCATAATATTCACCGAAGCTTGTTCTGAAAATAATAAGCAGCTTCTTTAAAGTGCAGATTATTTCAAATCAGTTCTAGACGTCTTTCAGAACTGATGTGAATGCAAATAAGTTCATTTCCCCCCTCCATTTTCTTCCCCTAACATTTTCCAGAAACCAGAAACAACAACAGTTTGGTTTCAAAGTGTCATCCAGATTTTTGGATAGATGGCAAGTGGAGATGCTGTGCTCAGACAGAGAAGATGGCAGCTGGCTGCGTGGAGTATGACCCCACCAAAAATGGTACGGGATTTGTTAAGACTGTCCTGACCTTGAAAATATTTGTTCCTAGCAAAAGTAAAGGATCAACTCTGTCTCATACAGAGCATCAAAAAATATCATGTTATATTTCCATCAGGAGACTTGTTACTGGCTTGATGGGACATTCCTTATTCTGGCTTATCTTTTACTGTATATGGCAGTCTTTGTTTTGAATTAACATTTTCCTCTCCCTGATGCTTGGTGCTGTTTTTGGAATGAGATGGAGAACTAAGAGCTTGATCAGCTGTGCTCAGTCAATAAGCTGTAACAACTTTCTTAAGATACATGCATTCAACCCTGTGTGTCCTATTTTGTCCTACCCATATTTCCTCTGTGGTTTCAGTGGCCAAGTGTAATCTTTACTTTGTCTCCTGAAAAAGCACACAATCATTCCTCACCCAAGACACCTTTACCTTGTATCTAGGTGATTCCTTAAGTAATCTGCACACCAGCTTCAAACCTGTGCTGTGTGCCTGAGAGTCACTCTGTAGATGCAGGCCCTTGGCACGTCTGACTCTAAAAGACCAAGGCTTGCTGTTCACTGGTTTTATAACACCTTTATTAATTCATTGTGTTGACGGTTTTCCCCCTGGTTTTGTCCAGATCTACTTCAAATTAACTTTCTTGATTTCATTTCAGCTTCAAAGAAGCCTCTTCCTCCCACTCCTGAAGACAACTGGGTGAGTACAGTGAGGCACACTAAGCTGTCGTTAGTGGCCTGTGTGTTTAACTAGCAGTGCTGAATATATCATAGAATCATGGCTTGGAAAAGACCTCTAAGATCATCAAATCCAACCGCCATGCCAATACCACCATGCCTACTAAACCATATCCCAAAGTGCCACGTCTACATGTTTTTTGAACACATCCAGGGATGGTGACTCAACCACCTCCCTGGACAGCCTATACCAATGCCTGACCACTCTTTCAGTAAAGAAATTTTTCCCGATATCTAATCTAAAACTCCCCTGATGCAACTTGAGGCCATTTACGCTGCTGTTTGGCAGTGGCTTACAGCTATAAAGAAAACATTATTTCACAGAGACCTTCATTTAGCAAAAAACTTATGTATCTTGGAATGTCTGAAGTTGCACAGGGCCAGTTCCAAGGTAGACAGATAAACAGCATTTCAGACTTGAATCCAATTTATTTCAGACAATAAATGTATCTGTTGAGTCAAGTAGAGGTAGCATTCCACATTCAATGTCACTGGCAGCCTTCAATTGTCATTCAAACTTTCATATCAAAGTTCCAACTATTTTACTGTTTAGACTCAAACTCTCACACTTGGCTTGCCATTGCTGCAAGTAAATGATGTAAGCCATCTTTCTCAAATCCATTCTCCAGGATTAACTAGAATGATTATCAAAAATTATTCATTCACAGGCAGGTAATTTGGCAGCAAGTGCAAGAACATAAAACAAATGAAGCAATTAGTAGGTCTTAAACATTGAATCACAGTCCCATCAGCGTGTACCCTATACAAGAAAGTATTTTAGAATCAATATACTTAGTAACCGTTGGATAACTGAAGGAACGTGGTACGGTATCGATCTGGCATCATAATGCTGCCTGCTCCCTCACTAAGGTATGTGGGTAAAAGCGCATAAAAATTTCCAGGGCCAAGTATCTGAACACAGTCAAGGGACTCTCCTTTTATTTGGACTTAGACTGTTGACAAAGCATTTTGTTTGCATACAATACTTAAGCTTGGGCATGCAGATATTATTTTACTTCCACAAAACAAATCTTACAAGCAACGTCACTTAGTTATATAGTGACCTTGTTTATGGTAACACGTTAAGTTCACTCCTCTGTAGCAGGAAGAAGTCATTAAAAGCCTGAACATTCCGGCAGTTTCAATTGGCAACACGTTAACAGCTTGCACCTTTACAGATACAGCAATGCTTTAGACAAAATACTCTGAAAATAAGACCATTTACTCCTTAAACAGATGAGTATTTAAGGTTCTTTAAATTCTTTGACTGATGTCTTTAGCAAGGCGAGTGGAACATTTCAGCAGGCATCACAAAGCACACATCTTCATGAAAACATTTTTATACTACAAGAAATGGCACCATTTGTACAGCTAGAAGATAGCATTAGGGGAAAAAATAATCAGAGGCTACTAAGCTAGTATCTTTGTGCATTTAGACTTTTTCCCAGACCAACAACCTCCCCCTCTCTGCCATTTCCAAGGATCAAGACTTTCAACAACAGCCTAACTACACATTTGTTTAATGACAAAAAGCAAAAACCATTGATACCTAAGCACTGCCTTCACAAACCAGCTCCACTCATAATTTCCTGATTGTTAATAGCGTAATCGTTTTCATTTGTAAGTAGCCTTTTAAAAGATGACTGCTTAGACAAAAGCCTGTTACTGCTGCACTGACTGGACTTCACTGTAAACAACAATCACCTTTGCTTCCTATTAAAATGTTAGAGAATGCAGAACCACAAACCTCAATGTCACAGCAGAGCTCTTCAAAATACATTTGTGTAAAACTGCCAAACGAAGCAACAATACATACTTTCTTTTGGTAGCAGGACTGGTGGATAACTCATAAGTGCCACTGCAAAATGAGGCAGACTGGTACCTTCTTTAACAATATCACTAATCTAACATAGCGGGCCTAGGGCCTATTTCCACACATAGCAAGACCCATGTATTTAAACCACTTACATAGTCATTGGCAATACACGAGTGTCTTCTTGTAACTACACAACTGAGCTGTTGTCCTTCAGCAGGTACCTGGGTTACTGAAAATGCTGGACTAGGGCACTACGGCTATCAAGGTTGTCTCCTCGCGTAACAGTATTATGACCGTAATTTCAAATACAAAAAACAACTAGATTAAGTGATGGCTCTCACACGGCACAGATATCATCTTTGAAGTCTTCAGTATTGACACTGGGGTTCACAAGTTAAAGTTAAAAGCTGAAAAAACTTGATGGATAGTTTCAGTAGATTTCCTTTTATTTTAAATGTTTCCAACACTGCTATAATTGTTTCTTCAACTGACAAACCCCCCACTGCAGTTGCCATTACTCCTATCTTGGCAGCCATCAGAATCTGCTGCTATAGTGAATGAGGAGGATACAAAAACATACAGGAAAAGTAGTATCTCATGATTGACAAGCTTTTCAAGTTATTTTGACAACAACATGTCAATAGGCTTCACAGATTTTAAAATAGCTCTACTGATTTTTCTGTATCTTCATGTTTATCACATGCCAAAGTCAAGATTTTAACTATGTCAGGACTCTCTTTGCCTTGGGACAAAACTGCTTGAAGTCCTGTGACATTATCTCCTACATGTCACTTCTACAAGAATGGAAGGCAATCTCCATCATCTTCCTTCTCTTCTCCATTTTATGGACACACATCTGTGGCTCACAACTGAAAACATTTTCTGAACTCTTTGAAATTACATTTATTACATAGATGTCCCTGAAGCTGTCCCTGTAGAAGACAGGTACAACTAAACATCCAGAGAACTGGAAACCCTCAATAGGATGATTCAGACTGAACTCCAGCAGACATGTTTCTCTGCATTTAGTATCCAGTCTAGTAACTCAGTGAGGTTCCTCAATTAGATGAAGAATGTCAGCCAGTATTTAATTTAAAGTTCAGGTTCTGGAGCACAACTTTCCTGCAAGCAGATGATGTATCTAGCAAACTACAGGACACAGGATAACATGCACCAAATCCTTGATAACATTTCAATAAATGTTCTTCATGTTTTTTCTTGCTTTTTCATCAAATCCAATTGCTACAAAACCAACTTCTATATTACAGCAACAGAGAATTTCCAAAAATGAGACAAAACACGGGTGAAGACTTTTTTTTCCCCTTTTTAATTCAGTAACTTTCACTCCTAAGGCCAAACCAAAGGACAGGAATTTTTTCAAGAATCAATTCCTTGATAAGACTTGTAGAAACCACTTCACCCTGTCTTCTCATGTTCTCTCTATCCCTCTTTCCCCACCAAGTTTCTCTTCTCCCAGCTTAAACTTCATGCCTACACCTGCCAAGCAGCTGCTGTAAACAGCGGAATGCTTCATTCTGATACCTTCTTCTGAAGAAGCAAAAGCTTATGTGCTTACTGTAGTGTCAGATACTAAGATTATTATTTTATATCTGTAGGATATTTTTGATGTGCAAATCTTAAGTTGTAAGACAGTCAGTCTTCCTCCAACAAAACTCCACACTAAAGATATTTTCCAGGAATAGTTACTGACTGTAATTTGTGGAGTAAATTCAAGAAGCAGCAATAGCCCCAAAGAAAAGATCAAAATCAGATTCACTATTACTGTTATCAAAGTTATAAGAAGCTAACAAAAATAGACAGATAGCTTTGAGTACCAAGTTTTGTGCATAAATATCTCAAGCTCAAGTAGGAAAGTTTTATAAAACAAATTATCTTACCTTTGCAATAATTTCTGAAATATTCTTCAAGGATTGCTTGATTGGGTATTTGGCCATATCCCACTGGAACCTTGTTATATAGGTGACCAAGTCAACTAAAAATTTAAAGAAGAACTTTGTTAAGATAGACAATAAAAAGACTGATGTATTATATTCCATGCAGGATTGCTGTAACAGAAGAGTACTGTTTGTGGACCTTCACATGTGTGGACCCTGTTAAGAAATTTGAAAATAAACAATCAAGTTGTAAGTTATCCATGACCTCTGCCTTCAGATATTGGTTTCTCCACCTCCATAGACCCTAAACAATATTTACCACAAAGTCAACGATAGCTGGAGAAGTACAGACAAGACTAACTATTTTTTGCTTTGTGTGAAAAATGGGTGGGAGAAGGGAGGGTTGCAATGGAAAAAAAGAAGGCAAAGACTATGTGGCTCACCTGAAGCAACAGCATTGTAAAGCTATCTGAGAGAGACTATTTCAAGCCCCTAAGAATACTGTGTTAATTACGACTGCTGCACTTGTCTTCATGGTAATCCACTCATATTAGCTTCTCTTGCATCAATACAAACTGTGTAAAATTTTATGAAATAGCTTTGAAAAGAACATATTGATTTAGAGACCAGTGGAACTCTAATACAAGGGACAAATATTTCCATGAGACAACCAGTTTTATAAAGACATTCTATCACAATTTGGGAAAAAAAATTGAGTATTCCAACATAGCTTACATAAAATCACACCTATTCAGATGACACATTAATACCAATAATGTTTACAGTGATCAGTAACAGTAATTTTTATGTTCCACCAGGGACCGGTGAGGATAAATTACAGCCCTAAAGGATCAAAAGGCTTCTCTAAGTGAGTATTTAACATGTAGATCTAATTTCTTGCCATTATGGATCCTACAACTTGTTTCAGGGCAAGTGACTCATGGAAAAAAGTACTTCCGTGTCTAAACTAGGCTTTCAGAATGTCATACAGAGAAGCAGCATTTAGTATGTTTCAGGATCATTGCCTTCCCTCCTATTGTTTTTAGGATGCACATATTATGGTTAACACTTTACCTCCATTAGCCAGAAGATTCTCCTGAACTTTATCTTTACTGTCTTCTAGAACATCAGCCATATACTGGGCCACTTTTTTTACAACACTGAAAAATGAAAGATAAAGATATGAAAAAAAAAGAATGAAAAAACCTGCCATTTTGAGAAATACCATTCATGAAACTGATCTAAAACTGCCTGGGAAAAGAATTAAGAGATTGGATCAAAAAGGAAGAGTTGATTGCTTTATGTACAAGCTTTCCAAGAGCACAAACTGGGCTCAGTATCTGAAGTAGATCAACTTCTTAAATACATGCCAGAACTCTACTTATAACTTTCTCTAGTGTTGCTGATCATCCGTTCTCAACAAGGTGAGGCTACTTCTCTTGCCTCCAGGTAGTAAGGGTTGACTTCAGGTGTTCTCTCACTATACTCCAATATTTTTTTGAAGTCTGTGGTACTTTAAAAATCCTAACCCCTTTCTAACAATAGAGAGTTAGAAATCATCAATAATCCAAATTAAATACAAGGCAACCGTGACAATGAAACACAAAAGATAGCTGAAGAGCAATGGAGTAACACCAGCCCTTAGCCCTCATAAGATCTAACACACAAGACCTGCTTTCCTCACCAGAAAAGCTATGTTTAATATTACTCACACGTGCCATGCCAAATAGTTTCCTTTTCTGTTTAAAAACAACAGCTTAACACTTCTATTCTTGAAACAGAAGATGGCTCCACAGGTTTTGGTTATGTGAAATTGTTATATTTGCTCAAAATCACTTTCAAAGGACCATTAGTTTCTTCAAGATGAACAGGGTTTGCATTTCAATATTAATGCTGTTCAATCACCTCTGTGTTTTACCTCAAAGTCTGTAAATAGTACTCTAACTTGCTTAAAGAACAGTTTTTACTCCATTTCATCATCACTTCCTGCAGCTGTCAGGTTCAACTCTTAACAGAGCTCCTGGACCCAGCAGCACACAGCACGACTATGAAGAGAATGCTCCTTCACCAATGCAGAGCGTCCCGCCATTCTACAAGAAATTAAGATTTTTTTTTCGAAGTACAGATACTAGTAAAAACAGCAGCTTAGCTTACTGAAATCTTAGCTTGCTGACTGCCTACAGAGGATCACTATGAAAAAAAAAAGTTGACAATAATCCATGTATTGTTAGGACTTGGCAAACCATCACATCATTATTCTAATATTTTGCATGCTAGTAAAAATAAACTGCTACCTCTCCACAAATGCATCCAGTTTAGCCAACTCATCTGACAGACCAACCAAAACATCCAGTGTGCCAACCTAGAAGGAAAGATCAAAATGCATTAGCAATTGTATAGAAACATAAAACCAAATAGCAATAAAAGCTAAATCTCCAGAATGGGTAGCTTTGCAGAACTACATAAAATACTGTACTCTTAAGATTTCAGACTTGTTGATTTAAAGTCACCCTGGGTTTCATTTGCTCAAGATACCCCTACAGCACGACTGTATCAGAACTCACTCTAGTTTGGTGCACAGTTTCAGCCCTACATTCCAGCCATCCAAAACATGTTAAAACAACTTCTACATTATGAATTGGCTGCATTTCCCACAAGTCACTTGCTTCAGCATTTGATTTACTACTTTGGATTAAATCTGGAATTTCTGTAATCAGGTATCTCAGTGCTGGAGGCAACCAGAACATTGAAAACGTTGAAGATACACGAGTACTGCAGCAGTCAGACCAACAAGGGTCTGGACTTCTTGCATCTGGAGTAACGGAGTATCTAACTTGTCTACAAGCTTCCACTCTTTCTTCCCTTCTCCTCCAGAAAACACTTTCTTCCCTAATTTCATGTAATAATCTAGAGCAATACATATACTTTTCTGGGGCCAGGGATGACACCTACCATTTTAGACTCTGTGTAATTCAAACATGAAAATTACAGCACAGTAAATATTCTGTTTAGCTTTCACAAACAAGTCTCAAATGGGTCTAAGACATCAAAAAGTGTAAAAACAGTATAGCTATGCTCAAATTAAATAGCCAAAGGGTAATTATTTTTAAATAGGTCATATAATATCTGTTTCTTTGATTCTCTCTTCAAGTACTTGCATATTTGTTCATTCTGTTCAATGAAAGTAGGAAACACCTCCAAAAAGACAACTTGTCTTATCTTTAACATTTTAGCTACTAGATCACATTTCTTGCTGAAATATTAGGCATAAGCGAAACTTCTGTCTAGTCAAGATGCTATTAACATCACTTTTAGTCTAGCATCTTTGTTGTATGTATTTGACCACTCAACTTCAAGTGAATCCTTTTCTCATTAGCCTTGAAGCTGAAAGGAGCACAATTACCTAAGTAGCATCACAACCAAATCGCTTTCCATGCCCTGGCAGAATAAGGAAGCTAACATTCCAACTAGTCACTTACAAGCACAGGACAAGTAAGTCTTCAAGCAATAAGACTGTTGTTCAATGGAGACTAAGTCACTGTTTCAATGAGTTTTAACTAAAGGATATCACTCCTTGAACAGTTCTACCAGGTCCACAGAAGCCAGACTATTTCCCACAGTATATAAAATACCCTCAGCTTATGCCCCTTTTAGGCAGTAGAGTAGAAACAAAAACAATCTTCTATAACTCTAATGGGCCACATCAGTTTTCAGTGATAGCTTTTCTAAACATAGGCACCCTACAGTTTCAAAGGCATCCTGACTCAAGTCCAAGGATCTCCTGGGAGAAGACAGACATTTGTTATAGTGCCTCTTCTTACCTTTACTAGTATATCTCTTGAAATAACTCAGGACAGTCTAAATGTGAATGTAAGTTACGGCAGCTGGAAGATCCTCTTAAGAGAGACACTGAAGCACTTTATGCCCTGGGCCTGTTCCTTCGCAGCGCCGGGAACAAAGCATCACGCCACCTGAACCTGACCTACTCTGTAGACAGTTGGTGGCGATTTTCCTCTTCATTTTGATATACTTTGATGAGCTTTCACTCAGTTAAACTGAGCTCACAATTCCTCTTGTTCAAGAAACATTTGTGTGTTAGGATAGACATTTTCCTAATGAATTTACTGGCTCATAACGTTTCCGTACCCTGACAGTGGTTTTTAACCAAGAGAAACTGCTTCCAGATTTCGTTTCTCTTCATTTCTCACAGAAATAGTTCAAAAAGTTTTCCTGCCATTTTCTATAGCACACATGGGCAGGTCACACTGGAATGCTCAGCTGGAGGCAACCACTATTCTAACAGAAGAGTGGTACTTCTGGACAGACTAAAAACAGCAGCTGTCTGATCAACCTCCGTATTTTACATCAAGGTTTTTTACTGCATCTCAGCCAGAACAGGAGCAGCAGACAATTCAGAAGGGGAAAAAAAAAAAACAACAACAAACCACACCCAAAACAACAACAAACCCAAAAACCAACCAAACAAAAAAACCCCAAAATCATCAAAGGAAACTGTATCATCTAAATACTTGGATCACAAGTTTCCATTTTTCTTCTATTTTCTTCTCCAGCTACCTGCTAGCAGTATGAGGTCAAGACTACTACCCCTGGAAAAACTGCTGTATTTTTAACTTAGAATTTCAGAAAAAATATAATTGTTGTCTAAATTATTTTTCAGATCCACACATAATCATCAAAAGAAGTTAGCTGGTCTCTAAAAAACCTGCAAGTATTCCCCATCTACAGTTTTAGCCTAAAGAAACAAAGATGATGCAAACCAAACATACTTCCTAGGACATAAAATGGGGCTTACGTACCTTCAAGTCCGGAATATTGAACTTTGAATTAGTAGAAAGATTGTTACTTTTTGTAGTTGCTGCATGTAGTTTCTCCCATGTCTGTTGACAAGTTTTTTCCCCAGGAGCAGAAATTAGCCAAAACTCGGTCATTTTTGTGCCTTTATCTTGACGCTTTTTGCTTCTGAAGATAGTGACAAGATGCTAGTAGAAGAAGAGTAAGGCAGGGAGAGAGAAAGAATATCTGCCATTAATTCAAGATTCAAAGCTTCGCCTGAAGAAAAACATCTCATTTCGTGTTACTAAAGTGCAGTTCCAGCCACTGTTAAGAGATTTTACCAAGAGTATCACATGGTTCCAAATTCATTTTTTCCTGTCTTCCAAATCACATTTGCACAGTTGGAAAGTCTTTTTACCCTGCCCATCCTGCAAGTTAAAGCAGGCTGAGTTTGCAACATTCACATCTTTCAACTGCAATTCCACAAAAGATTATAAGCAAACAATCTAACTGGAAATAAATCCAATAAAACAGAAACCAAATCATATTTCCACAGCTGTATATTTTCCAGCATCTGTACAACGGACAACTTTTTCTGAACAGATAATAGAAAAACCCCCAAATTTCAACTCTGACATTATAGCTTTTCCAATTGCTTTTCAGACTAGGACAGTGTTTCTGAAGTGAATAAATGCCTAAAAAATATTTAAATCTGACAAACTTTAGTTTATTCTTTCAAGCAAAGAAGGTTCCCCTGGCAGCTAAAAGTTTCAACAAAAAGGAAGACACTTTCTAGTCTTGGTATCTCTGCTGTCATTGCAGACCTGCAATAACATTACACATACTGGCACTAGTCAGGAGAGTATCAGTACTAAACACAAATTACGTTGAGCTACTTTGTAAACAACGTCAAGAAGTTAAGAGTACATACATTCTTCTGTCACTACGAAACAGAACAAGCCAAGTTGAGAGCGACTGGATTTTTTTAATAAGGGAGTGAAGAACAAAATCGAAGTGTACCTTGACAGACTCTAAATGTCAATTTTTGATGTTTGCAACGTCTTCTGTAGCAGCTTTGAAAGAGCAGAGACTAACCTACATTTCATAATGAGCACCGACTACAGCACTCAATTTTTTTGAGAGAATCAAATCTTGCATTTGTACAAATTAATATATGGCAGCAAACTGCCCAAAACAACACATACAGGTCCTTCAACTGTGTAATCACTCTAAGGTCAACAAGTTACCAAGGGTCTTGATGTTAGAGATGTGCTGAAGAAAGGCTTGTTAGCTGATTCTTTCATTCAGCTACTTGGGAAGCCTCAAGCTGCACAAAGTTTACCAACCGTTAAATTAATATCATCAAGCACATCATCTCACTGGCATAACAGCCGTTCCCCTTCAATTAAGGGGCCCTGTTTACAACAAGAATGATGACATCCAGTTAGAGGGTCTTGATACCACACACTCCATGATGTCTGACACTCCACTATCAGGTAGCAGCACAGCAGCACTATAATCCTAAATACAGATGATGCCGATGGGTACATATAGTTGAGAAATCAGAGTATTTACAAGACCAGACACATGTCCCACTCCACACAATCTTGTCTGGCCTGACCTAGCTCAGTTCTGGGCACTCTCCTGTGCTGGGGCCACACGCCCGCACAACTGGTTCTATTCAACAGCAGAAAGCCAAGGACCTGAAGTTATCTGTGCTCTCCTCACTGGCACTACTCTCTCTTCTCCTCTAACAAGGTGCTGAAGTAGGTTGGAAGAAGGGATAAGGAGTTCTTTTCCCATAGAAATAGTATGGGTGTGAAAAGGGGTCCTATCTCTGAGAAGGACAAGTGCAAACACTGGGTCTACTTCCCCCACCATGCTGTGGTCTTGACTGCTGGGGAAGGTCCCCAAAAGCAGAATCAGAAAGGGGGGTGAAACCCCTGCCAACAGCCCCTCGGGCACCACTGGTCCCCTCATGCTCAGAAGGGCACATGGTAACAATCCCTGGCCGTACCGTACTGACGATTTTGGTATCAGGAGGTATCGTGAAAAATTACAGCAACACCAATCACCACCACTATAGCACAGCATGTTACGGGGCTTCTTTGTTGAGGGAAGCACTAACCAGATTATCTCACATAACGGGTCTCCACAGGAGGTCTACTAATAATCAAATATTTGGAACGAGACAAAATCTCCTCTTATTCAGTCTACTTTGATGCATTAGCTTCTTTAACACATGCCAAACTCAGTGAATCCATGCACATGATGTTTTCCTACACTTCACTGAACCCTGGCCCTACAAAAGACACGGGCCAAGTTTGCAGCAAACCACCCACGCAGGGAGACACGGCTACAGCTGATATGCATATTCAAAGTTCTTAAGCTTTAAACTGGCTTTTGTTTGTATTTTACTACACTAGGACTAGAATAGGCTTTGGAATGAACATCGGATAAATAAGAGGAAATACTTCAGCAGGCAGCAGTGTGCAAATATCCAAGTAAAAGGCAGGAGAGATATAACATCGAAATCCAGGCTGCTATCCAGTAAAACGGATGGAGCATTGCATTCTCATGTTTTCCCCTTAAAACATAAATAGCCCTTACAGAATATGTATAAAGTTTCCAGAGGTTATATCATCTAAGGAAACAGTTACATGTCTACAAGGACACAGTCTCATTCCCTGCATTACAGATTGGGAAAACCAGCTCATCATTAAAAATCTAAACATATTTTCCCAGGGAAAAAGAAAAAAAAAATCTTTAATAGACCTATTGCAAAGAATAATTGCTTTCAAGAAGTAACATTTTCCAGTATTTTAAACTTGGTTTTTAAAGACGAGCTGTTCAGATTTCACATTAAGACACTAAGTTTGCTATAAACAAGCCTGAAGTTACAAACATGTTACAGACTTCCAGCAAATCCTTTTTCATACTTATAAACCAATGAACTACAGCACTTCATGCTTCCTTAATATAAGAGGCAAAAATGGATTGCTCAGCTGAATAACCAAGGTTGTCTACTGCTCAAAGCAAAGAGGCACAGGTGAAACAGTTGTAGCTCCCAGGAATCCTTAAGCTAGAGGACTTCTCTCCCCTTCCTCCCTCACCATTTTGTGTGGTTGGTTTTCCTGAAGCTCTGTTCCATTTCTAATAGACATGGGAAGAAAGATGATTTCCCATTTCAGGTACCTATTCAACTGAGGTATTTTTAAATACATACAAGGAAAAAAAAGCTTGGTAGCAGAGTTTTAAATGTTTGTTTGTATGCTTTTTTTTTTGGGGGGGGGGGGGGTTTGAAATCAGAACTATGGCGAATAACGGACAAGAAGTGGAGAAAGGAGAAGTGCTACAGAATGGTAAGAAAGCCAGAAACAAATGCTAGTCAGCAAAAAAACACATACCGACTCACTGTAAAATGAAAGCCATGAAATGTAAAGAGAAGGACCACAGAATACCAAGTGTTCAAATCTACTAAGTACATTGATCGGTATTTTTTAGTAAACTACTATTTCATACCTTTGATCTGCAAATAACAGATATAGTCTGCCTTGAGATTCACTGCTGTGGTGAATTTATTCTTTCTTTAGGTCAGCAGATATTTGTGAACTGGCAGGCCCTGGCACCTCAGCACTTCACAAAACCCACCACCACACTCTTTTTTGGCCTTAACATTTGAATATCAGTTACACGGATACTATCATTTATTAACTACACCCTGCCCTGAAAAAATCTTATCTATACTTTTGGACAGTATTTTAAAACCACATTACTGCAAGTATGTGATCACTCAAAAATTCTAGTTGAAGGTAGACTGGGATTTCACTGTACTAGGCACTCATTAAGGAGTGACACTGTTTCCCAGGTGCCTTTGTAAGTATTTTCTGGAAAACTTCAGCCAAAAAAGCGTTTGCTACACAACTGAAGAAAAAAAAAAAAAGTCAAGAAAATAAGAATCAAAGTTTATACAACAATCTCTCTGTAGACTATGCTGAAGCAAAGTTCAGGACTGTGAGGAACAGCTTCTGGAATTCCAAGATTACACGTGACACTAAGCTAGCTACCTTGATACTTAACGATTCCCCAGGTCACAAAATTACTATTGTAATACTGATCGACCGAACCATCAGTATCTCAAAAAAAAAAAAAATCAACAAACATTTAATCTTCCAAGACCAGCAGTGCTTTGATCCATCTTTATCTTGTTTAGTACTCACAAAGAATGCAAAGTCTTTTAAGTGATTAATACTAGAAATTCACTAAGCACACGTTCCTCTGAGCAGCATCTCGCCGAGTTTCCCTTGACACTTTCTCATAAGCGTGCTCACAACATAACTTTGAAGCGTAATAGTCTTCCACGTGCTGTTACAAAGAGATTTAAGTAACAAACACATTGCCAAGATGTTCTGCTAGTCAAATAAGCACAATTCATCTATAAATGCTTGAAATGTTTCATTCCTTGAAAATTTCCTTGAAGCTTACTTGGTTTTGAACCCTAATTACTCTTAATGGCCATAGTAAGTCTGGTATATTATCTAAAGCGTATTTTGCATTACTACCCGTAATTTATATTGCTTAATTTCTATGTTATTACAAAAGCAAAGAGTAAGAAAAAATGGAGTTCCAGGGAAAAATATTTCATGAAATATACTACAATCCAAGCAACAAACCCACTAAACAGTTGTTTCAACGCTGCACATGGAAACGCACGTAACAATGTCGAAACAGAATCTCAGCTAAGCAGACACTTTGCAGTGCGTTCTTCAAAAACAAGAAGGCTAGGGGGAGGGGACAAATGTTTTTTCCTTCCTATTCAGCTCAACAGGAAGGCTCAGTTTACCAATGCGATTTAAAGGCCTCCCAACACCCAGCACTAAGCCCCCGGGACGTCCGTTTCTCCAAGCTCGCTCTCGGAGATCACCTCCGACGCTTGGCGCTTGCCCTTCGCCGCCCCCGCGTTTCACAAACAGCAGCGGCCGCAGCGAGGAAGGCTGAGCCCGGCCCGGGGAGACCCCCCCAAGGCAGAGCTCACACCGAGCCCCCCGCGGAGGCACGCCGGGGCCGGGGCAGCCGGCTTCGCCCTCCCCAGAGCCGCGACCTGGATGACAGGCATTAGACGACAGCTCCCACAACCCGGGCAGGCAGCAGCTGCCCCGGCAGCCACCAGCGCAGCCTCCCGCGACCGCGCTTTCACTTCGCCCTCCGCAAGATTAAAAAAACCC
>Ga0181612_167176_pt1 | contig 21684 bp, 13 predicted proteins | sample HoacroProtozoa21_FD_119630 | JGI IMG/M metagenome (GOLD analysis project Ga0181612, IMG submission 119630) | Hoatzin crop microbial communities from Cojedes, Venezuel. Combined Assembly of Gp0051906, Gp0051904, Gp0051908
AAACCCCCACAATTCCCCCCCCCCCCCATATAATCAGTTATTATACCTTTTTTGCTAAATGTACTGGTGTGTAGCAAGTCAACAGAAAAATACTTTGAACAAGTTGACAATGAATTTTAGTATTGCTATCTGCATGTGCAATTACTCAAGTGGATGTGTCACCTACTTTCGTAATACATGGGAATGGTACTTGGAGAACTGCAGGGACAGCAACAAAGACATTTCTTGTACCTTCTTAGCATGCCTAAGCCAAGGTTTCAGAGCTGTTTATGCCAAGACTCATGTACATAATCTATATAAAAATATGTACATGATGCAAATAAGTCACGTGGCACTTGACTTTCTGACAACGATTCCTTTCCAACAGCGGAAACTGACCTGCTGCCAGGCCTGAAAATCAAGGAGCTCTCAGACAAAGGGCAACAGTACACTTTAAACACTGGTATATTAATTAATGGCTTAGGCATTCTTTATTTGGGAGTAGAGAGGTACGGGTGAGCTGGAGAAACCCTGTAAGCTCTGCAGCTGAACACAGGCATAAAAGATACTCCACAGTTATAGACTGCCACAGTTAACAAAGTGACGTGAAAATTGCTAGGCTGATACGTTGTGTAATTTGTGCCTAACACCTGTGTTTTTAGCCTTGAAAAGAGTTTCCCTGTTTAGTTGTTATATCTCTATAGGAGTCTTCTCCTTCTGACAACAACTGTTATTGTGGATTTAATGATCTTGAAGAATGTGAAATTCAGTTATTGTTCACCTCACAGAGAGGTAAATAATAGCTGGATGAATAGCAGTTGAGCCACAGACCCACATGACTCTGTAGAGAGGTCACCGTCTCACAAAGGCTTTGTCCCTCTGAAAAGGCTCCAGTTCCCTTAAGTCTGTTATTTAGAATGTCTAATTTATGTTATTTTTATACTCTATAATAGAAATTATATCCACAGAAGTTGTATTTCTTTGTAACTCCCTTAAACATTTAATTTGGAGAGCATGTATTTTTTAAATTCTCTCCACAAGTTTACCTCAACAGGCCTTTTTAAATCATAAATTCTGTCCACTTATAAGATGCCCAAGACAGCCAGACTGAATCCCTGCAACTTACTCTGTAATTTAGTTGGGAATCTACAGCACCTGGGCCTTTATAACTTCACAAAGCAATAGGCCTATTTTGAAAATTACACTATTTTCCCTGATTATTGGATTTGATTGCTAGAGCATTTCTTTGCTGCTGGACGTTTGGAATATACAGAGTATTCTGCGAAGACATATACACCAGAAATATTTTTAGAAGATAACTACTGCATAGTTATTTTCTCTTGAACAAAACCTTGAACCTGGTCCATATTTCTTTGGAAGAAATACATTTTTGCCAAAGAAGGGCAAAGCAAGCTGTGATGGGTTGGTTGTACTCTAATGACTAAACATACAGTTGTGTACTGTAAATCGCTAGAACTTAGAACACATCTTAACATGTGAAACTTCAGCCTTGGGTTTAGCGATACATTTTAAACAGCAGTTTAACAGTATTTTTATTTGTATGACATCTGTGGTGTTTGCTGTATAGATAACACAATTTTTAAATATTGTAAATATCACTAATTTCATCTCCAGTCTTGGTCTAAACTGCCAAAACTGTGATCCAGATGCATTCACCTCTCTCTTAACCATTTTAGTTGTTCAGTAGTGAGTCTGCCAGACTGTTATAGCCTTTGTCTAAAATCTACCTGAAAAGCCTCTGCCACATCCTTTAGCCTGCTGATTAGTTTGCGCTTCTCTCCTCGCATTCTTGAACTGGTTCTCTTTTCCTGCTCACTCCAAACTAGGCTTTTGCATATCACAGTTACTTCTGAGCATAAGAAATCCAGCATCTTTACTCCACCCGCTACCCAGCATATATTGATTCACTTTTCCTACAAATGCTTCTGTATTTCTTCTTCTGACTGGCATATATCTCTCCCAAATCAGCAAGGATGCTATCCATCTTGTGGGTATTATGCAGATAAAGCAAATTTTATTCTTGCAGGGATCATAGGTTTGACACTACCATTATTATTCAATATCTGTATCAGAATGATTTGGGGCCACCTACTGACTGCAATGCTATACTGTAAAAGTAGGTTGGTATACTTCTTAAGCAACAGTCAAGAAAAACCTAAGTTTTGGTTGAACGGGGCTTTGAACTACCTGTTCTAGAGAAAAATATCTCTCCCATGGCAGGGGGATTGGACTAAATGACCTTAAAAGGTACCTTCCAACCTGAACCATTGTATAAATTCTATTGTGTTAATGGTATTTCTGAGTGTGTAGTATATCATATGGACAAATGTTTTCAGTGTTGGATACCTGACAGTAAAATGTCCTGTGTATTCATGGAGTCCCTCAATATCCCATGTGATCACACACTGAAGGACTGTGATCTTGTTTTTCTAAATGTGCCATCGTCGTTTTTAGCAAGCCAGTGATTTGAAATTGGCAGCCACCTTTATCTTTAGAATCATAGAATCATAGAATCATAGAAAGTTTTGGCTCGGAAGGGACCCCCAGAGGTCATCTAGTCCAACCCCCCTGCAGCGAGCAGGGACACCGCTAACTGGATCAGGGTGCTCAGAGCCCTGTATTTTCAGCTGCAGTATATGCTCTTACCAGTTAACTTTTGCACATTAAAATGCCATTCCAGGAGAGGAATATGTTGCCCCATGCGATGGTAAACTGGATTTATTGAAACTATTTTCATTCAAGTGATTTGCTGGAAATACTGTCTCATGAATAGTGTCATTACAATATACAGAAAACTGCAAGTTGTAATTAGGTTAAAGTGTTTATGTTGTCCAGTTACATGGCCAGCTTAGCTTGGCAGTCTGGAAGAGGAAAAACTGTTTAGTTTTCATTCATATTCTCAAGTAAATAACCATTTCTCAGGGACTGTATTTGCTTTGTTTAGTAAAATGATAGTAATATGGTTATTACAATAAAGGAATAAACATTGCAACAATGCAATTGCTTTGTCTTTAACTTGCTACTTTCCTATGAACAGTTAGTTTAAGAAGAATCAGTGGTGAGTTGAACATCTAAATTAATGAAATTGCTAGATTAAACCTAGCATTGTGAAGTCACAAGTGGACAAAGTTTCTAAATTACAGGGTTCAGCTGGAAGTGTGAGATATCTATCAGATTGCTCCATTGTTGACATAAATCTGTTAATGAAGGTTTAGCTGGCTCTAATTTGCTGTGAGCTGGCAATATTCAGGGTGAACGTTTATCTTTCATTCGCTTGTATTCATGCACAGTGTAAGTTCCATTCCAATATGCAAATGTTGTACTAGTTCACTTGTAATTATCAAACTGATAAGTCACAGATGCCGTTCGAGTAAACTTTGATAATATTACTGTATTTGATTTATGCCACACTTTAAGAAAAAGAAATATTTTTTTAATTTAGTGAACTTACATGTTTATTGGTCAGTGTTACTGTCTCAATACCTTCAAGGCCAGACTACTTTTTTGCTGCAAATGTAAAAGTTTTGAAACAGAAGTCTTAAGAAATAACTTTTAATATAGTTTCTCTGTAAATTGTAACGCAGAGCTTCTGAAGTGCTCTATCTTGCGACTAATTAAAATTAGATGCAAGTACTGTAATAGGCAAAGTTCATGTCCTGTGTATACTAATGTTGGCTGAGAAGCTACGAGACAAAAGTATTTACAAATTTTACTGATCATCTATCTCTAAATTACTCTCCTTTTTTAAAAACTGTATCCAGATTATTCAGGTGTAGTGGTAAAGCATCTCTAACGCTGAGTATTGAAGAGAAAATGTCTCTAATGTAGACAGATACTAAGTTCTGTTTCTTGTTTTTGCACTTTGATCTTCTCTGCAGTGGAGAAATTTACTAAGTTAAACAGTGTTTTTATATCCACTGATAATTTGCAATTTACCTCACATTTAGCTGATAGCTATCCTGAGATACCAATATCAGTGGATTATTATTTGCTGGGGCTATTGACAGTGTTGATTTTTGGTGCCACTGGGAGTGAAGAAGGCTGGCTGAACCATTTCACACAGTGCAGTTGCTCTGCTGCCTTGTGTGACTGAGCACCTGAAAGCTCTGCCTAGTGCAGTGCTTCTGGGCATGAGAGGCAAAAGTCATGTGCAGGTACCTAAACGGAAAGCATTGCAACTTACATTTTGAAATGGTTTTACTGTGAGTGGGACAGAATTTCCTAGAACAGTTGTACAAGAATAAAGAGAAGGGAGGAGGTGGGAGGGGTGTGTGCTGTCTGTGGGTAACTCAACTAAATGCATGATTCAGCAGCAAATAGTTAAGTCCTCTAGTGCTGGTATTTTATTCATAAGTAGTTTCTCTACATTCATACAGATTTGATGAGGTGATTATGAGAAACTGAATTAGAGTAGTATAGGTAGTTGAAACAGTTGCCATCTTTCAGGTGGAAATTTGTTGCCTTCAGAGGCGTGGCGACCTGATTCAGGAACGGCACGGTGACCAACCCCAGGCCGCTCGGGCCATCAGCTCACAGACACCAATGTGGTGGACGGCAAATGGCGTTTATTGGTGGGTAGCACAGCATTATATAGTCTAGGTTTACAGTGTCACTTCCGTCTTCTTGCGTCATAGGCTAAATGCTATTGGCTGTCTGGAGAGGGGCCCTATCTTTCCGTACAGCATGACATCTTCCGACCGCCAAGCCCTAACTATCCACAGAAATTACTAATTACTTCAGCAGAAACTCTGTAATTGCCTGTGTATGTGAACATTGTGTCTGGCAGAATAAAATAAAAATAGGCTAGTATCAAACACCTTCAGTGGTTTAAATTTATTTGTTGTAATCCAGCAGACAAGAAGCTGGATTAGGGAAGGCTAAGACAGGTCAATTTACAAGGGAGCTATCAAGTTGAAGATGTCTATTGATGGGTTTTCCAGCTCAGTCTTATGACTGAGCCCATTACTATGTCAATAATTGACTATGGTCTAAAAAGTACGTGTATGCTTATGAAATTTGTAGGATGTGAAAAGCCGGGAGGTGTAGTAAAAAAAGGGAAGCTTATGAAATTTGTAGGATGTGAAAAGTTGGGAGGTGTAGTAAAAAAAGGGAAGCTGCAGTGTAATGATAGAAGACTTTGATCATCAGGCAAGAATTAGATGATCTTCTAAATTTTGATGACAGAAATACAATCAAATATGATAATCTCTTGTAATCGACATTTAAGGATTGGTTGTATTGACATTTCTCAGTAGAAAGAAAAATGGTTCATTTTCCAGAATCATCTAACAATTCACCTAACAAAAATATCCTGCTATTTTAAGGCCTTAGTATGCAGTCATGCAGCCATACGTTGGTTTTTTTTTTTGTCTTCCTGTGGATTATTATAGTTGTGGCTTTTCATCTTTTATTCCCAAATGAATCAGGAGTTTTGTTTGTCCTGTGGGAAGAGATGTTAGTAGAAGTTCTGCTGTTCTTTCTTGTTGCCTTTTTGCCAGTGATTGAAGAATAGGTGTAATGGGTTACAGTCTGTACCACCTTAATGTTCTTATTTACCATTCCAGCTCTACTGACTTATGTTAAGTGATGTAGGAAAGCTTTTTACTATAATATCCATAAAAATCAAATCTGTATAAAAGACTATCTACCTATTCTTATATCCATAAAGAAAAGGGGATTTTTTTAGTGGCTATATTTTTATTAATTGAAAAAAAAGTGTGGTTTTAAATGTTTCCGTGTAAATTATAGTACAAACTAATTTGACACCAATAAAATACATGTTTTAAAGTTTCTGATTTACCTGTTTCTCATATTCTATTTGATTTATATCAAGGTTATTGACATAATTTCAGTAGTGGTTATTGATATAATGGACATCAGTTCTTTTTACGTCATGTGATACTGAAAATAGTAATCTTCTAAATTGTTAAAAAATAATTTTTTTAAAAGTAGAGATAAAACTTTTGGGGAAGAGACCCATTGTAAGTACTGTTTTATAATTTTATGTTTTTTGATGTTGATTATATATACCTAGAATTGTTGTACAATTTTATAAATCACTTCAAGAAAATAGGACTAAATTTTCTATTCTGGCCCTTTACCTTAGTCTGACAGTGCGCAAAGCCTTTACAAAGACTTAATATTTTTTTAATTTCCACTTCAAACCATTTTTTCAAAGTTTTTTTCCTTTTTTTTTTTTTTCCTGAACCATATAAAAATGTTCTGTGGATAAGAGGTAACAGATGCTATTATTGCTATCAAAACACTAATTGACTAAAGCTATCTTGGTAGGCAATACTTACTCTTTAAGTTCTATTAAGAAATCTTTCAAATTCTTTCTTTACAATTATAACAGTGAGTTTGAATCAAACCTTATAAATGGAAAACTGTGTTCCCTTACCAACTCTTAATGTAGGCTGCATATTCTAATTCAATGAATGAGATTTATTTACATACATAATTATATAACTATATTTAATTTTATAAATTAATTTGATTTTATAAATATTGATATATGTTATAGTATATTTATATACACTATATTTATATATGCAAATATACAGTGTAAGGTATATTATACTTTATTTTTATGCGTTATTTATATATGTGTCATTTTTATATTTAAATTTATAAAAAGAAAAAGTCATGTGAACTTAATGCCATGCTATGGAAATGTTTGGAAAATTCGCTATGTATGAACATCACATGCTCCAGGGGAAATATGAATGAAGCTTATTGACAATTATTTGCCAATATAGTTTTGTCAGATTCTTTAATCCTTCACTTTCTTGGGAAGTTATACTTTTTGGATGAATATTAAACATGCAGTCAAAACAAAAAGCATATTTGATAGCCATCTGGCAAGGATGCTTTTTTTATAAAAAGGGAGACAGAGGTTTAGGTCTATGTTCTGCCTATCTGGATTAATGCTAGCATCAACCCTGTACTTCTGGTGTTGGTTTTTTTTGTTTGTTTGTTTATTTGTTTTTCCCAGTCTTTCTTTTTGTTAGCTGTTACATGTGATAGAAATGCTTAAATATTTATAGAAGTTAGTACCCTACCGTCACCTCTGGCCTATAATTTCATATTAAATTAATCTGAAATACCCTCAGTACTGGAAGCAATATAATTAAATCTTCTAACTTTCTACAGACCCAGCATGTTGGGTCAAAGTGGGAATGCTGATGATGGGAGGCATTTGTCTCTTTGCCAGGTCTTTGTAAAGTGACAGAGATGCACACCTGTGGGCCAGGGCAGATCTCAGTGCCCATTCTTACACTGGCAGGAGGTGACTACCAGCAGCAGGTCTTTCAGCACAGACACTTATTAGAAGATGTGTTTCCCAAGTGTATCCAGCCAGATTTGGCACATGACGTTTTGGATCTGAACAGATCCTGTAGCACTTGTCCTGCAGATGTGTGAAATAGAACCTAGGAGGTGAGAAGGGCAAAGCTGAGTTTAATACAGAATGAGTAAGCATGCTTCAGGCATTGTACTTGACACTTGAAATTGTCTAAGAGCTCTTCTGAGCCGAGAAAATTAGTGGGACAACAATGTGATGGGCTTAATTCTATGTAGCTTTGCTAACCTTAAAATTCTGGTCTAAAACTAATAGACTAAGAAGTTGTCCTGTCATCTTCTACATCTTAAATAACATTTTTTTTTACTGTTCTGCTTTTCATTTCCCTCTGCCAATGCTCTTTCGTTTACTCTGTAGTTTTTCATGTGTTCTTGATTGTATCGAGAGCCCTAAAAGAATTTTTAAAACTGTCTAGGGACAGGAGCACCATTCTCTGTGCAGCATTACAGTTTCATATGGGAAATAGCTTAAATTAAACACTTGCAAGTTATTGAGTTATTGTGTATATTTATTTGTGTTTAAGAATTTGAGTACAATGTGCTAGTTGTACGTTTACCAACTGGAAATCAGATCTGGTCACTAGCACATAGAATATGCATTAAGAGGTCTGTGACACTAATGAATAGAATATATGTGAATGTACGTACACACACATATATATTTATATAGTAATTCAGCAAAATTACTGGAAGGTTTTTGTCCAGTCACAATTTGTGTGTAAGGACTAATTTCAGTATGTGTCAAAAGCTATCCTGAAAAGATACTTTTGCATTTAAAATACTGCAACTTAGGATTGTTTTAATATATACTCACTTTTCAGTATTATGGAACATTGGTATTGAGTGAAATGGAAAATGAAGTGTGATACTGTCCAGCACTCAATGAATACAGAAGCAGAAATAGGCAGGCAAATATTAACAAAGATACTCCACTTTTAAGTTAAGGTTTGTAGGATGATGGAATGGGTGCATTCAATTTGATGCTTAGTCATTTTGTATTAAACCATGGTGCAAAGTTGTTTTTACCAACCACAAAATGCTCAGCTTACTAAGTATTAGTGTACTGTCAGAAATATGCTGTTTTCATATGCTTTTATAGCCAGCACCTCACAAGGAAATGTGGTCAGTACATTTAGCCACCATAGACTTTTCTGTCTTGGGAAACTACATACCTGTTTACAACTAGGTGAATAGATAACATTTTCTGACCGTAGTTTCAAACAAGATTTGAACTGAGACAAAGATTTGGATTAACCATCAGGTCCAAGCTATTTCTAGTATTAGCGTACCATAATAACCCTTGAATTAACAATTTCATATTCAGTTTTTCAGATAATACAATGTTGGATTTTATGTGTCTAAAAAATGAATGCATGAGCAGAGGTGATTATTATTTCAAGTGTTCACTTGCCATTTACTATTAAATGAAATGGCTTATGCCATGAAATGTTTGCATAATACACGATGCATTTATGATAATTAAATAGATATCTTCATTTACTATTTTTAGGTTAAATTTTTTCCGAGATGTTCCTGAATTCAGAGTACTAGCATGTGGTGGAGATGGAACAGTAGGCTGGATTTTGGATTGCATAGGTAATCAATAGAGTTTGCATAGTTTTGCTTGACTCATGTTTTTCATTTTACTGCTCTTCCTTGTATACCAAAGTATGGATACAGCTATTTCAATCAAGATCTTGTTCATTTAAATTTTTAAAATTTGTTAGTTTGGGACATGATTATTTTAAAGGATATTCAAATTGCAAAGGATATTCAAAATCCTTAGACAAGTCCAGTGTTTGTAGTCCTCTGGATTTCCAGAAGGCAAGAAATTTGAATCAATTTATTTTCATTTCAGTTCAAAGTCCATTCCCCAGACTGATTCAAATCTAAATTGTTTCTTTTAAGACCATTTACCTTAGCTCGTATGCTTTTTCAGTTACCAAATTTTTGTTTATGTTCCATTATCCTGTAATGGATATTATGGGCTAACAGCCATTTCAGTTTTGGAGCTCTTTCAGTCAGTTGTCTGTAATCCTCTGTACAAATTATTAGGAAGGCCCAGAAGTCAAGATATTACAGATATAAACTTCCCAAGGCTTACCAGAGAGAATATCTTCCACACCAGGTGAACATTTATTTGATGTTAGAGGGGCTACAGGGAAAATAGGAAATGGGAATGTGTGACAATGCAAATAAGGAGAGAGATGAAGAGAGGTGAAAAGAATCAACTGAAAGTTTGGATGAAGTGTGTTTAAAAGTGTGTGCTTTGTGGGAGGTGTGGACCAGAATACCTTTTAAAGTTCAGTGAAAAGTAAAAATGATGTCATGGAGGAATGACAATATGCCATGCAAAGGCATATTTCTAATCTTGGTTTGAATAAAAACCAAACCTTTTTGCAAATACAAACTATTGATTATAACTCTCAAATAGCTTGCAAAATCATAAATTGATGTACATAAATAGCAGGTATATTGCCTAAACTTGGAGGGGGTGAAGTTTTGCAGCTGTTAATTGTGTCATCACTTTTTTCCATGAGGTCTAAAAAGCCATGCAGTTACTTTCTCTTTCAGTGGCATTATTTGAACAAAAGCCTGGGTTTTGTCATAATAAAACAACGATCTACCACAGAAATTTTTGTGATACATCCATTTGTTTCAAAGATGCAAGAAATAAATTTTGAATTCTGTCTTTTAGCGAACAAAGCCCTTTGTCACATGTTGTGCATATAAAGTTTAAGAAATCACCTATTTTAAGAAACAGACACTTTCTAGTTGGATCTTTTCTTCCTTGATCTCCTGATATACAAAGAATCTTAGCTGAGAGCAAAGCAAGAAGAAAAAGATAAAAAAGAAACAAACCACAATAAAAAAGAAAAAAAAAACCAACCAAACTTTTTTCTCCTTGATTTGAGACTTCTAAACTTTTATTATTCATTATCCTATTAACTGTTAAATTCTCTTAAAGATTTGCAGCGCACTGGTATTGTGAATGCTGTCTTCCTAAAAAAACTGAAAAGAGAAATGGATAATAACAAGATGTCCCTGCCACATCCATTGGATATATGAACTCCTGCTGAGAATTGCTGATAATTGTGCATAATTCTATGAACAAAAAAGCTAATCATTTAGTTATTCAAGTATCACTTTTAAACTAGACATGCTACTTATTCCAATTAAATGGGGAATTTGGCAAGTTACAGATTTGAAATATTTTACCTGGGCGATATCTGCCCCCCTTCCAGCTTTCAGAAAGGCTGTATTTCTTGACAAGGGTTTTCCCACTGGATTTTGAACAGAGATCCTTTGACTTGAATTACTAGAAAAGTACCGATAAAGATACTGTAAATTATCATATCTGTGGGCTACAAAAATCCTTGTGATAACAATCAAGTAAGTTAGGATTAAGGATTGGATATTGACTGGGGAAGGGGCTGCGTAAGGGAGTGGCTTGGTGAAATGCTTGTTGCTGAGCAGGCAGCATCATCTCATATACAAAAAGTGTATCACTGTCTTTTACTGAAAGAAAACCTAACACAGTTACTATATCAGTACCATACAATTAGATTTTTTTTTCCTTAGTTATGTTTTTCCTTCTTTATTCACAGAGAAAGCGAACTTGATTAAGCATCCTCCAGTTGCTATCTTGCCCCTTGGGACTGGCAATGATTTAGCAAGGTGTCTGAGATGGGGAGGAGGTAAAGACAAATTAAAATACACTGCATTATATAATTAAATAGAAAAAAAACACTTTTGCTTCCAAGTCTGCTCTCAACATTTGGATTTCTTTTTTATGATGTATGTAATGAACTGTTATCAGCTTTCCTTTTTTTTGGAATTAGTTGCCTATAAATGTTATACAAACGATTCTATAGTTATTAAACACTGTAATCACTCTTTATACCTTGCTTGTAGCTTCTGCTGACACCAAAAAGGCTCTAAGGTGCAAAGAGAGTAGTATATAGCTGTTTGGTTGGCTTTTTACCATCTATATTGCAGTTATTTCTTTGATCAATACCTTATAAAGGGAGTATACTTAAATGGATTTTAATTGAGGCTGTTCTGAAAGGGTTACTGAAAACAGCTAATAATGGGTTTGGAGTGGTTTCATCTATTTTAATATTCATAAATATTAAATGAAAAATGTGTCTCGGCCTCAGACTAGTTCCTTTGATCCACTCCCTTCTCTTCTCCTACAGAGAGTTCCAGACAGTAAGTGCTGTGGTGCTATTTATCAGGAAATGAGAAGGCAAAGAATGCTGAAAGGAGAGCATGTGTAAAGTCAAACCTTTAACACCATTTGCATCCTTTCCTGTATGTATGGAGCCTTACTCTCAGCTCCTCCAATAACTTATTTCCATTCAGGATTTGCATGACAGGATAACTTGAAGGAGACACAAAGAAAGTCTTAGGCAAGACTCAGTCTCTGGTGAAAGCATGTCAGTTTATGGTCATTTCAGTTGAGATGTGTATTTGGAACTTGGCTATTTTTTTGGAACTTCTCAGCCTTTGTAGAGATTTCTGCCTCCTTCTGTCTAATCATAGCAAGTTTCCTTTCCAAAAGTCTGCCTTATTACCAGATAGCCTTTAGCAAATTCACAGTAGTTTCCATGCTAAGAACTTCTTTGTTAACCGTAATGTTCTGTCAGATCATTTGAGGGTCTGCTTTATTTTCTCTGTCGTGACTGGTGATTGTTTATTCATATAGACTTAGGAAAGAAAATAAGAAAAACCAACCCAAAACCCAAGCAAATCAGCCTTGCTTCACCTTCTGAACAGTTCATAGGGTAGAGTCATAGAATAAGTCAGGCTGGAAGGGGTCACAGGAAGTCACTAGTCCAATCTCATTCTCTAAGCAGGGTCAGCTATGAGGGCATTTGATTACATTGGTCAGGACCTGCCCTTCCATTCACTTCTATTTATCTACCTTCCATTCAGAGTGGTTCCTCTAGACTAATGTGGAAAACGACAGTATGAAAATATTCTGGCTTTCATCATTCTTTGCCCAGTTGCTTTGTGGTAGACAATGCTGTAACACAGATTTTCTGGACCTTCTGTAGATGGGAGAGGAGACAGGGCTACCAGAAACTAAACTGCAGAGGAGTGATCTCGAGGATGCAAACAGATGGAATTGTGCATGCTGTTGTTAAGTGGTGGTTAACTAACAAAAACATACTATACAACCATGAAGAAATAAGTCAGCAGTGGGTTTTGAGCAGGAACTCTTTGAATCGCTTTGCTTGATAAAACTGTTAATGACCCAGGAAGTACATACTGCTTGAATATGAAAATTTGTTTCTGATTTGAAGAAGGATTGAATCCACAGATCTGAATTATCTATTACAAAGTCATTTGGTCTGAGTAGTATCCAGAGCTGATAATGTCCCTTAGTAAAAGCCCCACACTTATTATGTGTGCACATACATGTACTGTATGTTATTTACACACCCCTGAGTATACACAAGTTCTCTACTGAGTTGAGCATATGGTGTAGTGAACTACTGCTACTAGTGAATTACCTAAAGACATGTGAGTGCTTCTTGACAAGTAAGAGTAAGATCTCTCTACAGAGCAGGCTGAGGCTCATAAGTAAGTTGTTGAAAGATGGAAAATGTCAGTTCTGCTGAGAAGTCGTAAGGTATGGATTTCAAATTTTGGATTTGTTATGCTAAACCCCACTGAAACAGTCAAGAAAAAATAGTACACACCTTTTAACTTTTCACTCTTTTGTCAGACTTTATTCAGACAAATCTATTGTATGTCTTTTTTCCATAAATTTTGAAATCAAAGGACTTTAAATACTGAGATGAACTTCATAGCAAGAACACTGTGCAAAGTATAACCTTAGCTTTTTCTATAGCTGCTTATAATCATTTGGAAAATTCAAGGGCTTAGCAAGTTTTGAAGGTCGAAGTATTTTCTCCAGTATGAATCTGATACCCAGTGAAATCTGTAGAATTAATCTAAGTTTACATCTATTTAGTGGAATGCAGAAATCAGCTTTGTATTTGTACTCCTTTTAATGACAGATGCTGGACAATTGTCAATAGTTCAAACACAATCCTACTTTTCAGGTGTTATATGTATAATTGTCATTTTTCCAGTCATCTAGAAAGAGAAAGAAAATGGAATGAAACTTTAATATGTTTGATTAAATAACCATTTTCATGTTTTGCTAGGTTATGAAGGTGAGAATTTGATGAAGATCTTGAAAGACATTGAGAACAGCTCAGAGATTTTGCTGGACAGGTGGAAATTTGAAGTCATACCCAACGATAAAGATGAGAAAGGAGACCCAGTGCCTTACAACATCATCAATAACTACTTTTCTATTGGTGTGGTAAGACTTATGTTTATCATTAAGTGATTTCCTTTTTCTGTGTTGAATAAATATTTGCATTGCATGTCTTCAGGTGAAGAATTGTTGGCTACAGATCATTTATAATGTTATTTTGCCAGTGAAATGAATACATGGATGACTGACAGCAATTTACATAAATTTACTTGCACACATTCAAACCAGAATTATTTTTCAGGACCTTCTACCTTCCCATCTATAAAAAAGATATTTGTGTTGTTCCTAATGGTTTATGAGCAGCCATAGCACTAAATTTAGATTTGTCATTATGAAAGTCCTATAAAAATATAAGGGAAAACTAACCACTTAATAAGACCTCTAAGTAACCTTTTCCGTTAGTATTCATGTAATCAGAATTGTTTAAAAGAACGGTGGCATTCTTTATTTCTTCAGGACAGTTTTAAATAATAGAATAATAACATAACACCCCCACACACATACACACACACACACACACGCAGGTATCTTCGTGGTTCTGTCTTATGGGGCTATTCACAGTTAGAATGAATTATGAAGAAAAAGGGGTTTAAGAAGCTCTTCGTGTCCTAGGAACTGCATCTCTGGCTTGTGCTTCTTTATGGTTTCCTGTTATATCTGCTGTCCACGCTGCAGGGGAATTAGGCATGTCTGGTCTGACTCTTCAGTCTTTTGCTTTGGATATGGTTTCAAACACAAGCAGATGGGGGACTGTGATGAGGTCCAAATTTCACAGACTGAATAGTTCATAAATGAGGTTTTTAACTCGGACACAAATGAAGGCGAATTAACTTGGGAACATGCCCTCCAATAGGCAGCGCTAGCTATTCTGAAATCAGTTTGCTCCACATACATTACATAAATGTGTATATTATTTTTTAATAAAAAAAATCAAAATCCACTTTTACAGGGTATCTAATTCTGTCTTTTAATGGGAAGTAGAACATACAACATTGTAAATCCACGGAAATTTAAAGATGTGTGCTTAATGTGTTTGATCGCTGTGATTCAGTATTAACAAGGTTCTGCCCCAACTTTAAATGGTTGATGAAATTTTCACATATTTATTGAAATTCTGTGATTTTGATATAGTGCCTATCAGCAACATGCAGAGACAGTGTATTGCTTAAAATCATTCCTTCTCTTCCTGTACTGTCTAGTCCTAAATGCTGAAAAAACAATCAGGTGTCTCCAAGGTGAAGATATTTAAGTAAGAAGATGTTGCTGGGGGTTTTTTTGCTTGTATAGCAAGTGCAGAGAACAACTAGATGCAACAGAAATAACAGAAATTAGTACATAAAAGTACATAAATGCAAAGTATATGCACCAAAACTAGAGCAAAATTAAGTTCGTCAACAGGAGAGAAAGTGCAAATGAAAATCTTTGGTTACAGAACAACTCCATGATAACAGAAAGTGCCCAGCAGAGGGGGACGTATTCAGTGACTTTGTCAAAAGGGAATATCGATGCTAAAGCCTCACAGATGAAGAAAGAAAATAAATGTAGTTTATTAAGGAAGCAAGCAAGAAGTGTGAGGGAGGAGGGATGAGATTTTACACCTATATGTTAATACAGTGCAATTTAAATGGTTTCTAAAATGTAGAGTACCACCACATGTAAAGATACAGCACAGAAACAGGAAACTGAATGCCAAGTAGATAGTGGGACATCTGTGAATGTGCTAGGCTTCAAAGAATCCTTCAGCATTATGCAAGGGAAGAAAACAGAAACACATTCAAGAAAAAAAAAGATGAACTGAAATTATTCAGTGGCAAGATCACAATACTGTTAAGGACAATGTAAATTATTTGTAGAAAACTGCAGGAAAATAGCAGACTCTACTCTATACACCAGGCTCCATGGACAGCCAGAAGACTCAGTTTTCAGTTAAAAACTTTGAATTCATGAATTTGGTAACACTAAACTTATGATTCTTCACATAACAGAAATGTGAGCACCAAAAAATTATACCAGGAGTGGACAATACAGTATGGTGCATTGAGAAAAGCTTCTAAAATTGTAAAATCACATTTTTGAAGGAGTAAGATCTTCCAAGTTTGTCATACGTGGAAATATATAAAATGCCTTTTTCTCGTTTTTGTTGGTGTGAAAAAGACAAAGCAAATGGAGAAAATAAGAAATTATATTTTAGACTTGGTAAAATTGTGCAATTCATATATTAAATAGCATTCATAATAATTCTTAAAAATCCAGGAAAAATGTTTGTCTATGTAAATAGACAAAGTATTCAAACTTGGCTATAACTGAAGTAAACCTAATTTCGTAAAAGCAAAATAGTTTTCAGTACTTGGTGCCTAGTACAAACTTTGGCAAGTACTGAACTGGGAAAGCAACAATCTACCACTGTGTTACACACCAGTCCATTACTGCTGATACCCAAGAACATAACTGGAGTCAAGCCTGTAGCAAAAAAATACTAGTACCACCTACAGTGTTATAGTAAGAGAAACCAGAAGGATTTGTGTCATACATAATGTTATTCATAGAACCATAGAAAATCATTGAGTCATCAAGCCATTCCTCTCCATAAGGAGAGGCATCACTGGCACTTGCCTAATTCCTGATAGAAGTTTATCCAGTTTGTCTCTAGATATTCCCAATAACGGACATTTCCTTATTTGCTTGTGATGACCTACTGTATTACTTTGTTGTCCTTACTCTGAAATTTCTTTGTCATATCTAACCTGAATAGTCTGGGTGTAGCCTGGGCCCAGGTCATTTTGTCCTGTACAGAGTGGAGAAAGAAAACAAATTATTCCATTCCTGTTAAACTATTGCCTAGTAGAAGATCTGTCAGATCATCCCTTAGTCTTATGTTCTGTTGCCTTTCTATCTCCAATTTCTTCAGCCTTTCCTCATCGAAAATGTTTTCTAGACATCTGATGATACGCATTGCTTTTATCTGTGCTCAGATAAAAACTGAGAATTCAATCCAGTTAGTCCCTTTGGTCTGTATCTCTATGCAACCATAGTGCTCCCAAGTAGACACAATGCTGCATTTGGTGTCTTAGCAGCACTGAGTGGAAAAGAGGAATTAATTCATGTCTTGCAGAGCATACCTTTATGAAGAAAAATTAGCCTTCTTACTATTGACATGAATTTCTTTATTCTTATTTGACTTGTGATTCGTTGTTCATTTCAGATACTACTCTGAAGAATCACTACTTCATATCTCATTTGGGTTTTCCATAAGTGATTCTTCCTGCCTGCATGCAGAAACTTACACCCTCTCTTAATTTTCACTATTTCTCCAAGGCACTATGAAAACTAGTAGTAACCTACAACATACTGCACATTGTCTTATAGATTCATGCCAAATAATAAGCACAGTCTCTAATCTGATATGAATAGAACCTGCTGTATGAATTTTGTAACAGAATGGCAGAAATTATATTTGACAACAATCAATCTCAATGTATACTTAGAAAGGCCGGGGGAGTAAAATTCAATAAAACTGTGCTTGGCGTGGGACTCTTACTGCCTTAGGACCATAGTTCAGGTTGGAAGGGATCTCCGGACATCATTAGTCCAATCTCCTATTCTAAGCAGGACCAGCTATGAGAGCTGTGGATACAAGAACGCTGGGGTAGACAGTGTTCAAAACCTTGCTGAAGTTGAGCATGACATCCACTGCTCTCTCCTCACCTACAAATCTCACCTGTTTTATCATGGACATCAGTTTGAAGGCAGTGTACCCATTGGAAGGATAATGATGCACTAAGTCAAAAAGAAATGTTTTACAGTAGTGTGTGTATGTGAAAAGTTTGATTAGTGTGTTCAAGCCAAAAAGATTTCTTTTACTACAGCAGTCTCTGAGCTCTGATAAGTACATAAGTATATGTTCTATACTGCGTAGAAGTACAGGGGAAAAAAGTAAGAAACAAAGTGAGATGTAGTAGCTGAATGAGTATGTGCAATGTTCAACCTGAAGAAAACACAAAGCAGGGAAGAACCATACAAAGCATAAGCCAAGCTGTGTGTCACTTTCAAAGCAAGAGCTGGAAAACATCTAAGAGCAATGTAGAGTAAGATAAAGATTTTTCAAGTGTTCACATCCATCATTCTGTCAGGATGGCAAGATACCAGGAGAGGAGATCCATCTGCTTCCCAATAATATTGGAGTCACTGAAACAAACTAAATATCAAAGAAGAATGTGTATTAAAGCAGTCAAGTCATATTTGCTTTAAAAAACAGGAATAAAACTGAAAACACCCAACCAAAACAAAAAATTCCTCCTCAAGAATATAGTAGTAGGACCATGTGAAAATGGAAGCTTGTCTTGGAAGGTCACGGATTCAGTGAGCTAGACGAACATAACGGATTATATTAGAGGACAGATAAGCAGGCATGATAGGAACAGGAAACATCAGACCAACTGTCAGACAGTGGCAAGTACAATTACTGACATATTTTGGAGAAAGCAAAAAATAATTTTTCCCCATAATCTACTCAGCCTGCTTTAGTAGTCATACATTCATGCACTAGGTTGATATTATCACAGTGATCATCAAAGGCAGATTTCAGTAATGTTAGTATTGGTGTGTTATCACTGACTGTATTCTACACAGTGGACTTGCAATGCATTTTTGTAGTTGCTGCAGTAATGGAATTTCAGTCACGTCACATCATTTAGCTAACTTGCTGAGGTTATAAACTATTAGAGGGAGTGTGTGTGTGTAGACAGAGTGTGTCAGCTTGTGCATAATATTTGTCATGGTTAGCCTTTTCCCCATGGATCAAACAACATAACTTATGCTGCTTTCTTCAAGGACTCAGCTGCTTACCATTAATGATGGGTCAACATGTATATGTGGACAGTTACTTCACATAAGCTTGTGTACTGTAATACCCCTGCACATCTGGTTTCTTTTAGCCTAGCTAATTTCCATGTCACAGACCTGTATAAATGTCCTGGGTTCGGCCAGGACAGGGTTAATTTTCACCGGACTCCAGGAAGGGGCACAGCCGGGCGGGCTGACCCCACCTGGCCAAACAGAGCAGGGTATTCCGTACCATGTGCTGTCATACTGGGTTCCGGGTGGGGAAAGCTGGGCGTCGGGAACTCACTCGCGGCTCGGGAGTACGCCGCATCGGTTTGGTCCAGGAGAGCGGCTCTGTGGGTTGTGCGGTTTGTGTTGTGTATTCTCCTTAACTGTATCATTGTTGTTCCTGTTCCCTTTGTTTGCTGTTCTGTTAAACTGCCCTTATCCCCACCCACCAGTTTCTGCCTGTTTCTTTCCATTTTCCTCTGCACCGCGGCAGGGGGAGAGGAGGCCGCGTGGAGCTTTTGTTTCCATCTGCAGCCATACCATAACACAACATCAGTTACTTTTTCAAATTTATACCTCTTTTCTGTCTTTACCCTACTTTAACCTTGTCTTAGTATGAATATAAGTATGTGTTACTACAATGCGGCATATTGGAACGGTAAATTAAAAAAGAGGAAATCAACATTTTATGTGATAATGCCTTAGTTTTTCCTATTTTAGTTAGGGGAAAAAAAAAAAAAAGAAACCATGAATGATCTGACCAAACAGAACCAGAACAGAACACCAAAAAAGAGGAGAAACAGGCCCTGTCAGAACATTTAAAATGCAGTGAAGTAATGCATGTGCGTACTAAGCTGTCAGGAGGTGTCTGGACTGGCTCTGGTGGATACATATTATTTAGCTTGAGTACTGACAATGACAGCACTCCATTCTCAGGAAGCACATAGCAATTTTGCTGCTTCCCCTTATGTATGGAGTGCTGTGTGAACTCACAGTGCCTGTTCACAGACAGCACATCAGTTTGTGTAAACAGGGATCTGAAATACATACGAGCGCTGAACACAGGAACATTAAGGTGATTCTTCCTAAGTTATACTGCATCCAGTGCACAACCTAATCTGCCATATGCTATTTTTAAAACAAGAAAGAGGAGTAAAAGATTTGTGGAAGACAGTTTGTCATTGTGGTAGTGAGATTACGAGCAGAAATTTTTATTTATGCTTCAGTTATTTTGGTGTTTCTGTGTGACCCTTATGCAACAAGGATGGATTACAGTAATCCAGCAGCGAAAAAGAAGTAAGAAAGCATTTAAATTAAATGACTAAGATGATACAGGGACATATAAGAGTAGACTAGCCACAGACCAAACAGGACTGGAAACAGGAAGAAAACTTCAAACTCTCTAAGCAGGACTGTTCTGAAACATTCTTCTAGTAAAAGTATTATAGGCAAAGCAATGTAATTAGTGTTAAAGCAAACACTGATCACTAAATGAGAAGAATTGTAGTGGTGTATGCACAGTTCCAGATACCTGCGCCCTAAGGCTATGACCATAAGATTCCAGCTTGCTGTTATCATACTGCAGTCTCTTGAAGTACCTTCATCGCAGAACTTTTGCTTTCACAATGTACCATGAGTGGTGCTACAGAATCACAGAAAGGTAGGGGTTGGAAGGGAACTCTGTGGGTCATCTAGTCCAACCTCGTTGCCGAAGCAGGGTCACCTACAGCAGGCTGCTGCCCACACTCCTTCTAGGAACGGCTTTCCCATGGGTGGAAACCATGGTTAGAATATCTCCTGGAAGGGCAATGTCCACTAGTTGAGTTGCCAGGAGGGGAACTGCACCCTGCCCGCACACCTTACCTGCATGCCCTGCCTGTGTGAAGTGCTGCGTAAACTGCTGTGCTGTACCCTGACTGATGTGCCGCACCCTGTTTGCCAGCCCTGTTCATCCGCTTTCCCCAGGGGCTGTTCTTGTAGACAAGGGGTTTTGGCCGCTGTCACACTCGACCCCACCCATGCTGATTCAGAGCTGCTGCTCGTTAGCAACTCCCGCTTTCCCACTCAGGGGTGGGGGGAGGGTGTGTGTGCTGGCGTCTCCTCTCTCTCCTGCCGCTTTTGCCGCCACGCCGCTGCAGTTTTGCCACTTCAGGAAGGGTCCCTCGGTGCGAACTTCTGCTTCAGAGCCCTTCACCTTCAGTGGCGTCGTGTGCAGAGTACATTTATCTTACGAATGCCTGCCCACTGTAGCTACAATTATAGGCTTCCCTGAAAAAGTGCACTGAATATGTTTTCCGTTTTATAAAAATCGTATTACTTTATTAACAAAAAATCCTCCATTGAATAATGACCTTCATCTACCATATATGTACTCTAAATAATTTCATCAACCGATTTTAAATAATAACTCCACAGCTCATCTCTTGAAACACTGGATGATCTCAAGATCTCAGTCTAAGTGAGTATGTGACTTAACCAAGACTGGAATAAAATCTGGCCTTTAATTGCTTAAATCATCTTAACCTTCTAGTGTTTCATACATGAAAAAAACCAGAAAGATCTAAACATGCTTTAACATTTAGCTTATTAGGAATGCATGTAAACCCACTGGATATGTTTAAGAGGAATAAAATATGGCTATGGCTATTCAGAAGCTCAGAGCCTTACATGAATTTGCACAGACTATGTTTGGCATGAGTTTAGGATACAGGATACTTCAGGTTTTATGGACTTTTAAGACAACAAGGCCATTCAATGACCATAAAGGTATTACGGCAATGATGGTCATGGTTTTCTCTGAGCTTGCCCTGTAGTATATAAATGCATTCCACTCAGACTCTGGGACCGAAGGTATTAGAAGAGGGAGTATTTTGATTAACAAAGAAGCTTTCTGAAACCTTGACTTTAGAAACTAGATTTAAATCTAAGTTTCAGACAGAAACGGTACCACTTTCAATGTACCTTATTCTCAATATAGCTGACAATGTCAACAATTAATAATAAGGAGGAGGAGGTTGATGAGGCCTTCTACAGGCAGCTGCAAGCAGCCTCACAGTTAAAGGCCCTGGTTCTCCTGGGGGACTTCAACCACCCTGACATCAGCTGGGAAGACCATACAGCTAGGCAGGCGCAATCCAGGAGGTTCCTACAGAGCATCGATGATAACTTTCTGATGCAAGTGGTGGAGGAACCAACAAGGA
>Ga0181612_140524_pt1 | contig 21683 bp, 19 predicted proteins | sample HoacroProtozoa21_FD_119630 | JGI IMG/M metagenome (GOLD analysis project Ga0181612, IMG submission 119630) | Hoatzin crop microbial communities from Cojedes, Venezuel. Combined Assembly of Gp0051906, Gp0051904, Gp0051908
AAGCACACGCCTACAGTCCTGTGCTTTCAACTGTTAATGCAGACCCAGTTTCAACTGCTCTCCCAGCAGACACAGTGTTTGCTGTCTGTCTGTCCACCTCTTCACCCCCAGGGCGCCGCCTGCCTCTGTCCCTAGATTTCTCCACGTCTTTATTGCTACACTGTGGCCTTTCTTTCAAAGGACATTTGCTCTTCGACTGATACGTATAAAACTGGACAGTTTGTTCAGGTCCCCAGAACAATCAATTTTCATTCCAAACATATCTATTATTTTATGGCAATTTGTCCACTGACCTCTTTTCACATTACTTGTAAGCCCTAGGTACAAATCAACTCCATTCAGACAGAATTAGGGTTTTTCTCCCAAATGTCAATCAATAACCAGCCTAACCGAGTCAGCAGTGTATGAACTCCTCTTGCCTTTAAATGAGTATGTACAATCCAGATGGTGACTGACAGCCACCACCTCCAGCTACATGGATTTTACCTATGTTTTGCATAACAGTGGTCAGCACAAAAGCTTCTTAAAAGCAGACCTTGTTCTTCAACCATGCAGTGTGCTCATAGCTTACAAACCTCTGCTCTTCTACCTGCCCAGCAGCCACCAAAGTACTGACCAAAATAGCCCAGCAATGCATTTAAACAGGAAGCACGTCTGAGATGTGGGAAGGAAACAGTTTCCCTTCTTAAGGGAAAAAAATCTCTAACAGTTGAGACAATAGGCCATAACGCAAACATGTTGCACAAACCACACAGATATACTCCAGTCCTATTTTCCCTATTCAGTAGAAACTTGCATCGGAAGTTGATTAACCTTCATCTATTACTGAGAAGAGCTAACAACTGAAAAATCCAACAAAAAAACAAATATTCCCAGCAGAATGGGAAAAGCACTTTATGATCAAGAATGAGCAGGAAAACAGGGAGCACTACTTGCCTATTGTCCAACTAAACAAAGAATTCAAAGGAAAAAACGTCTCCTCATGACTGCCGACACAGGCAAGTGAAAAGCCAATGGAGACTGATGGGCAGATGAACGGTTCTACCCTGGTGTTATTCATTCATGCTTTCTTTTTTGGGGGTTACACCTTACGTGAAGGCCCAGAGCAGCTCTTCACAGCTGTATTCTCTTGCTTCTCCAGGCTTACAGTAACACAGCATGACCAGAAAGTGGTGCTCACTCCCACCCTCTGCTGATCTCTCAGGGGGAGAGGCAATGCCCCAGCCCAGCATTCCAGGTGGGGAGAGAACAAGCAGCTAGCAGCAGGGATGCTCAACGCCATTTAAATTGTATTTGGGTCAAGTCCTTACAAGAAGCAAGGGTGCAGTTGCACACACCATTGTCTGTCTTCTAATTCTACCACAATATTTACCAGCAGCATCAGCCTGTGTTATCTATACCCACCCTGCACAACCAGATCAAACCATGGGGCTGCTATGTGAAGTGGACTGGGGGGAGCCGATCTGGCTTAACAAAATCCTAATAATGACAATAATAATCCCCCTCCTCCAAACTTTTAAAAGCTGGTTCACAACACACCTGTGAACAGCATGCTATACTATGAGGACCAGAGAGACTGTTCATCTGCTGGCAAACCTGCCACCTGACTATTTCCCAGCCTTTAAGATACAAATCAGAGGTGGCTCATAACACATCAGAACATGACTCCGAAAACAATCACATATCTTTAGGGGAGTGAAACTTCCCTCGCACAATCTTCCCAGATATGCAAGCAAAGAAACAAGATCAGTAAAATTAAAAGTACCAAACACACACTCAAAGTTCAGTCTAGAGTTTTTGTTTTGCAAACAAAAAGCCATCATGTAATTGTCCAAAATATTATATGTATTTTTCCCCAAAGAAGTCATCTATATTTCGTTCGTTTGTTGGTTTTAGCTGGTTTATCTGCAAAGATTTTTGGTTTGAAAAGCTAGATACACTACCGTAAATGGCAAACGATGACAGCAATGGGGACAAGGATTCATTTTTCATAGAATTTTCACAGGCAAGCACTTCTACCTTCTTTATTACTTCACCTTGCTCTCTTAGAAAAGGCGAGGATGTTTTCCAACCTTTTATCATGTGCTATGTTAGGTCTGTGCTAACATTCAGGCAAGGAGTGTTTTCTGCAGCATTTCTTGGGAATTTGATTGTTTCAACTGGCAAAGTTTTTTGATTGTCTTTTACGTATTTACACCAAGAACTAGGGGGTTTGGTTTTTGGAGGGTTGGGGCTGGAGGGCAGGGAGGACTTTTGGGTGTGGTGTGTTTTTTGGATTGTTTGTTTTTTTTCAGAAACAAAGTGTTACGACACAACTATAGTGCTCAGGAAAGCCATGTGGTAAGAGAAAGAAAAAAGCTAAACTAAAATCAGGGGATTTCAGAAAAATTATCCTTATACAGAGAATGCTGTGGTCTGCTGTACTTGTGCTACCTACTCCTTCCAGCAGGTCTTTTCTGCAAAGACACCTCTGACCTCCAGGAAGTCCTTAGTGCCTGCAAGCTCAGCTGCTCTAAACCAGAGACCATCAGCCACCAAAGAACTTCATCACGGCTGTTCTTAACTACTTAAAAAAATAATTTGTAAGGGGTTGAGGGAACCTTGTCAGATATGTTACAAATGTTTGGCTTACCTGTTTAATTATGTTCTTTGCAGTAATAATCATTTCATCTCCATATATTTCATAAAAATTTAGCTTTCTTTGTTTTAAAAGTCCAAATACTAGTGATACCAGTCTCTCCTATCAAGAAAAAAGAAAATGAAAAACCACACTAAAAATATCAAGGTGAGGACAAGAAACAATTTTAAGAAATTGCACAGCACAAAGAAAGTTCATGTATCAAACACATGGTGAACAGTGTTTACATCAGTCCAGTGCCTTGAGACTAATGCCATTCTTTAACTATACAAAATTTCCTATGGCAATACCAGCTAAAGGAGTTCCTTCCTCCGAGCCCCTTTCATGCCTGTTCCTCAGTTACGCTCATCCAGTTGTGCTTAAAACCACGGATATTTCTAAAGATTAACAAATTTCCTTACTCTGACCAAGAATGACACTAAATACAACTGCACCAGCACAAGTAAGAGGCTACCACATTGCAGCACAGAAGTGTAAATAAACTATAGGGCAGAAATGGGAATACTTAAGTGCTATTACCATTCACCATATTTCATGAAACCCATGATGAAACAAGACTAAACAGTTAATTTGGTCTAGAAATTACTGGAGAATAGTACAGGCAAAATCCAGAAAAACCTTCTCCTGGCTAGAAAGCAATCACAACAGCTTAATCTTCAGAAGTTCACAATCTTCAAAGGAATGAGGAATATTTACTGCAAATGAAGCACGTATTCAGGGCAACCATATGCTTGATATAAGCACCCATAAACGTACAGTGAGACAGAATGAGAACAACATGCAACTATCAGCTTTCATTGCAAAACTGAAATCTTTACAGCCAAGTAGATATGAGAGTCCAGTTCTTTTCCACTTACATGTTGAGGTTCACGAAGCGAACTCAATACACATTTAATCAGAGAAAAGAGAGCTGATTCTTTCGGAAAAATAAAGTAGGACGGGATTGCAGTTCCATGATCTTAGTTGCAATTACTTAATTTTATTAGGCACAAAAAAAAAAAAAAGGTGGGGGGAGGTTTGGATGAGAAGAGAAATAGTATAAAATTATAATGTTACTACCAGGGACCTGAGTGAATTAGTTGATGCTAATTAAGTATATTAAAGATGCAAACATATTCATCAGACAGTTTATTTCAATAACAGACATACCTCTTCTAGAATTTGGCAATCATCTTCTAGGGGTCTATTTAAATCATTGCGAGCATAAGTTGAAAACTCTGCAATCATCATTTTATCTATCAGCTTTTCCAGTTCACAAAGCTGTGAGCCAAGATGCCTAAGAAAAACAGCCATTGAGACATGAGCCAAATAATCAACCTGAAAATGAATCATTAGTTCACAGTTGAAGAAAATAACCACCCAGCAGGTAATTTTCATGCAATCAATGCTGGCTTAATGGGAGGCTGAAATCTTTCACTACTTAGAGCATTTTTTTCAGAGGCACTATCGCATTGCAGCAAAACGTATGGGCTTGAATATTGATGGAGGGTAAAAACTGGATGTAGGGCTTTTTTTTTTTTTTTTTTGAAGGTGCTGAGTACCTCTCTTTCCGATGAAATGAACCAGAACCAAGAACACTCAGCGCTTGTAAGTATACAGGCATTAAAAAGAAGGAATACTTCTTTTGCTCGTCCAGTTCCCCAGCTCATCAGTCCGCAGGGTCTTCCCCTTCAAACATCTGAGCTTTTGATGTGGTCGCAGATTTAGTTCACACGACTGAGATACAGTAATAGCTTTACATTACAGGATGGCTTTCAGAGAACACAGAAGAGTTTTCAAGTTTGCCATTTTTACGCTACTCTAAATTAAAAACTTTTTTTTCCACTTATTATAGATTTTAAACCGTATTTTTCAGACTGTTGTCACACAGAACCACAAGGGAATTTCTCACATCAGAAATTTCGACCAGTCTTGAAAAGCTGTGCAGCTAGAGAAACTTTTAGCAGAGTAAAATTAAAAGCAGGAATTTTGAAGATGCCAAACACTCTAGGCTTTCCAACTTCCACCGACAGCTGAGAGCATCGAGTATCTGTAAAAATCAGACTTTTTCTTTTTATTTTTTTAAAGAGAAAAAAAGAAAAAAGACACCTTGCCAGTGAGAATTAATGGGAGCTGTGATATTTTAGATAAACCTGGACACAAAATGAGGAGGATGAACCTGCATGGCTCACTGCTTTTAATTCAGTGCTGGTGTAGCTGGACCGTTACCTTGGGTAGAGCAGCAAAAATGTCTTGGTACTCCCTAGTAGGAGCACTGCTGTACCAATGCAAAGCCCACAGGATCCGGCCTTGCAGCCCACGCAGGGTGCGAGGAAGCATGATGCCAGGGTAGCTGCTCCATGCAGAAGCCCACATGGCCAGCGCTGAGCTGAACTGAATGAATCTTGCTGGATCTGAGTTAAGCAGATTTAGTTTTGTTAATTTTAAGATGACCAGGGACATGTCTGCTTTTGAAACTGTTGGTCAAGAATCGGCTGGAATGGACAAAGTGGACACGTTCCAAATATCTAAAATTTAAGTAAAAATGGCCCCTAGAAAACCCAACCCAATTGCATCATGGACATTTCAAAACAAACTGAAGAGAAAAAAACTAAAGATTATTCTTTGCAGTGTAATGACTGGAGTTGCAAAACCTAACTGCAGCACTAATATCCACAATACAAAGGCTCTCACTTAGGCAGGCACAAAGATGCTTTTCGGTAAATTATTTCTGTAACTGTGCTTAACTACACTGGAACACAACGTAACCGACTCTTCCAAATCTCAGGTACGGAAACCTCCAACCAGTTCCCAGCACTTGCTGCCGCCACTTTGGCCATGATGTTCTGGCCCCTAGCAACCAAAAAAACCCTCCACCCTGAAACACACATGTACAAGTCAAACCTTAATTCATACTCCAGTGAAACGCCTTGGCAATTATCTCTTAAGAGATACCAGTCACACATCAGGTCCTTAAAATGACTGAATACTACAATTCTCTGATATAAAATTATGAGTGCATGGTAAAAAAAAAAAAATCTTTTAAAACACACAGATGAGAACTATTTTTCCAAGTATACGTGTTTTAGTGTATTAAAAAAAGTAGAAAAGTGTGGTATGCCAGCATACCTGTGCAAAAAACTCACCGTATTTCCATCACCCGAACAACGACTGTGAAAACAATGTAAAAACTGGCAATACAGGTTTGTAATTTAGTTAACATGTTGGGGTTTTTTTGCAAAATTAAAAAGATGAACTTGAAAAGGTTAGAGAGCTTTAAAACTAATTCTATCCCATAGTAGTAGCAAGCAATAATCATAGTTACAACTGATACATATACTCATTGGGAATATTAACCTAGATTAAATACGTCAATTTATTATTTCACAGCACCATTAAGGTGCTTGCAGTTTTTGCTATAACTAGAATCAAATTATATTTTTTCTGTGTACAGCATGACAAGAAGGGAAAAATTTTTGTGTACGTATAATCTGAGTAGTTTTCTTACGGCTTTATATTGAATGATTCTGTGACATGACTCAGTTTAAAGCTGTCTGTTCAAAAGCAAATTCTACAAGCTGTCATGCACAACACTAAAGCAATGTGTTTTTAAAAAAATAAGATCAGGGAATTATTTAGGGAAAAGAGAGATACTAATTATTTAGAAAAATGAGATACTGATTTAGAAGGTAACCTGTTCTTAAAATACATCAGCTACTTAACTCCCTTGACAACTGCTGCATTCTTGCTCAGAACAAAGCAAGAACATCCATTTGGTATTTCTTGGAAAAAGCTGAAGTATTTGTGTATGCCATCAATTTAGATTTTTATTTTATTTTATTTATTTTGAGAAACACAGCATTCTACTGAGAAGTTTTATCAAGATCTCCATCTTTCCATTGCACATTATTTCTCCAGACATGCTGTACACACAGGTCACTGTGAGACTTGGGAACAACTGTGCTGGGCTTATCAACTGCACTTCCATCTCTGGTGGGGCTGATGACTTAGACTGCATTTAAATCACTTTTCTTAACCTTTAATGTCTAAAGCAGAGGGGACATTTCCCACTCATATTACTATTTTTAACTCTACCAAAGCAACCAACTAAGCATTATTCATAGAAATTACTTTTGACAGACAAGATGAGTATTGACCTGCAAGTATGTTCCACATCTGAGTGTAATTATGAAATAACGGCACATTCTTGGGACTTCATGTGTACCAACTATAGGGACAACAGAACTGTACTCTCTGCTGACGTAGCACATAGGTTACTTGATTGCAAAACACAACTATTTCTGACTGATACTGTCACAGGGTTGTAGAAGTACACTCACTATCATCAAGGTAAATACAAATGTGACTCAGTCAAGGGCTGTGCAACATACTGAAGTGGTTGAGAGTAGGAACAGTAAAGAGGAAAGAAACCGTGCTGAGGTGTCTGAAGATGGACCATCTAAGCTAAAAGAAAAAGATGAACAGCTTCTAACAACTTTCCTCCCAATAGTTTATTAGCTCTTTATTTTTTTTTCTAAATTTAATTTTAAAGATTTTTTAAAAGACTTTTTCTGAGATCTTTTCTACACAAAATTTGAGTCCAAAGCAGCTAGAAAGGGTGTTAGAAGAGGAGCTCACCAGAACAGACGGACAAAAGGAGTACCCATATAGAGTTCTGAACATTCATGTTACAGTTATTGAGCAGCAACCATACTTTTGTTATGCAAGCTGGGAACCACCAGGTTGCAGGAACCACATAACCTCTAAACAACACAACCATCCCCCCAGCATCAATGTATAAAACTAAGTGTACAGCTCCTCAACTGGCTGATGCAAGTCTCGGAGCTGATTTAACAAACACTACTTCTGCTAGCATCATACCACAGAGGCAGCTTTGCATACAACATTTTTATATGTTTATATGACAGTTACAATAGCTTATTCTACATCAGCTAATAGGGTTCTACTGTTTTAATACTCTTGATACCACAGAGGACCTCACCCAATGCAGCACCATCTCCCAAGTGGAGCTCTAAGTATCCACTGTCAACAGAAACAGCCAGCACAGGACCTTGGACTCACTAATTCCCATCACTGTAGCAAACACGGGTGAAAAAAACAGTAGCAACAGCAGCCTGGGCAGCTACCTTCCCACTGTTTGTTCCCTTCTCAACTTCAGCAGCTCACAGAACTGAATTTCGCAGTCAGATGGAGCAAGAGGAAGCACCCCTTAGCCACTGTAAATACAGCTTTCCACAACAGCAGACGTGGCTGAACACGTCCCATCTGACCATCTGTCAACCTCAGACCACATGTTGAGCCATGGTTTGTTCGCTTTGCACTGGCTTTTGCTTGCAAAGCTTCTTCCAGCACAAGCACAGGCTGGAGGCCGACTTATTGGACACGTGGTCCATGTATATTCCTGTAACACCACAAGGCTAGGTCAGTCACTAAAGACACGGGCCCAGAGTGGAGCTGTGTTAGCAAAAACTGTATCTCTGGGGTGCCGCATGCATAAGGATTGCAGACCACCACTTGGAAACCATCTTTCCGCTGTGGGCTACAAGCCCTGTGAGACGAAAGTCCAGCCAGTGCTTGGTTCTCGTCTCTGAATGCCTAGAACACCTGCAGACAAGAATGGAGTACAAAGCATCTCGATGTTGAAAGTTCATCCCCCTCCTAAAAATAATTACCTCTGGCACATGCATTACTCACACAGCTTATGCCACACTTATATTCTGTACCTTTTGTATCCTGTCCTCCATGAATGAACAAACAAAGGCAAAATAAACCCCTTCAGCCAACATAATGCGCTCAACACATTCTAGCTCTGCTTGGGTTTCATTTATTAATGTCCTAGATGGTTACCTACCGGAAACTGTGAATGCCTTGAAGCTCTTGCTGTAACACCTCCTGTGTTGTTGCTATTAAGTCCAAAGCTCCCACAAACTCAGAAGTGGATAGCAGCAACTGTACTGTGGGCTGTGTTTGGTGTACAGTAGCCATTAACTTCAGCTTATTGTATGCTTTTATACAGTTATTTCTGGTGAGTGACAGTCTTAAAACTCGAAGCGATCCTTCACACATTACTTTATCAATTTTGGAGATTTTCTCTCTAAGTAATTTTACAGCCTGGGAGGTTTTCCTGAGGTAGTCCTGCAACTCATGCTGAGAGGTCATTGCATGAAAAAATGCTTCTGAGCGCAGAGAAATCTGATGAGCAATATTGACTTCCACAATGTCCAGGTAATGGCTCAGCTAGAAAAAGGAGGGAGGAGGAAAAATAAATCGCGTTGTTACGACTTGGCAATCTATCACTGTACAAATAGACTTTCAGGGTATTTGTCTTATTGTATCACGAGGAAATTTTGGTAATAAAAATCAAAACTCTTTGTCAGATTAGCAAACAAATAACTACACATTGTGGTTTGATCACTTGTTTTTAAATTAGCTCAAAATCACTTTGAGAAGGCTGACTTGAAGTCTCTCCTGTTTGAAAATTACAAGGTAGAAAAGCAAATAATTTTAGAATACTCAAGCTTTCGTACCACATGGTTGCACACTGGCACTGTTAGAACATTGCTATTAACCAGGAGACAGCTCTGGATACCAGTTTGCAGGTATACACATGTAAATACACTATGTACCTCGGGCCATTGAAACTGCTAAAGATGCAGCCTGACTATACTTGATGACATGGCTTTGGAAAGGCTCTGTTCACTTATAAAGCTGTAGTATCTTTGTAGAAAAATCCTCAGGTAACATCTCTGGCTGTGGTTATTTTTTGCCAACCAGCTGGAGTTCCTGTTAAGTGTATTTCATGTCTGCTGGCACTGTGGGATTCCCAGAGACAGACTATGCCTACATGTTTAGAACCTGAAATTCAAATTCTCTGTGTCGAACAGTTACCAGACCGCTGGGTTGGCCTGATTATTTGAGCTGTAAAAGCTCTGTGTTCTGACTTATGCCGAATATGCATACTCAAAGGACTGAGGTATTAGGATGCTCATCTGAATGCTAATACTCAGATGACCTGGTTTCTAAGAGGTGCCAAGCACTCAAACGTCATGCTGAATTTCAAAAGGCCCATCCAGAGATGGAAAGAAAATCAGCTGGAAAATGTTGCCTTCTTATAATTATTTTTATCCTGCATGTATTTAACACTGGGGATTTACACAATATGAAAACGCTTCTTTTTTTGTAATACATTTAATCAAAAACATCCTCCACCAACCAGCTGTGACACACTTAGCCCACAGGAAAAGCTGAGACAGACTGTGGCACAGGGATCAGAGAAAGGGTTATTATGGTCATTTTTTTTTATGTTATCGTACCAACCAGATGGCCCCAGGTCCCTTCACTATGCTAAGCGAGGTAGAACAAACAGAACAAAATCATAGTACCTGCCTCAAAGAGCTTACAGTCCCAAGGCAAGACACGGAAGCAGGTAAGGAAGAGAAAAACATCAGGGGGAAATTGTTCAAGTAGATCAGCAGCAGTCCAAAAACACTAATAGCCTAAATATGTGGGCTTAAGGCAGGGTTTGCAAAATTCTATTGAAAAATGGTGCCTGGAGCCAAGGATAATTATGGAAGCAGGGTGCCTATTTACACGTGATAAGTGTAAACCTTGTGCAGCTCAGCGCTTTTAAGAATTAAAATAAAAAATCTGGGCCCATTTCAGTAATATGAAGCAGTGTAATAATTTGTTTGAGTCATGTGGCTTTGGAGGCAACAGAACCATTTCATACTATTTAGGTATTTGTATCACCTCTTCCAAGAAGTGTGGCTCATGGCTATTCAAAGCCTTATTTTCAGTCCACTGCATCAGTGCGAGCTCTGGGTCTCCTTCACTCAAAGTCCATGCCGAGTGTCTATACTGCTGCTGCCAGGCACGCTTTGTGAGTTTAAAGCATGTGCCAGGCACTGTTTTTTTTTTCATCTTCAGACAGCAACTGCCACAAGAAACTTCAAAGAAGTATTCCTCCGACTCCAGGTGCGGAGGACAACCCAATGAAGGATCAAGTTAGCCTCCACAAGAGCCTGTCTCGTCCTCCTGACCTGGCGGGAGAGGAGGAAGACTAACTCCTGGAAATCTGGAAACACCTTCCAGAGGACCTCATGTTATTTTATCTTCAGGCACCACCCTATTCTCCCCCCAGCTCTCAGAAGCTTTACTAGGTTAAACAGGAAGGAAAATCAAAGTTAGAAAACAGACTCAAAAATTACATAGATTTTCTATAAGCATTTTATGGGTATTTGTACCATAAAAATGATTCATTATGGGATTTTCTACAGTATGACTACATAACTAAACAAACGACCAAGACTTCTGCTTCTAATATGAAAGAAACAGCTCTGCTTTCATGCTCTCCAATGTACTCCAGTTCTTTGTGAAATGCAAACATGGATTAGTGCAGACGATACGACAACAAAAGGTAAGATGAAACTCCTGAATACAAAAACCTTAGAATTTAGTATTTATTTTAGCACAGAAACCACAATGCCTTGAATCTGGAGTTTTCCTGAGATGGGAGAAAGCAGTAGTCTTAAACAGTGTATAACCTCTAGTTTTCCCTTCTCATGGAATTGCTCTTCCTTCCCAACAAACAGCTCCACATATCTGAAGTTCTCAATATATACGTGCTTCGCTAAGTTTTAGCAGTCATGAAGAGCCAGTTATTATGCCATATACAGATTCTTTTTTCCAGATTTGATAGACAGATTTATTTAGCAGTGGAAAAAAGTTCTCTTTCAGTAAGATACTTCCTGTATTGTTTATTAACAATCTGCAGCTTGATGTAAAATGAGAGATAACAAAGCCCACAACAGTGATGTCTCAACAAACAGTACAGAACAGCAGCAATTGAGTTTCTTTGTAGTAAGTAACAGCTGTGATGGATAATGAGATCTTGTATCGAAGTTGTACCTTTTCTTGAAGTAACTTGGAGGAAGCTGCGTCACGATTTCCTTTTCCACCAGCAGTACTAAAATGAGACCATGGTAAAACAGCATTAAATGTTAAGGAATCTTCCAAGGCAAAATCTGGTTTCATAAAAATCTGAAACAGAAAAACAAAAGAAATCAATGCATCTCCCTCTTCCTTACATTCTCCTCCCCAGTTAAACACACCTCCTGTCTCAGGAAGCTAACAGGAACCTTATTTGTTGATTTTCAAAAACCAAATTTTCATTTATCTAGGCAGACAAATTCATTCCAGAACTTACAATCAATTTACTTTACACCTTAAAAGCTTGTGTGATCTGACAAAGTCTGATCTTAAAAGAGGAAGGCACTACTCCAAAATTACACAGATTATCAAGCATCCAAGATGATCTAAACATCCTGAGTGTGAAAACGTAGGCAGCATTAAACTGCAAGTGGGTCCTCTAAAGGATCAGAGCAAACATTCTTCAATAGCAGGGGCATCCTACCGCTGATCTCCCCATTTCTGGGGCCATAGCTTCTACCAGACTGAGGATCCAGCCAGCTGTCAGGGTGCAGCAAGGGTGGCCTGGGAGGGAACAGAGCCTCAAGCTGACATCCTTCACACGGTGCAGCAAATGCACTGGTCACAGAGTGAGTCAGTAACATGTAACATTAACTACACATCTCAGAGAACTATTTATCTAAAATTCTCTCTGATTACATTATTTTTACTTGATAAAGCTGGTACAACCTTGAGCTTCCAGGCAGATAATAGTGCCCTTTTCCCTGTATTTATGAAGTGTAATTTTAAAAGGTTCAACATAGACTACAGAATCACGTCACACTCCAACATTGTTTCCTAGACTTTAAACATTGCAGTGACAGCTCTTCACCTAACAGCCTACACGACTGGCACAGAGATCCTGACCCATATTAACACTCTGACTTCTTAATGTACCTAGAAAAAATTATTCAGACTGAGATGGAATCTGGAGTTGTGTCTTTTGTCAACCTGTCATAAAATACCCACACCATATAGGCTGCAAGCATATATATATGCAAGAGGGCTTTGCTCAAGGATTCAAAGAGTTAAACCTAATGCTGAATTGTACACCATGCAATATTCAAGCTTCTGTCAAACTCTTCTGTTTCCCTTTCCTCCTAGGACACAGGTGGCTAATTTTGCCCAGCTCTGAGGTTTTAACAATTAAAGATGAAAAAAATAATGATATTTGTATTCTATTTGAAGTAAGAGAAAAATCAAGACCACAGGAAACAACAACACCAAAAAGAATGGGAAAGCAGATTTTTCATAGTCTTTTTAAATTCTGAGCACTGCAGATCCTCTTGAGAATCATCTTAAGTAATCAGCTTGGACAAAATTCTACAAAGAAGAGAGTACCTTCATATATTCAACACCACACGTGAGAAATCCTTATAAAAGCTTAGAGTGCACAAGAACCATACCTTAGGTACTTGTTCCAGATCTGTCCTGGATTTATCTAAAATTAAACAAAATACAAGTAGTCATTCATGAGCAAACACTGGAAAACAATTACCTTGAACATTATTAAACCCTACGAGGAAGTTTTCAAGACAACGATGCCAGGTTCTTCACAGGGGATGGACAGCAAACAGTGGTTATAAATTGAAATGAAACATTCTGACTGAACACAAGGAAGGCCTTTTTCACCACGAAGACAATCAAGCATTGGAGCAGGCTGCCCAGAGGGGCCAGGTACTCTCGACCCTTGGAGGTTTTCAAGGCCCAACTGGATAAAGCCCTGAACAGCTTGGCCTGACCTTACAGCTGAACTGGATTTGAGACAGCAGTTGCAGTAAAGACCTTCTGAAGCTCCTTCCAACCTGAAATATTCTGATTCTTTGAAACACTCTGTTGTCCTTTGTAGTTTCGGTCTCATGCTCGGAGTATTCAGAGGTGCTTGAACTTGGCTGCTTTGACAGCAAAAATGTTAGTCACACAAAGCAAGTTACTTCACACTTCACATTGCTTAGTGCACTGTTCAATCAACTAGCAACGGCCAGTAAAAGGTCTCTCTAACACCACCACAATTTTCATGCTCCAGATTGAAGCTACCCATATAATCACTTCTACACAGCACTTGGAGAATGGATGCAAAAAGGCTGGCAAGCGGGATGAACAAGGGCTCAGGACAGAGTCCCAAGCACACTGAGCAAGCATAAGGGAAGCAGCCCTTCCCTTGAAGAAAGCTGACATGACATTTGCAGAGGGTGAGAGAGTTGAGTTGGGAAAAGAGGTGCATCGTTGTACCCCAACAAAACTTGAAGAAAAGACAAATTCAGACTTTTGATGTTCAGCCAAAATCCCCTTTTCCTCCCCTATTAACTAACTTAGTGTGCATTATGCAGAGGGGGCACGCTGGCGGTTAAAAAAGGCCAAAAGCAACAAGCCCATACCTCGCTAGACAGTCTAGTCGTCCCTGACAAACACAGCAAGCGCTGCATCAGCATTATCTCCCACAATTTTTCTCACTTCTTTGGTTCTTATTTCATTTGTTCCTTACTTGATTTGTACTGAAATACAAAAGGCAGCCTAGGAATCAGCCTTTGGACAGACCAACTCTTATGGAAGTGAAAGGCCAAGTCTTGTGGGCTGGAGTTAGAGGAGGACAGGCAACACTGACATAAGAAATCATAGAAAATAAAGAGTTTCAGTTTACCAAATAATGCTTCTACTAGGAACAGTCCATCTACCCAAGAAGCTCCCAGTTACTTTGGTGACACAGAAATTATCCCTTTTTAAAAACAAAAGCCTCTTTCAAAATGGATTAAGCTAGGCCTGAAGAAGGAACTTTATTTTGCAGCATGCGTCACAAACAGATTCATTCAGGAACAGCTATTCTAGAGTAACACTGAGCAGAGAGAAACCCCACAGAAGGGCTTCCTTTTGTATGGAAAGGGAGAAAGAGAGCCAACTGAAAAAGAACTTGATCAAAAGGAGTAAACTGCTGAATGTTTCTTGCTGCATTACCTGTAGACAGTGATATAGAAAAGCCTGATCAAACAGCGACTGGCAAATGAACCCTTTTATGATAACATTTTGGAGAAAATAAATTAAATTAAATATTAAAAGCTTGCTCCAGGTTACGAGTGTTTCTTTTCCTTTGCTTGTCTTTTCCTTTTGATTTTGCCTCTCACCTTCCTTTGACCAGTTTCATATTAGCTGAACTACTTACACAAAATCTTGAAATCCAGCCTCGCTACAGCTGCAGACATCAAAAAAAAAGTTTGCCGGGTAGTCTTTGCTAACAGTAATCAGAGAAATACTAACCAGAGAACTGGCCAGAGTGGAACTCCATGAAGTTCAACACAGGAAAAGGCAAAGTCCTGCACCTGGAGAGGAACAACCCCAATCACCAGTACACACTAGGGTTCTAACAGCTGGAAAGCGTCCCTGTATGCAGGGACCTGGGGTCCTGTCAGACAGCAAATTGACCGTGAGCCAGCAGTGCACTCTTGCGGCAAAGCATCCCGGGTTGCATTAGGCAGAGAACTGCCAGAGAACTGCCAGCAGATTGAGGGAAGGTGATTCTCCCTCTCCACTCAGCACTGGTGAGACACCTGGAGCAGTGTGTCCACTTCTGAGCTCCGCAGTACAAGACAGACCTAGACTTACTGAATTGAGTCCAGTGAAGGGCCAGAAGTATGATGAAGAGATCAGGGCATTTTTCATAAGAGGAGAGGCTGAGAGAGGTGAGACTGTTTAGCCTGGAAAAGCTCAGGAGGAATCTTATGAATGTTTTTAAATATCTGATGAGAGGGTGTAAAGAAGACAGAGCAGGCTCTTCTCAGTGGTGCCCAGCGACAGGACAAGAGGCAACTGCCAGAAAGGATACATGAAAAATTCCATCTGAACATAACAACACACTTCAGCTGAGAGGGTGGTCAAACACTGAAACAGGTTTCCCAGAGAGGTTGTGTAATCTCCATCCGTGGATAAATTCAAAACCCAGCTGGACACTGTCTTCCCACAGGCGACCCTGCTTGAGCAGGTGCATTGGACTAGACCATCTTGGGATGCCACTTCCCACCTTAGCCATTCCATGATCCTCATGGCAGAGAGAATGGAATGGCCCAGTACTGCCAATCTTCATTGCCAAGTCAACAGCTGTGAGAAATTTGTTGCAACAGTTTCAACAGATCTTAGACAAAAGGAAGTTAAAAAAAACACTGCCAGGGACATCATAACCTGCCATGAAAGCAAATATGCCAAGGAAAAGTTTAAGAGCAGCTATCACAAGCATTCTGACCTATGAAACATCAGCAGTGGTCATGAATACTTCTAGTCAACCATATCTGGGTTTTCAATTATTGTTCACCAGCAGCTATTTCTGCACATGAAGCCTGTGAGCAAGTAAAGGAGATGATCAGCATATTACAGCAGTCATAAAAGAAATTATAACGACTAAAGGAAGGCTTTGACTGTACCATGGGTGTGTAGCAGAGTCCTGTCAAAGGTATCTTTAGGAGTATAAATATTCTTGCATCTTTCATGAACCTTCTCTCTCTGAAAAAGAGAAAATATATTACAGAATTACTTTCAGGCTTTAAAAAGATTTTTTTTTCTTTGAAACAGAATGTTTTCAGTGAAACATACTGCATTACGTCAAACAATTCTCACAAGTTCCCAATAATATTTTTTTCCGCTTAAAAGCACAGATGATGTTTGTCCAGGTGAAAGGTAACACAGGTTGAAATTTTTGATCTATACGTTGTTTTTTTTCAGTATCTTTAAATCTCAAGAGAAAACATACACAAAAATTATTGAAGATGTGTAATAACCTCTCTACATAATGAGATATAACCATAGAGCAATTGTAACTACAAATCCAAACATGTATTTGCTGTCTAATCCAGAAATCACACTGACACCCAATGAACACTTTCATTGCTAAATTACACCAAAGTAAAAATTGCTTCCACATCTTACTAATGAGCACCTTGCTGAAACTACGGATCTTGTTTCATCATGCTGAGCTTCAAATTTTATTCACAGGTGTAAACACCACCAGAAACCACAGTAGTGAGAAATTATGTTTCTGAAGAACACCGATGTTAGCTAGATCTCTCCTAGAAGCTACATCACAGGTCAGCTCCCTCTTCCTAAAATCTTCCTTCATTTCGCAATCACTGCATTACAAGCTAACAGATGAGCTCTTAGGCGTTTTAAATGTTGAATGTGTGAACTAATAGCAATAGTTCAGTTACAGACAATCCCGTTCCACATACTTTAACTATGATTTACACAAGTAACACTTCCTGCAGTTAATTCTGTAACAGCAAAAAAGAAAAGAAATTTACAAACCAAGGAAGCAGAAAACAGTGGGAGACTTCTACGTGTTCTTTCAGTTAAAAAAAAAAATAATACTACATACTTACTGACACCTGTATTTTAAGAGTTTGTAGAAGTCTCCTACTGGTCCTGGTGTCCTTAGATGTAGCTTAAACTTTCCTGTTACAAAAGAAACCATCGAGATAATAGGCCTATTTATAGTTTAAGAACTTCACATATAAATGTTTAAAGTAGATCTCTTAAAAAGTATCTCCAATCCTTGCAGCATATAGTCATGTTTCATATTTGATCCAAAGATCCATTTGATCTGAAAATGCTCTGTTGCACTGCAGAGCCAAAACATCAAACAATCCTTACAGAAAAAGGATTAATAATCAGAAATAATAAATATGAACTGTAAGCCTGATGCAGAGTTCAGTATTCAGAAATACATATTTAAAAAAAAAAAAACTGCCTAAAGAGAATTTAGACAGCATTTTCCACACTACAAATACTGAGATTATAAAACAAGAAATGTCTAATGAAGACTCAACAAGCACTGAAGAGCAAATTAATTATCAGCTAACTGTATGATTGACTGCTAGCAGGGACAATCTCTAATTAGCAGAAGGATCCCAGATCTCTTTCCAGCCCCTAGCACTGCGTGTATCTAATTTTGGGTTCTTACCGGAGTGATTTCCTGTTGGTATAATGCAAAATGTTCCTTGGTGATCTGTGGGAGGTAGAATGAAGGCGTGACTTCAGTGTCCACAAAGTCCACTCCCCATGTTTTTGTAAAGAAATCAGATTCCCTTTTTGCTAACCTAGGATCATTTAGTGCTGCTGGGAGATTGACTTTGGAATGATAAATAGTCCATCTGTGCTGATCCACAACTAGAGACGGGCTGTCACACAAATTATTGGGATCACCTGCAGCACAAAAGACAAGACAGTTTGTTAAGGTGAGAAACTGCAAGTTGTATTTTTGCTAAAATGTGGTTCTTAAGCAAACCATGTTTTCACAATTACATAGTGGATCAGAATTCTCTATGCAAAAGACATGTGATACTCTCCTTCTGCAAACACTTTAACTTGCATTTCTTCTATCATATTACCCAACACAAGTTTTAAACACAGCGGTGTATTCACAATAAATATAATTAGCTCAACAACATCAGCTTCTACTGAAGAGAAAAAAATTCCAACCACAAACATTTATCTGAACTCTATCAGAATGACAGTTAAAATTCATTAGCACTACATTTCCTAATGCTTAAGATCCCACCCCACCTACTCCCTTTTTATAAGCTAAGCTTTAGTATACCACAGCAGCTATAACTGTGACCAAAACCTGGTTTTACAATAGCACTAAACACTTATGACAGTGCTAGAGACAGGTCTTGGTCTCTTGCTTCCTACTGCAAGAGGGCTGGGGCATTTCACAGAAGTATTGCAGCTAGACTCCAAGCACGCTGGACAGGTCTGTTACAGGCCCTGAATATACCCTCTTCTTGCAGGTAGTATGGATCAGAGCGATAATGTGGAATCGCACAAGCAAGATCCCATCTGTAATGTGGACATCTAAAAACAAGCCGCAAATAGGAAGACTCTCCCATTGCTCCAAAGGGACACTGGGTGGTATAAAGCAGAATGACAGCATACTTTGAAATAAGACTAAGGCTAAGTACACTGCACCAAGTATCTGAGAAAATTTGACCAAACAATTGTAAATAGATTAGCAAATTTAACTACATTTTCACTCTCCTTGCACACCAGCATTACCTGTAGGTTCCTTGGGACATACATCAGGCAGTGACTGCACAGGTCGAAAGTGTTTTGTGGCGTCCATTTCCTTTTTAAAGAAAGCATCACTGCTGTTTGACTGAGGCACTGGTGAAGAACTGTGGCTTGATGCCATTGCATAAAATCACCACTCGATAAACGCTAAATAAGAAACAACAAATATCAAGGCTTTAATAAAGTTCTGGTTATAGGTTGCATCAAAACAATGACAGTCCATCAGCTACATAGTATTTTTTCAACCGCAACATTTTAACTGACATATTTCATGAGCAACAGGGGAAAGTTTATTTTAAACACAAAAATAAAAGACAGAATGTAACTTCATAATCTGTTTCCTCCCACCCCTCTAGGTTTGGAGGATAGCTTGTTCTTGCACACAGCACAAATAAAATCATACATTAAAAAAAAAAAAAAAAAGGTCTTTCAGACACTTCTTCCTTTCTATTGCCTTAACTACTGCAGCCACAGTGGACACATTCACACTAGAACTTCCTCACAGATACCAGGAAGCTTGGGCAGACAAACATAGAGCCTTCCACCTCCTCTGCCCTGCTACCTACCACCCTCAGTGACTGCTGGGAGCACGTCACCTTTTGCATCTGGTCCCTGCAGTGCTTCTGCTGTTCCAGGGGCTGCACTCCACAACCACGACAGCCCAGGCAGGACAAGGAAAGAGAGACAAATGATCTTAATCTTCAAAGAACTACTCCATAGACCAGCAACCAGTGGCAGTAAGACAACCCCTCAGGAAAACCACCCCATCTTCACGACATGCTTTGGCCAGGATAGAAAGCCTGGAGCTCACAAGAGCTGCCTGTGCCTACCTCCAAGGTGCTTCCTCCAACTGCTGTACTCGAGAGATGGGCAGAGCAGCCTGCGAGATGTCCGCCAAAGTACGCCACACTCAGCGAGTTCTAACTGCAGCGCGTTACACGCTGTGGCGAACAGGGCAGCGGGTGCAGGTGGGATATTCTGTGCCCTCGCTTTGTTGCGCTGCCTTAATGTTAGGACCCCAGCAACAGAAGGTGCGCTGGTTTGTCCAAAGGAGGGGTCTGCAACCTACATTCGTGATTGAGACAAGCCTGGCAACGGCCACCCACAGACAAAATATATCATTAAAGATTTATAGTAACAGAAATCATCAGATTTCAGACAAATCAGAATCTGAACACGAGCACACCAGAAAAGCATGAGCACATACTATGCATAGAACACAGACATCTTTTATCACTTGAATCAGGAGAATTTACAATTCAACTTCTCACGGCTGCCTAGTAAATGAAACTATAGTTTATTTCAGCATAAAACATATTTGCAGAGAGCAGACAATTAAAACATAGATCAAAAAGCTCTGGAGTAAGGAAAGTCCCACTAATTTTGAGTTTAATTTTAAGCTCCCAATTTGAAAATAAAGAGCCTTAAAAATTTTACACCAGGGCTGAACAACATAATGAGTTCTTTCCATCTGTAAACAAAGCTGCATTTCCATCAAAGTATCGGCTGAGTCAGTGGTAAACTGCAGAACTATTGGAGGTTTGAGAGTTTATGGAAATATCCCCATAATGTACAGCTCAAAGAGTGCCCATTCAAAGGGACTGATCTGAATCCTCACCTTTCAGGAGAAATAAACACATCTAGCAAGATCTTAGCATTTAACTACCAACCCCTAAGGGACACCTAAATTACTTACTACCCTGTGAAGGAGCACAAAAAGATAAAAGGCCTATTTTATCTTCAATCGCTGAAGCGGGCACCAAGGGACGATTGTACGTCACCATGTCAACTTCTAACAGAATCATATATATTACAGCAAATCTCATTTGGAAAAGAAAAAAAAAAGTTCTACTTTCTAAACAAGGTTGGATGTGTCCTACAAAGCAATTCTAAGGACGAGTTGAGATACGTACAGCTATAATAGAGCATCCCAACGAACATGCCCATAATGACTAACAAGCACATACTCTGGCTAAAACTGTCCAAGGGGTACCATTCCCCATGTTCACTTGCGTCTCTCCCTTTCTATCTGACAATGCAGCAAGACAAGGGGGCTAACGTTCTTCCACTGTCCTTTTTAGAAGGGACTTATAAAAGGGATGAAAATAGACCACCAGAATTCTTTCTAAAAACACTGCAGGAGGACTGAAAATCTGTCTCTCAGTTTTTCTCGGGAGGGGATTCCCCTCTTTCTTATAGTAGAAAAAATTACTAGTCGAGATAGAGGATGGGAGCACTAATGGAAAACTGGAAGTAGTTGGAAAGGGGAAAAACCTTTCCAGACATCTGACAGACCTTCCTTAAATATCATAAAGCATCAATTTCTCTCCCCAAAATGCCCCAAAGAAAACTTTTTCAGTACTACTTCTGTTACACGTTCATATTCTTCCCTTGATGTTTCCAAAGCAGCTTCTTTCTTTATGAAGCTCTTCCCTCATGTTTTGAGGTGTTTGGTGAAAAAAATCTAGTTCATGATAATGACAGAACTCTATCATTGCAGCATTCTTAAAAAGCATATCCAGTGCTAAGTTATAATGATCAAGTCTCCTAAAGGTATACAGTAAATTTATCCACACTTGGAACTGTTTCAAAGTTCTGGATTTGCAGTTTTTCTCATGAAAAAGCCTCTGTAAGGTGACACACAGCCTGCTCTAGCCAGATGTACAAGTAACTAAGACAATTTGTAGAAAGCACTGAAATCTTGTACTTTTGCTGCCAAGTCTTTCATTAAGCCTCTTTCCTTTCCCCATTAATGAGGTATTGGCTAAATGTATATTCTAAGATGTGCATTGTCTCAACTACCTAAATCTCAGTGGAGAAAATGCTAACTGCATTCAGCCAGTGAAAGACTTCGAAGGAATTTAAAAGACAATTTAACACTGAAGACTGGTTCAATAACTCAACTTCTCAAAAACAAAATATACCTACTCTTGCAAAGGTATTTTTATCACTTATCACCATAAAATATTCACATCACAGAATCACAGAATCCTAGAACGGTTTGGGTTGGAAGGGACCTTAAAGATCA
>Ga0181612_155615_pt1 | contig 21683 bp, 12 predicted proteins | sample HoacroProtozoa21_FD_119630 | JGI IMG/M metagenome (GOLD analysis project Ga0181612, IMG submission 119630) | Hoatzin crop microbial communities from Cojedes, Venezuel. Combined Assembly of Gp0051906, Gp0051904, Gp0051908
ATTTGCCTCACTCACAACTGAGATTACACTGTTTAGACGGGATCTTCACTCTCACCTTTTTTCCTAGTAAGTGTAGGAGACGGAAATGGATTTATTCTTTTCCTGGCGCTCTGTGCAGTGCTATTTGGAAGACTAGCTGTGTTAACATGTGATTTCTATTACATTGTATATTGAGAAATATGAATTTTTACTTTTACCACTTCCTAAACTTGAAATCCAGAATGAATAGTTCAGATTTTAGGATGTACTGCAGAATTTCCTCCACTCTTCTTGTTTGCTAGCTTTCTACGATGAGATAGGGAAAATGACGTAAAGGGACTACTAATACTTGATTACAAGTTTTATTTTTTGAAACTTGAAATAATGGACAAATGCTTCAGTGCCACAAGCCATTTCTTGCTAATTTACATTAAGCTACATCCAATAAAATTGAAGTTCTCATTCCTCATGTTTTGGGGATTGCATCTGCTGAAAGAAGACTCTGTGCTCCAAAGCATTTATAATGTGCCAACCACAAAAGGCCGTGGTCTTTAGGATTTCCTTTGACATATTCGTGCTTAGTCATACAGTTTACAGTAACAAGTAAGGCTAAAGACTCTTGGACAGGAAACAAAGACTTGATAAAGAATAGCGTACTTTGAAATTTCACATCTATCATATTTTTACGAGGTATGACTCACCTTCCTAGAAAAATATAACAAAGCATTTGCTGTCACAGCATCTGACACTGCTTTCGAAAAATATCCTTTGTTTAACTTCCTGTGGTGGTTGTCCTAGAAATTTGGGGAAAATAGAACTGGCTTTCAGAATCATTTCCATGAACAATGTCTATCTTATTCTGCACACAAGGGATTTAACCTGTGCTTTATGGGTGAGGGAGGCGAAGCCATTTCTCTCCTTCCGATAGCGACAACAGTCGGAAGCGCAGTGAAATTCTGGTTTTGCTTCATAATGTCCATGAGGAGCAGTTAGGCTTTGGCAGATAGATATGAATTGCATTTTGATTCTTTTCAAAAACTCGAGTCAGTATGCAGGGTGAAATTTAAGGTCATGCCGCTAGTCAGAGCAGTTCCGGTTAAACAGATCTGCTATTGACACTGCTGGTGCCCCCCTTTCAATAGGAAGGAATAAGGGAAGCTGCTGACGAGGAGTGATGACAGCTGCTGCCAACAGCAGTGATAGTGGGTTCAGTAATCTAATAAACTGGGTCATTATGCTTTTTAGAGTCAAATAGCTGAATAAAACTGATGGGGAGTACTTGTTTTTACCATTATTAGAGCAGTTCTTCTGTGCAAGTTGTGATTTGTGCGAAATACAGTATTTAAGCCTTTATATATTGCTATTACAACATTTGTTCTGGATCACCCTCATAATGAGCATACAGGTAATGAGAACTCACATTCTGTGTAAATAATCAATGCAAAATGTTACTGACAGTCAATGTAGTGTTTTATTCATGTTTCATATCTCTATTTTTTTTCCTTGAAACAGAGATGGTATTGTAAAAGTATCCCAACTGGTAATACTTAATCATAGTCGATTCTTCTGGCTAACAAACTTAGCAACAGTACATCAGCCATGAAGATAAGCAGGATCCCAGCGTTTCCATTCATTTTAAATTTATGGGGTTTCATTTTGTCTCCATCACCAGAAAGTGGCTTGAAGAGAAGCTTTCCTGGCTGTCTGAGAAGTCCTCTGTTGAAGGCAGGGTGCTGTGGTGGCCACAGCTTCTGGCGCCAGGGGCTGGAAGCAGGACCTTACAGTGCTCCAGCTCAGCTTTTCTTTTCAGGAGCCCAGCTCCCCTGATGGTCTTAAGTATAAGCCATGTTGTGTAGGTTTCCTTCTCCTCCCCTGCAAGTACAGCTGTGAATATAAAATAGAAGAAAGAATTTGGCATCCAATGAGAGGATGGGATTATTTTATTGCCGGTTATGAGGATTGTTTGGTAGAGTACCAAGGGAAACTGAGAGATCAGTCCGACTTCTGTTTTTTGCCATTTTTGGTCTTTGCCAATTTGGCACTCGCCAGAGTAAGACTTAATTTCATCTGGGAAAGAAACAAGCTAGCTTTTGGATACTGTGGGGTGGAAGTGTCTCAGCCCAGCAGTTGTTGTTCCCTAAGCCACGCCTCAGAGGAAACATTTTTTAGATTTATTTTTTTTTCTTAAATTTAGAAATGAGAGAGAAGAGAGTAAATGATCTCAGCTCTGAGAACAAGTCATAAAAATGACTAAATAACTAGAAATGACAAATCTGTATGGTCTGAACATTAAGTGGGCTGAGAACAAGGTGTCCTGTATTTGTGATGATTGAAGGGAAAAGTCAAAATCAAAAGCACGTAACAAACTTCTTAGTTCTAAAGACACATGTTTTTGAACTCTTCAGGTGGATTTACTTCAAAAAGTGGCTTTTCTAATTTTAAAATGTGTTCTTAAATTTTACTAAGGATTGCCTTTTATTCTTGAAAAGGTAACCATTCATGAAACTCAGATGATCCTACCCATAAACCATAGATTCAGACCCAGCCTTCAGCACCTAAATGATCTCCTCTAAGGAGAGGTTTACCCAGTATCAGGCTTCTTACTACTTCTGTTCTTCTAGTTCCTTAGCTACATGTATTAGAAACTTAATGGTCTGTGTGCCTGCAATATCAATACCTGTTTTGAGCATCTCCTTGACTTTGATGCAGAGATTAACACTATCTCAGCTTTAAACTTCACCTTGCTTATGAGAAAGTAGATTTTGAATAGCAAAAGTACATCGTTTAGGGGAGCTGCACATCGAGGGCAAATGTTCAATGTGCAGATTCTGAGCCAAGTGCTTTTGAAGCACCTATTTCACACTTTTTCTGAAAATCAGTAGCAATGTGAATTCCCCCCCTCAGACGGAACCAGGTGGCTTGTAAACAATTGCAGCTAGGGCTGCAGTGATCAGGAACAGAATTGTAGGAGCCAGAAGATCTCTTCCTTGCAAGTTCTTGCAGGCTTCTCAAAATCATTGTGGCCCCTTCTTTGCTTTTCTTGGGTCAGTCAATGCCAGCCACTGCCTGGAGAAGGAAGAATTTGCTTCTTTTTCCCAGAACTGACCAAGTGGAACATCTTGGGGCCTGTGTTTATCTCCCTGTGGTTCAGCTCTCTGTGAATTAGATAGGCATCAGAAATCTTCAAAGACTTTTGAAACCCATTTTTCCACTTTCAATACCTAATTGTTAGTGGCTGATACAGCTTTTTCAGTCCTGATGAAATCAATGCTGTCTGCTATTGGTTCTTTGGCATCCTCTCTAAAAATGCATGTTGACAACAACTGTTCTGCTGGCACCGTCTACCTCACTACCATATCCCTGTCCACAAGATGTCTTTATGAGTTCTGTGAACCCATTGAAAACTGAAGCACTTTCTCATTTTTTTCTTCCTGTATTTAATGGATCTAAGTTCCTTGTAGCAACAAGGAGTCTGACTGTCTTTCATTGTCCATCTTGTGCCTGGGTTTTAGTGATGATGATGATCACTTGTGAAAAATACAAGCTTGTTACCTGAAGTCAGTAATCCATGAAAGAAAGAAGGTCTTCTGCCTCTGGTAGGCTTTGCTGGGGAGAAGGAGTATCTGGCCTTTGGATCAGAAGATATCAGGTCCTGGTGACTAAATACAACTTTCTTCAGCATGACAAAAGCTGACAGCTAGACTCCGTGCTACATATGCAGCTGCAGCGTTGTGGATAGATTTGGGTGCTGCAATTGAAGAAAGATAAACAAATAGATGAAGTCCAGAGGAGAGAAATGAGTGCTAAGTGTTTTAAAAAGATAATTTTCTGAAAGAGTGGAAGAATTGAGATGATTACATGTAAGAAAAGGAGACTGGGACAATTTTAGTCTTCAAATATAATGCACATCTTATTGCAAAGAGGAAAGGTTTTCCGGTGGTAGACAAGACAGGAGGCCAAAACAGAACAAGAGAAAATGTTTAGGTTTTAAATTTTCAACAAAAACCTATATTGAAGCACCAGAATAGCTTGCTGAGGAGATCACAGCAGTATTTGAAAGAACGTTAGGAACAAGTCAGACAAAGATGTGTCAAAAATTACAGAGCTATGGTTGATCCTGCCATTGTGAACAGGTTTGCTTTAGATGCCTGCGTGAGATCCCTTTATTGCCCTACTCTTTTTTTAATAGCTGTTTCTCATGATGAGGACCAAAATCTTTCCACTGGAAGACAGAGAGGTATCTCATTCTTTGTGGTTCTGATTTGGAGAAGAAAGGCCTCCACAGGCTAAATCATAAAACTAAATATTAGCCTTTTTCCCTGTGCAGCATAACTCAGATTTGAAAGGTACTTCTGCTGTTTTAGATGCTAGTAAGCTGGAACGCCTTTTGCAGTGGACTGGAGTCATGAGGACTTTCGGATGCAGTAGCATAGTCGGTGTCTTAAATAAGCTGGCCTTACTCTTTCAGCTAGCTTAGTTTCTCTGTAAATGTTCACAGTTTGCTCTTCTCCTCTGACAACCTCCCCACGAGAAACAAAGTTTTACTTTAGTCTTAATTTTACTGTATTTGAAGTATATCTATTTGAAGAATGAGACCAATATCTTAATTTTCTGTGTCTGGAGTCCTTCAAAATACTTCTGTCTGGGCTCTCGCACCCTTTCCTTCTGAAAAAGGTCATAACCAGAATATTTTGTGATAGTTTGAATGCCCTAGCCACTATACCCATCCAGTAGAATCAGTCATGTTTTATTTAATGTTAGTCTGAAGATATTCCCACATTAATTTAAATTTCGTAAGAATAAAGTAGAGCAAACTTCAATTCCACTGAACTTTTTGTTACTCCCCTATGTGCTTGTATCTCTTAGTGGAAAGATGCTGTAGAATTCTATAAAATGTAATACTTTGTAAATGTTTCCAGAATAACCAAATATATTCATTTTTTTTGTATTTCAGGAACTGCATCTGTGGCTGTTGCAGGTCTTCTTGCAGCTCTGCGTATCACCAAGAACAGGTTATCAGATCACACAGTGCTATTCCAGGGAGCTGGAGAGGTATGTATTTTTATACATCAGGAAAAATTGTGCTATGAAGATTTTTCTTGATTTTTAATCAAGTTACATGTATCCCAGTAACAAGAAGATTAAATGGCTAGAATGATCACTAGCACTTGAGAAATCTGGTTGTTAATTAAAATTTAAATTTACAGAAAAATCTCTGATCATCTGGTCAAACTTTGTATTTTTTGTAAGACATTTTGTGGAGATCTGTTCTTTTTAAAACTTCAGATGGTAGCTCTTCAGCTATAAACTATTGAGCTGCTCTCAATATAAACAAACAAAACTGTCTGGAAAGATGAGAAAATATGTCAGGCTACCAAAGAGAAATGAAATAAAGTGTGTTTACCAGAGTCAGTGTTATTTAGTAAGAAACAGTGCCCCTTTGATATTTTTTTTCCTGTCATTAAATACAGTTCTTCACTATTCTGCATGCCAAGAGCATACATTTCTGAAGATCCTTATGCACAATATTTTTTGATACTAATTTTTCAGTATAAATTCCTAAGCCACTGACACACAAGTGAAGATTATGCTTATCTACAGTGTGGCTAGCTGTCATTTCTTGTACAAAGTCTACAACCCCATGCAGATTTATGAAAATTATTCTTTGTGGTCACCAAACCCCCCTTTGGGTGCAATAAACTAATCCAGCTTTGTGTAGTCCAGATATCTTTAATTTGATTCAATATTTGGTGCTACTGAGATCAGATCTGTAGTATTCAGAATGACTTGCATCCATGTTGGGCATGGCAACACCTTTGCACATTACGACTGTCCATTTCTCTAAAGTTCCTTCCCCTGATTTTGCTCCATGTTCCACAGACAGATGAATCTGTGGTCTAATGTTTGGCTTTTTTTCATTAGTATTGTCAGTGTGCCTGTTGCTGCAAAGAGCTAATGGTAGATATCATCCCTACCACGGGAGCTCATTCCTAATAAAACTACTTCTTTCTTAATTAAAAAAGGGGAATCTCACTTGATTCTCAGTGAAACTAAATAATAAAGAACAAGAAACAGAATCAACCCCATAAATATATATATGAGTTGGCAATCAGAAGTACTGAGTGGTCTGTTGGCTCATTTTGTTGCCTGTTTTACAATCTGTACCTGTGTGACATTTTATCTGTTGGGTGAAATAAAGTCCAGCAAGAATGATACATGTTTCAGCAAAATATTGATAAGTGAATTTTTCTCGTCCCTGCTTTCACTGGGAGCACAGCCAAGTCTAGAGTTACCAAACACATGAATAGTAGGTAAAAGGAGACTTACCTTCTTGATGGACGTTTTTATAAAAGATAAGAGCAAAACATCTTTTAGGACTGCATTTTACTTTCGGGCATGCAGAGTGTGGTTTCCTTAGGTTAAAACTGCAAAGAAAATCTAATGAACAAAATAAAATTTCAAAGAAGAAAAAATACATCATGTATTCTGAGATTATTATGTGGAATAAATGTTAGTTTTAGCTTTTTTTATTAGAGTTTAAATATTTATTATGCTCTCCACACTGGAAATTTATGATTTATCTATACTATGACTTACGTATGTGATTTAAGATTTATCTATATTATTTATCTACATTATGGTTTCTAATTACCAAATGGTAGCAACAGTTCATTAGTGTTTACTTTTCAAACAATAATGGTTCAGTTTTATTGTTGAATAAAATTAAGAGACTTCTCTAAATTAGTGGGTAGAGGAAACAAGTGAGCAGGGGATTTCTTTCATTTCTAGTTTCGTATAATACTTCTCTTTCTTTCAGGCTGCACTGGGGATAGCAAACCTCATTGTTATGGCTATGGAAAAAGAAGGAGTATCTAAAGATGCAGCTATCAAAAGGATATGGATGGTGGACTCAAAGGGATTAATAGTAAAGGTAATACAATTTTGTCATTCCTTTAAATATCATGATAGTTATTTCCAGTCTGAGATAAAGGCCAGAATGTATTTTTTGTGAAAGCAACTACAACAATTTATCTATCTTGACATAGCAAGCTCCTTTTCTTTTCTAAAGTGTATTAAATGAATGGCAGGCTCCCATGTTACTTCAGGAGGGGCGTGATTATGCTTGGAATTCCTGCTCTATATTCCTATTAGGGATGAGCACATAATGAAGAGAATTTTTCAGCTGTTCATTAAAAAACGTGTAAGGAAAGAAATGTTCAACTTGTGGATTCAGTATTTCCTATGTTAATGCGACCATTATTTTTTAGCACAATGGTGCACAAAAGTGTAGAGATACATTATTAGGATGGCATTCCAGGATTTTTTAAAAAGAACAAAAGTATTTTTGAAAAGAATGTTTTCCTGGTGTTGCAAGCATGTCATCCTTCTGCAAGAACTGAGATATATTGCATCAAATAGCTTCTACGCACAGTAACATAGCTCATGTTGCAGATGTTGTGGTCTGCAGTGCTATCAACACTGGTCAGAATTTGAAGCTGCTGAAAGACTTCATCAGTCACCCTTACCTCATTCCTTCCGTATGCCAAAATAAAGAAACATATGAATTCCATGTGCCAGAATAAAGAAACCGGTATGTTTTAAAAGGTGGTTATATATTTAATAGTTTGTGAGCTACTTAAAAGAAATGGATGAGGCCAGTTCACTTTGTTTTTTCACCTTGCCTGTTGGCTAGCATCATAGAAGTTAGCAGTGTTTATGGTCATCGTTGTTGGTACTGCACTCTTGTGCAGTGTTCTTTAGCTGTCTGATATTTAGGATCTTGTGTAGTTCACATAACTTGGCGTCAGGAGCACACATTCTGCAGTCAGTATCTGTGTTGGTTTATGGAACAGCATCACAGCACCTTTCACTCGTGCAGTTAAAGGGAAAATAGTAGCATCATACACACTGAGATGGGAGAAAGTATTACTAGGGTCATCTTGGACATCCCTTGCCAGAAAGCACAAAAGTAGCCTGACCAGATACAGAATAATGCTGGTATTTGCTGCAATCTAAGACACAGATTTTTTTCTGGTTTTGTTTGTTTGTTTTAATGAGTGTTTTTAATTCCTTTTGGTTTTCATCTAATAATCTTAAAGTGCTTTTCTGTCCTAACAGAGATGACTGGGAACAGGCTGCCCAGGGAGGTGGTGGAGTCACCATCCCTGGAGGTGTTCAAAAAAAGTGTAGACATGGCACTTCAGGACATGATTTAGCAGGTCTGATGGTGTTGGGTTGGCGGTAGGACTTGATGATCTTAGAGGTCTTCTCCAACCTTAATGATTCTATGATTTGTCCTAAGTCATTACTCTCTTTATGGTTGCTGTAAAGGGTCTTTTCCTACTCTGCGGAGGAAAGAAAAGATTATGTCTCATTTAAGAGTGATAGGGTGTGCATAGGCTATTAAAGCTAGGTCTTATTAGCACAATTTAGAACAAACTTCTAGAGAATAAGAGGTGGTAGGAATAAAGCCAGAGACAGCTTGCAAAGAGCCAGAAGTTTGAGAGGAGATTAAGACACCACTGAGAATAACAAAGCGCAGACAGCCAGGCATGCTCGTGGCAAGAAGACTGCTAGAACTCCGCTCTGTGAGTTTGCTGTGTCTCAGAAAAACACTAAATGTCAGTAGACTGAGAGCACAATTGCAGGAAAGAGCTCACTCTCCCTTAATCCATGTGAGCCCAATTCTCTAGTTCAAAAGTATCTACTTCTACATTTTGTTAAAATAAAACTATATTTAAAATTTAATAGCCATGCCCTATGGGTTGGTTGAAAGAGAAAAAAGCATTGTAGTTCCACCTCAAAAAACACTGGCATCATATATATGTAAGCTCTTCTTAATGTATTAGTGCTTTTAACTCATGCCTATCAAAGCTATCTACAAAGATAATCCATGCAGTGGGACAAGTTCTCTTCTTCGTCATCTAGTTATTTCTTGTGCAAATGTGGCATTTTTTAAAATTTCACGTTACTGTCTGTCCATATTTTCACATCCCTTCAACTGCTGACTAACCAGGTTCTGATCTTTTCATAGACTGCGCATTTTCCAGGAAATGAAGACCATTTGCCTGAGACAGCAGCTGGCTCAGTGCTTCTAAAGTGGACTTCCCTGCCATGTAGTTAGCATTTGTCCTTGCAAGTAGTAGCTGTGACCGTCTTGTCACACAGTGTTCATCAGCCACAATATTCTTCTCTAACAAGGTAATCACTTTGGCCCAACATCAACCTGTATGTGATGTAGTGGTGAAGCCAGAACATGGATTTTTTAGGTAATGTTTGCTTTTGGGGAGTCAGTAATGCCAAATGATATATGAGGACACATTTGTTTCCAAGCTTCCGTGCCACGCTTGGCACAAAAAAGAAGCTTGAGACATTTTATATGCAGTGTTATGCACACTGCACATCTAAACCTATTGTTGCTCATTGTCAATGCCCAAGGCAAAAGTTTTGGCCAGCTTCTGCCTGGGAATCATGCCATCCTGACAGATGGGTAGGAGTGTAGACAATCAAGAAAGTATGTTCATCAAATAAGAGTGGCTGGGGCATTTTTCCCAGCTGACACTCTGAAAACAGCTGTCTTCCTGGAGCGTGCTTGTTTCTGGTTACAAGGTCTGTGATATTACTAATTCTTCCCTGAACTATGCAAACTGTCAATAAATAAAAGAGTCATTTTACAATTAGCTATGGTTACTATGTTTGAGGCTACTTTTAAAGACTGGCCTCAAATAAGCATTTGTGTTTGCTTCCAGAATTAGAAGTGAGGACCAAGTGGCCATGACTCATCTGAGTTGCAATTAAACAGAACTCACAAATGTGTTCTCGGCTTTCATGCAGCACTGTGCAACAGGTTGTCCTCTCTATTGATTACCGAGGCGACTGGGAGCTGTGATACCTGCACTCCCTTCTCAGTTCTGCTATTGGCATACTCCCTAACCTTAAACAAGGTGTTTGGTTTCTGTTACCCAGAGAGAAGGAAATATGAAAGATTTGCCTTTATTTTTTAAAGAAACAACTTACTTGATTTCATTAAAAACAAGTGATACAGTCTATTATGGTCTATGGATGCACTTCAAAATCTTTCTTTCATGTTAAACAGAGTAACTCACGAATGTTTTGCATTTCATAATCTTTACACATAGACATGTGATATTTATATTCCTGGGAAAAGATTTTATCCAGCAGCAGGAGGGAACGAACAACTCAACATTGACTCATCTCCCAAGACAACAACTGTGGTTATGCTGTTTCACTGAGTGTCATAACGATCTATATGCTCAAGATTTTTACTGTATAGCGTACAGTGATTTATAGACATCATGGATTTATACAACCACAAGCACAATGAAATTATTTTGTAACCCTTTTATCACAGTTGGTCAAAATTGTTCCTTCTGTAAATTGGTGATATTTTACTAAAGTCAATGGATTTACACGGGATCAAATAAATGACGAATATATCCTAATGTGCCTCAGACTACTGCCACCATGGCACACAATGAGTGTTCTGAAGTATGTGTAATCCCAAAATCTTTTTGAAGGACACCCCAGAAAAAGATCTGAGACATCATACATCAAGGTTCAAATCTCAACAAGCATGTTCATAAAGTTCTGTATTCAGAGTGCCAGGATACATAAATATGCACATATACAAAAGAGAATTCACAGTGTATCGTGGTTTCCCACAAAAAAATCTTGGAGAACTGATGTTACACAGAATGTTTTATTTTCCCAGAACAAGAAGCCCAAGTCCAAGAAGAAGGAATACATGGGGCCACTTGGCTGTCTTCTTGGGATGGCAGCAATCAGTTTCCTAAGGAAACATGCCACTGTATCTATCACACATCCACATTTGGACCAAAATCCCCTTCTCAAAGAGCTTGAATATTTCCAGTGAGAACCCCTGGGAATCAAAGTATTAATTCACATGGCTATTTTCCCACAGGTTTAATGGGGAATATCTCTGCCCTTGAAAATCTGCCAGGTCCGAGCCAGGCTCTGCAGCATTTATATACTACAGGGCACTCATTAAGTGACCACAGGGATGAGCATGCCCCATTGGGTCCTTGCCATCCCACTAGCATATGCAGTTATTGGCTTCACCTGTGGGACATATAGTCATCCATCCTAGCCCTTCTGCATGTGACAGTACATAGCGTGTCCACTCGCTGGCCTTATACCCCCTGGACTGCCGCACTTCCAGCAGTGCTCTTGCCAGGGGAAGGTGCTGGCCCACTTCCATTGCAAGAAGCTCCCGATTTCCCTCCAAGCCACAGAGTGCGGGAAACACTGAAAAAGCAGAGCTCCAGTGGGTCTGGAAAGGTTACTGGGCAGGAATGGGACACTGGGGCACTACTGCCTCTTTGGTGAGTGAGGCACAGGCATGCTGCAGTCATTTCATGAATGGAAAAAATATCCCACGAAGGGAAAATTATCCTGTGTGCCTTTTCTTATTTCTGTTAGTCAACAAAACTTAAAACTTTTTAGCAGGATTGAGATGATATTGTGTCATTGCCCCACAAGCATACCTTGGCAAAACGATGACAGGCCAGTAATTACAGCTCCTCCTTGTCTTTCAGTAATAGAATTACTGGACAAATATGGAAAGAGAAGCTTTTTTCAGCAAGCTCATTCCTGAATTATCTGAAGGTATTTTAGCAGAACCACGGAGTATCCAGGAAGAAAGGTAGAGGAAAATGTTTATTTTACAAAGACAGAAAAACTTTATTCTCTAATCCTCCCCCCCCTCCCCCTCCCCCTTCACAACTATGCTTGAAAGGGGAACCTTCTTCCAGTTTCATGAGGAAACTAGCTTCAGGACCACCCAGAGAGCTCTATTCCCTTCCCCTTGTCTAAATCACACAAAGAAAAATAAACAAATGAACACAACATTTGCCTTCTCATCCCTTCTTTTCACTAAAGGGTCAGGAGGGTCGGGGATCCTTCTTTTGCCATCTCTGAACACACTCACCCTCTTCAACAACCAATCCAGATGGATCATGGCCTTTGAAATCTTAAATCCTTTAATCAGTTTCTCCAACTTTCTCTGTTGGCTCCTTTATGTCACATTCCTGGGTTAATTCAGGTACCTTCATACAGTGCCGGATTTGGATGACAGAAAACACTTGGGGCAGTACAAGTCCAGAGATCTGTGCAAGTGGTGGGTTGATTATCCTTAGCTTCATTAAGGTTGCTCAGCAACATGAGCTTGTATTAATCATGTCAGAGCAGTGGCATCCTGACAAGATATATCCACTGCCAGTATACAGACCCTTCCCGCACACTGCTGAGAAAATGTTCCCATGAACTGTCCCTCTGCTGTCGGCAAGGTAATGGGTGAATGAAAATTTAGACTTGTCAAAATTTCATGAAGAATTATCCTCACTGTAGTAATGAGTTCACCAGGAAAGGTATATAGGATGCCATACAAAACAACTTTTCAGTGACCACAGAAGAAAGGCATCAAGAACAGCAACTGAAATATTAAATAGTATGGCTAGGTGAGCTAAGTAATTAAACAAGGGGTAAAGAATTCCCCAACAGGTAGATCACTGGCTGTTCAGTTCACAGCTTTGCTGTGCCTGGAGAGATGGGGCCAACTTATTCTTGAGAGATTCATCACTAAGTCCGCAGTCATCTCTTCCAGCTGGAGTTTTTCCATTTGATAATTTTATACTGTTAATCAGAGCTCATCAGATACTGCAGAAATAGCATTGAAGAACTTTGGTTTAAATTCCAAACAGCTTCCTCATGTCTTTCTATTTCTTATTAATATGATTACACTGTGCTCACAAATGTTCTTTTTTTATCTCAGCCATTTAATAATTTTCAAATCACCAGCCATTCAGTCAAGCAGTACCTAAAGTAGCTTTACAAAACAAGGCTGAACTCTTCCATGAACTACCTCTAAGCTGTCAAGCCAAACGGGAACTTCTGCAGACTTCCAGATATTTAGTATCAACATTATCAAGCTACTTCTGAGCCTTTAAATTTGGGCCAGGGGTTACAGCAGAATTATTTGGTCAAGTGTTACTAGATTCATATTTTAGTAAAGGCATTTCTGTTTCCCTTTAATCATATGTAGGTGAATTTAATGGGAGTGATGTCAGCCTTTTAAAATCATGTGGGAGTTTTACAGACACCTTGTATTTGATTTTAGGACCCCATCCCTATAAGTTCATGCAGATAGCACTGTACCAAAGGCCCCCTAAAGTCAAAGGGGATTCTGGAAAAGCCCAGGTTTATTCTCTTACTACAAAGGCAGAGAACTCTGTGTTGAAACACTCTAGAGGAGATATGAACCCATGTCTGTGTACACATCTACTTTTATTGTCTACCACCACTTCATTCTCTACAAAATGAGCTCTAATTACAAATTGAAGGATTGTACCCCAACCAGCATGTAACTGGCACACTGGCTGCTACTGCACCAAAGGTGGAAAACTGTCAGAAAAGGCTTTCTCCCATTTTTATCTTTTTTAAATCTGTCACTTCTTATAGCAGGAAAAAACAGCATGGAGTGGCAAGGAGATTGACTTAAAATAAACATGCAAATAAATGAACTCTGACTTCAAAAGACAGTTTTGAAACCTTAGGAAAGATTTGGCTTCTATACTTTGCACAAAGAGGGAAATGTTCCTGTTAGTTTCTTCACACTTGAACACATGACCATGAAAGAAGCACCAAAAATCTCAGACGATTGAGCCAAGAAGACTTTTGATTTTTCACTTGTTTATACAATTTTGCTGAGGCTTCAAATACTTCCAAATAAAGAACATTTCAGGTCACTGAATACTATGCATACTCCCACACGCATTTTTTTATTAAGTCACCCACACTGAATGAAACCACTTACTGGGAAGCAGGACTGCTCTTGGCTTACTGCTCTGCAGGACAAACTCCAGATCTCTGAATCTCCATTGCATTTAATAAGACACCTCAGGTCTGTGTCATTGTCTAATTTTTTTCTCAGCTGTTGTTTCCCACTGGTGAACAAAGCAGTTTCATTTGGCAGTCACTATTTACAGTCCAGACTGTAAATTTGAGTGGTCAGGGACTGTCTCATCCTATACATAGTAAAAACATGATGGACAACTATTCTCACTTGAGATTTGTTCAGGCAGAAAAGAAGTTAAATACTATTATTTCTAAAAGAACTTGGTCTGGCCAATAATTTTTAGCAGGTGAATATCTGAAATATTCAAATAAAGAAATGTAACTTCTGATAGTGATGTGGTTACTAGTTACATGGCTAAGGCTGAATCCATTAGGTATGGAGAAGTTCTGTGTTGTTAATAACGCTGAATGTCACTTTCACAGAGTTGCTGTGTTGCCTGTTAAACACATCTGCAAATTTTTACATTGCATTTTCTTTTCTCTTCAAACTGAGCAAATGATTCTTTTAAGATAATGCAAATCTGAAAATTGATGCATTATGTGTATATCATGTACCAACATTTTAGATCATTATGATGTTATTAGTGATTTACTCATCAGAAAAATAAAATATTATATCAGTATAACTATCAGTAGATATAGGTATGTGCACCAGTATATATCTAGCGTAGATAAATCTTTCATTTTCCATCTCAAAGATCTTCTCATACAGAAAAGTGGTCCATCTAGTTCACAGAGTTTGTTTTTCCTGCTTTTGTTTCAACTAATCTTTAATCTTAGGCATTAGGATAAGATTTTACTCGGAGAAGAGCATCTGTTTCTGTCAACTACGGAAGCTCCTTACTTTCATCTGAAGAATGCATCAGTGGCTAATGTCAGAATTAGGATACTGGAGTAGCTGTATCTACCGTCTTGTTATGTTAGGAGAATTTTAAGTTGGAAAGGTATTTTCCGATTGACTTAAAACATGTAGAAACTGTCTAGCAGGGTAAGTAACAAAGTTTATGATGTCCCCCTCTACTCTGCTACCTCCGTGTCCAGTTCTGACACTCACAGGGGTCAGTCTTCAGCCAGCTCAACCTGTCCTGCTCCTGGTCAAGGACAACATGGACTTGCTAAGGGCACAGCGTATTCATCTCCTCACCCCACATCCAGACAACAGCTGCTGCCCTCTACTCGCTGCACACACAGTGGTTTAAAAAAAGTGAAACAAGAAAGAAGAAAAACAATTTAGGGAAACCATGGAAAGTATGGAAAAGCCTGAGTTAAAAAAAGAACCCTTGATGCACTGACTCTGGACACATGACGTAAGACATGGCTAGAGGAAATTCACAGGACAGTGTCTTATTTTTATTTTCTCTTGTATGGTCTATAACAGAGTCAGCTTATTACTAAGTGTAGGAAAAATCTGCAGGATAGGAGGAATGAAAGCAGAAATAAAAAAAGCTTTTGTCTTGCTGTAGGAAAGATAATGGAGTGCCAAACCTGGGAGGAGTAGCCATGCCCATCAGATCACAGATTTTGGAAGCTGAGAGAAGCTACAAACTGAAAACAGTTAGATTGATGGTTGGATAGCTGAAAGCACCTTGTGACATTAGAAACTGTGTAGGAAGTGTTTTAGCTTTTCCACAGTTGCACGTAATCCTGGCAAAAAGTGTGATCTGTGTGAAAATTATTCAGAAAGAATTAAGTTCATCTGATCTCTGTGAAAATTATTCAGAAAGGGTTAAAATCATCTTTTTAATCAATAAACCGGGTATAATGATAAACTTATCCTCTTGGTAAGAGAGGCAGAAATAGAAAAACAAGCAATTCATCCTAGGAAAGAAACATATGCTTATGGCTATGAAGAAAGTGGGGATCCTGATTTTCAGTTGGTGACGTTGTTCTTCTTATATTTATTCACATAAGGTTCCCCCATTCACTGCCCTTCAGTGGAAGCAACCATTTCTGTTCTTATATGTTTAACAAGTGAACCTTGGAAAATGAACTGAAGAGTTCAAAAAGACCATGATGTCCTGCCCTTTCTTGGGGTCAATGATTCCATCTGGTAGCTGAAGTACAGTAGTTGGATGGGAGAAAGAAGCTGGAATTATTGCTGCTGATGCTGCTTACTGAAATACCTCTCAGTGGCATTGGAAATTAGGATCATTAACTTTGTAAAACCTCTGAGAACTACAGGACTCCTGAAAAGGGGAACTGAGGATGTAGTCCGCTGCCCAGAGTGATGTAAGAGGTGTAAATCAGAGCAGGCAAATTAGCTTGGGTGTCCTATGACTTTATCCCACGGCCTTAGTAGGGACCACGGCTTTTTCTCTTCTCTGAATAAGCTGAGACTTCATCTCTTTCAGACTGTCAATATGACTTTGTGCAGAGGATTTCATTCCACACCCAAAATTTTCAGGAAAAGAAACCTCACAGAGAGCCTGCACATGAAATCTTTGTAAAATAAGACAAATCAGAATATCTTTCCTTTGCCCTTTTTCTTTGCATCTTCTGTACACACTTTAATGAGGAGTATTACATTAAAAATACTTATGTATAAATAATTTCATCTTTGAGTTATTCTGAGCTATGAATTATCTGTGAATTCCTTCAAGTGCTTTCATTTGGATGGAGTAGTCTTTCCCCCCTTGCAGCTGCTCTGATCATGGAAGGATCCTCATCAGATTTCCTGCCTCTCTGTGTCCTCCGCCATCCTTCCCCTTCAGCTCTCACTGGAGAGCTCACCCCTGAGACATTCCCATGCTGGTGGGAGTGGAAGAGGGCAGTGTGCTCCAGCTCCACCCTCTTCCAGAGGAAATGTCATGAGAAAATGTTTTCTTGAGATCTTTCCTGTTAACATGCTATGAGAATGCTTGCTATCAACTGTGCATTTTTATGACATTTTGACTGGAAGTAATGTGAGAATGTTCTTTCTCACATTATTTCCAATAGAAATACCCTGAGAACATTGTTGTTTGTGATATTTTTACAAAATGTACTCAGAAATTGAATGAGATTAAATTTGCCTTTATAATTGTGGATGGGGGTTTTTTTTCTTCCAGTTTAAATGTGGGCAACATCTAATGTCTCACCATTTTAAACATTTATTTTATCATTAAGCCTTGTCCAGATTTGTGCCAAATGAAGCCTTTAGCTGAAATAGCTGATTTGTTTCTTTTGTGCCGTAAGACCTATCCACACTGAATCAAAGGTTAAGAAACCAGATTAAACTGCACAGCAATTACAGTATTTATAGGATTTCCTTCTGAGATGAAGTTGTTTCGACTGCCCTTTCTGTTTCAAAGTGGACCTACAATAGGGTTGAATAAAACTGTGGAGGAGTAGAGACCTGGAAGAACAAAGACCACATACTGTAAAAAAGCCATTCTAATTAAATCAGAATGAAAACACCAGCATGCCTTTGCTTTCAGAGAAACAAGTGACCTAGAGAACCTTATAACTTGGCAGTCTACACATTTCTTTTTTAAAAAGCAACTTACATCTTTAAAAGGAAATAAATCCTGGAAAAAATATAAGATGTGTCAAGTCAATCAGCTATTTATGCCATTTCCTCTGATCCTGATGTTTCCCTCATGAATTATGCACTTTCAGCTGCCACTACTTACATATGTGGGCCCTCGTGGCATGTTTCCCAGGACCAGCATGTGATTACAGACCATAAAAAATGAACATACACGTTGCTCCTTCAGTAAAGACTGAGATGCGCAATTCCAACTGCTCCATGTTAGAAATCTCTCTTCTATTTGAAAAATAGCAGCTGTTATTAAAACCATCTCTAGCTATAATAGCTGCAGACGTGAAAACTAATCACCATATTTTTGTTTTAAATTGCAACAAAGGAATTAAGAAACAGATGCCCATTAAACAGGAAACAGGTGAAGTAGCCACCAAGAATTTCTCAATAGCCAGAAGGTGGTGCTACATTGTAATATAGTCGCAGGGGGTCAGGTTTACATCTTTGATAACTTGTGCTGTTTGCTTCACTTTTTTTAAAGCAAAACAGAAGGAGAGATTAAACCTTCACAACTGTGCTGCAGGGAAGTGTTCAGCAGAGGTAAAAGGAAGCGTAGAATTTAGTTCCTGATATACTGAAATCCCATGGTTTTGGTGATGCAAGACCAGGTCTCTCATTGAAAACTAAGTTATCTTTGTGTTTCTGCCTTGCTAGTTATATGAAACTCTCCTTCTTCCTTAACTCTTCTGTTTCATCAGGATCATCAACAACACAAAACGGAAAAATCCTATCAACCATCCTGCTATGTGTTTCACTGAAGAAAGCTTTCTTCTTGTAGCATTTCTCATAATATTTACTAAGAAACTTTCAGCTTTTTCCTTTTGTTGAATAAACACCCAGCTATTCAGCCCCAGGTAGATACCATTGACTTTAATGAAACTCTGCCAGGTTTTGCCATCTGAGGTGGTGCAATCACCTTGTTTAGCAGCAGAAGAGAAAGACAGCAGAGCTGCTGTCGCATGGCATATATCTGCACAGTGCAAGTGGTGTTGTGCAGAGGCAGAGGGCTGGATCCCAGTGATCTAGCTGAGGTGAAGCAGCATGGGTGCTGAGTCTGCCTGGTTAGACTTCCTCAGTCATGCTGCTGCCCTGGTCTTGTGTGGATGTGTCTGCATTACTGTTTTGTTTAGGATCATGAGTGAGCTTTTGAACCAAATAGCCAGATTGTCCCCACTTTCTGTGCCTTGCTCTGCATTTCGGAGTAGTCTTGGGGAGCAGGTGCTGGACAACAGTAAATGGGCGGCCGTGCTCCAGCAGCTCACCCAGTGCACTGCAGCTCCAAGGGGCAGCCAGGACACCGGAGCCCTCCCTCCCTCCCTCCCTCTCCTGAGTGCTGCAGGGTCTGGATGTAGGGTCTCAGCACCAAATGTTTCTCTCCTACAGATTCACTCCTATTGATCTGCTATACTGGCTGATGTGGATATAGCCCATGGGTATCTCTGTGTAGATTTGGGGTCATATGGACAATTCCCCCGTGTTCTCTGATGAGAAAGATGCTCCGATTTGATGTGATTTTTTTTTTGTTGTGGAAAAAAAGGTCACTAAGAATCAGGCAGCTGCCTCATGGGAATAAAGTTTTGACTGGGAGGAAAATGACCCTGACCATCAGAACAAATCATCTCAGGGACGTGGAAAATTATGGCCAAGTAATGCCATCATTGTTGTTGTTTGCATTGCTGAGGCACATGGAAGTAATGGGCCAGCACCCACTTCTACTAACTACTAACAAAACCATGATGTATTCCACAGCACAGGAATGGCTCTGGATGTTAAAATCTTGCGTGGATTAAAGGAGACACACTGCAAATTCATAGAGCTGAAATCCATTGAGAATTAATGAGTAAGTAAAAAACACAGCCAGTTCAGGAATAAGCTGGAGGCTGGGAGAACAGTGCGGGGGATGGTCAGATGGTCAGATAGAAGTGCCGCCTTCTTATTCTTTTCCAGACATTGCTTTGACTACTTCTCAGGCTGGTCTGGGGCAGAAAAAAGAGATAGCCCTCTCCCATGAGAGCAGCAGCAGCCGCTTTACATGAGATGGGTTTTGGGCTGAACACTTTTCTTCTCACCATGCTTTCCGAGGAGGTGTCTGTGCAGCTCCCCTGGGTTCAGCAGTAGCAGCCTCTGTGCTACTGGAACTCAAAAGAGGATTTGGTCCTCAGAAAAATTTCTATTATACCATTATTAATTGGGGCTAATTTATTCTTGGCGTGACCTTTCAGAGCGATGGTTACTCTCACATCAACACTGAACCTGTGAGTATGCAGCAGGTGAGATATGCTTATCTCAGCCACAGAGAGATTACCCAAAATGGAAATCAAAGAAGCTCTTTTCCGCAGAGGATGCCACCTTTGCACTGTGAATACTGTCTATGACAGGCTGTAGGACCTTTATGGATCCACTGCAGATTTTTTCCTAAATTTACAGTGTGAGAAAGCTACTTCCAGTTTGATGGAAACATACCAGTTCTGCTGTTAACACTTGCAAAAAAGGACACAGATGTTGACCCAGGTGGAGAATAAATAGTATTTTCTTTCCTATGACAGAATCACATGGTCTGACCAGCCTTATGTAGAATAACTTCATGAAAACTTAAAGTTGCCATAGAAATAGGTATGGCTTCATTTCTGGTGATTTTTTTTCAGTGGAAATGTAACTATAAAATTATACATAGCTATATAGTAGCCTTTAAATTTACCAGATGCTTAATGACTGCTTTCAATGAGAGAAGTGGCCCACAACAGATTGAATGTGCCTAACCATTTCCAAAACCATGGTGTTTTATTGTCTTAAATAAAATGAATTTTGAACAATGAGGGGGGAAACTGAAACCTTTCTTTAACTTACATAATGACAAAATAGCAAAGCTATTTAAATAAAATATTGTTTAAAGGATCTATAGATCTGAGACCTGTTCTGGCAGAGCTCATATCCAGCTTGGGATAAGTGCTTGTGTGAGAGTCTCTTATTGCTGGAAACAGAGGCCCATAATGGAAGTGGTGACAGACCTTAAATTAGTGCAGTGCTACTGTACAATAATGTGTATTCTCAGTGCCATATGGTTATGATATGCAGTCGTTTTCCTATGCTGATTATAAATTTGGACTGCCTGGCAGACATTACAGAAGGGAAAGACACCATTGATCATTTTATCCAGCCACTCAGGGTCAGTGAAAGATCATTTCTGATGGTCTCAATTTCTGCTTTTTAATTATTTGCATTGCTGTAGTGCCCAGAGTCCCAAGGCAGGTCAGTGTCCCCTTGTTCTTTGTATTATACATCAGGGTAAGTGTTACTTGCTTTGAAAATGCAGAGCAGCTAAAATGCAGATGTAATCAGAAGCAAGTAGGAACTGAAGATAAGGTGACACCATACTTAATGTAAAGGCTACAAATTCTTAACCTTTACTGCTTCACTTTTTGTTCTTTTATTATAACCCGACTATCTAGGTTCACTTATCAGGTCACCTTAACTGTCTGAAGTTTCACAAGCATCACGGCAGACCTGGTGAGTGGAAAAGCAGCTCCTTATGAACAAACACAGGAGGGATGTTCCAGAAACAAGGACCGTCACAGGCAAACTTGAGACATTTGTCTGAGAAGCAAATAAGACAGAGTATCACAGGAAAAGCAGTGGAAAAGCAATGTTATGGGACAGAAGAATCTGTAAAAACATACGCAGAGATGTGAAAGACCTGGATGTACAGAATTACTGAAAGTTTGCCTATTGCATAAAAATGAACCTGTGATAGAAACCCCACAACTAGTGGAAACCCATGCTGTTAAGTCCAGACTGTATATGTAACACAGCACTGTGGCACAGTGACCTGTCAGTGCACTTTCTCGGCAGGGCTTGCTAGCTTGGGCACAGCACTGTCTGATGTGGGAACGGCGCGTCAGATGTGAACTGGCTTGGGTCCAGGCAGCTCAGTGCATCCGTGTATCACACGCCCCAGCACACCAGCTCTGGGATTAGCTTGGGCAGGCCTCACTTCGGTCTGTTTTAATTGGTCCGTAAATGATAAGAAGCCCTCATTGCTTCTCTTGCCCAACTAATCTCCAGTATAAGAAAGGAAGTTCTTTCTGATGATCAGACAAATCTTTTCCTTTAAAAAAATATTTTATCCCAGTATAAATTAATTACCTTCCAAAACCAGACCAGAGTCCTTTGAAAAAAGAGACGCCCTGGCAAGCCAAGCAACCGTGTGTTTTGTTGCCATATGAGGGGAGTCGCGCTGAAATCCCAGCCTTTGCTGCCTTTCTCCTGCTAAGGAAGAAGTACCTCGTATCAC
>Ga0181612_107258_pt1 | contig 21678 bp, 12 predicted proteins | sample HoacroProtozoa21_FD_119630 | JGI IMG/M metagenome (GOLD analysis project Ga0181612, IMG submission 119630) | Hoatzin crop microbial communities from Cojedes, Venezuel. Combined Assembly of Gp0051906, Gp0051904, Gp0051908
ACAAGGAATTCATTCACCACTTCCCATCGGCAGGCAGGTGTTCAGCCATCTCCAGGAGGGCTGGGCTCCATTACATGTAACGGTTACTTGGGAAGACAAACGCCATCTCTCTGAACATCCCCCCTTCCTTCTTCTTCCCCAGCTTTGTATGCTGAGCATGACATCATATGGTATGGGATATCCCTTTGGTCAGTTGAGATCAGCCCTCCCAGCTTCTTATGCACCCCCAGCCTACTCGCTGGTGGGGGGGTGTGAGATGCAGAAGAGGCCTTGACGCTGTGTAAGCACTGCTCAGCAATATCTACAACGTCGCTGTGTTACCAACACTGTTTTCATCACAAATCCAAAACATAGCCCCATACTAGCTACTGTGAAGAAAATTAACCCTACCCCAGCCAAAACCAGCACAGAAGTGAAGAGAAGCATTTCTTGATGAAGGCACTTGGAAGATCAGGGAGCAAAAATACAAGCATCTTAGCTGTGTGTAGTTTGGGACTAACTTTTGTTTGTTTTTCCTTCTCCATGGACTCTAACTTCTGTGGCTTGGGAATGACTCTTATCTAGCAGACACAGAGCTGCCTGTTACGCTTTCTGCTCTGCTCCTTTATCCTTCCTTGTCAGCCTCTTGTGGTCCCTAGTGACGGCTGCTTTATCTCAGCCTGCCTGTGTTGAGCTCCTTTGCAGAAACTGCTGGATGTGCCTTCTCTGTGTGGGCCTCCTCTGCTAGAAGGTACTAAAAATCAGCCTTGGTAGAGGAGTAATAAACAATTTGCCATCACACCACTGATTCCGACTCAGCTGAAGTTGGTAGTGAACTGAAGAGACGAGACTGTTGCGGCTTTTGAGGGACCTTTTAAAATTGTGCAGACTGTCTCAGCACAGTTTCTGAGGTGGGATGAACCAGGGAGGTCCCAAAGCATCAGCCCTCCCAGGCCCTCAGCATGACCCTGCGTGGAAGGCACAGGGCTTCGTGGCCATCGTAGCTGCAGTCCCAGCAGCTGCAGCTCCCTTGTCCCTTGCTCATGCCTGTGTTCCTGCAGACCTCCTTATGCCAGATGTCTGTCTGTACAATGAGCCCATTTTGGGGTGGACTGGGCAAAAAACATACATTTCATGTGATTGACACCCTGAAGTTAGAAACCTTTCAAGTACTGTGGATTTCCATCCCAAGTTTGCGCATTTTAAGGGAAAACCGTGGATGGCAAATTTATGAAAGAATTTCAGCAGTTCTTCTTACTGTTTTGTTTGAGTAATAATTATTGAATGATCTGTCACATTTAGTCATAATGATATGTATTTTATCTGTGAGCTGTCTGTGCCCGCAGCTGTGCTGCGATAACGAGGTGTGCAGAGGGTTACGAGCACAGCTTTCAATATTTGTAATGCCGAGTTCAAGGTGTAACAGCCTGTGTTTCAAATACATTTATTGTTCCCCAGGTTTTTAGTTGATATGGTACTGACTTAACAAAAAAAATAGTAGATACAGCTTTCTTGCGCCTTTTCAGTGACACTTAAAAGTTTTTTTTAATGTGAGCTTGGTCTAGATGAAAGTTTATAGCATTATAATTGTCAAATACAGTATAATGTGTTTTCCTTCACAAATACTTTGCTATGTGAGCTCATTATAAATGAGGATTTGTTAGAAGAAAGAACAGAGATTTTTCCACTTGATGTTTTCTTAAATTATAAAGGCACACTTGCATGAAAATACTTTTTACACCATCACTGGAGAAGTTTTCCTTTCTGACTGCAGCACTGTGGTTGAAGCCAGTTAAAATTCTGGTACTTTAATATTAGTAGAACAAAGCTCTTGTCTAGAAAAGCTCTTAAAGTTATTAATTAATACATATTTTCTTAAGTATGTGATGTCTCACTGATTTTGATAGATACGTCCTTTGTATTTCTAAGTGCTTATCTAGACTGGGACTAGATCCAAAGAATATTAGGCTAATGAAAGGGGGTTTTCTCTACTTTTGTAGACTCTTGGTTAGGTTGGGTCAGACTCAGGTTGTAGGTTGTTTGTTTGTGGGGTTTTTTTGGTAAATGTAATCCTGTCCTCTGGGTAGTGGAACTTCATTCAGATCTGTGGGAGCTATCAGTAGAAATACAGCCCTGTATGTTTTACATCATGTAGAAGTTTACATGATGTGTAAGATGGGAAGGGGAAAAATCTGTATCTAGTTTGGCTTTGGCTTTTCTGCTGTTTGTTTTGATTTTGTCAGAAACAAGTATTAGGGCCAGAAAAGTGAGGAAGGCTGTATTACAAATACAGCTTTCAGAAGGTAATCTCATTGCTTTTGTGCCAGACCCTTACTATTTGACGGTAGCGCTACAGCTGTGGACTGCACTAGCAGAACTCGAGAAAGCTGTTGCTTTCCTTTTAGCAGCATCTGATGTGGTCTTGGACATTCTGGGTTCTGTAATGCTGATCTTGGCTACATGGGTGGAAAAAAAAATGTTTATATAAGCTCTTGAAGTTATCTCATAAGTTTGAGATCAAAAAACAGTAAGAATGGGACACGGTGTTGAGCAGATTTTTCTTGATCTCCATTGGCTGATGGAGGGCTCCAGCCCTATAATTTAGACTGGGACAATTAGAACAAGGACAAATACCACCAAAGATGACATCAACTTCTAATTTCAGTTATCTGAGTAGTAGTGTTGCCCTAATCAAAAAATGCATGTATGGCATCATGAGCCAGAGGTCTGTTGGAGGGCATTTCTTTCCAAAGGCTTTCATAATGGAGAAACCAGGCAGGTTTTGACCCTGACTTATTCCTTATTTTCTTATTTTCCATCAATGCAAGGCAAATTCAGGCAGATGTCTAATTATTTGTAAATCAGAACTACTGTAAGTAAATTGTTTAACATTTCTCATGGCTCCTTCAGTAAAGCAGTGAGAGAAAATAGCCTTCCTGTGCTGTGCTCCTAATAGGGATGCTGTGTGATGTTAATTAGGGGGAAGTTACAGGCTGATATTTTAAGCAGTGGTCATGCTGAGGGAATTTTGTAGCTCTCTGTGTACAGGGAAGCATATTGTTACTGTTGTGACAACAGCAGAATGAAGCTCAAAGAAAAACAAAGCTACAAGGAAAAAAGATTAAGAGAAGTAGGAAGATGTAGGATATAAATATGGAATATGTGACGGCAGAAAAAAGTGCTAACTTGGTTGAGACAAAAAATGGAAGAAAAAGTAAAAAAACCTGCCTAAACAGTAAAACAGCGTTAAGAAAAATTATTGTTAATGTTAGTGACAGCATGAAGCTTAGCTGAAAGTTCGATTAAAGTTTCTGTTTATAAAGTAATTCTGCTTCTACAGCAGATGTAGGTTTGTATCTTCTACCGTTTATCAAAGTTGCATAGGTTTGAATGAAAGTAGTTAAATGTGGCTTATTTATCAGTGCTGCTGAGCTCTCTATTGAATTTCTAGTATGAAATTTAGAAGTAGCCTGTGCTAATTGTTCTTTCAACTTGGTGTGAGTCAGTTGCACCAACTTATTAATGCTTTTATTTAGTGACATGTGTTTTACAGGATATTTCACTCTCAATTTAGCTCGCTTAGTCTGGGGTAATCTAATTTTTTTTTTAAGTGCCGGGGGAGAGCAAAAGGAGAACTGATTGGATATGTATACGTCAGTGAGTTGAACTTATGTGTTCTTTCTGATCACATGTATGGGAGTGGTGCAGGCCACTGTGTTACTGTTCGATACTAAATGTGCCTGCCGCTGTGATATCTGAGACAGTATGGAGTCTGGAAGTAATTTACATGCTATTTTCTCATTTAAACTAAATTTGGTAGAATACAGATTAGCAAATGATTTTTTATTTTTCTGTGTTGGTGTAGTCATGGTTTATTCTTTTACTTGTATTATCAGCTGTTCAGAGATGTTTCAGCATCAGACTTGAAGTGTTATTAAATCCACTGCAGCCAGCAGAAAAGTTCACTAACCTTAAATTGTGTCACAGATATTTCATTCCCCTAATTTCCTGTAATATCATACTTTCATCTAGGCTAAATACTGAACTGTGTGATAGATTCTAATTCTGGAAACAGCTTGATTTACTATTCCGTAGTTATCTTGTTTGATTTCTGAGTAATAATATTGCTTGTATCTAGCAGGACAGAGATTCTGCTTTTTGGGTATGGTAGACAAACATCCCTTGGTTTTATTGCTGCCTTGCTTGTGAGGTTAAGTTGCTGACTGTCTTCCTTTCTTGGGCAGTAAAATTATTTCTTCCCTATCCTAACTGTGCAAACTGTCTTATATTTGGTTTTAATTTTCCACCTTTGAAAATATTGCTGCTCCTTTGCTCTGCTTAATTTGATGTGCTATTAGTAATAAAATTCTATTCTAGTGCTTTGGTATATGGTAATGTTTCATTTCCTGTAGGCCTAGATGATGTGTCAAGGCATCATCCAAACCGGGTATGTTTGGTAGGTATTTTTGTACTTTCCATTTAAATGCCATGATTAGGCAACTTTTAGTTTATTCCTCTCTTTTAATTAATTTTTGTGTTTACATCTTGTAATTAATAAGTATCAGTACCTCTTTGTGTTTTACATGTAGAAGTGTTCAGGTCAGAGACTTTCTCTATGTCTTCGGTTTGACAGATGCCTAGATAATTATTTTCCATCTACTCCAGTGTTGAAAGCTGTTAGCTTAATGCTGAATATGGATAGCAATGTGGAAAAATAGCACATAAATGCTTTGGAAACAGCCAACTGTATTGTATTATAAAATTACAAAGAACACAGGATTTGCTTAATGAATTTCTTTAAGTTAAACTTTTAAAGAGCAGTTCAGCATGTGTACTGGATAGATTTGTTTTGTGACTTTTGGGAGACAACTTAATGCATTTGAGTGCCAGTATAGAGCAGGGAAGAGAGATGCTTAATTCTTGGCCACAAAACATCTTTAGAAGTCTTCAAAGTTTCAGGCCTCTTCCATCCATATCTCACTGTGTGGTAGGAGGGAAGAAGAGAAACAAACAATGAAAACCTTAAAGGGTCTCTAAGAAAGAAGTGCGAGTCTGCCTTTATGCCTGAGACTGGACAGACTTTCTGAGGTTGGGAGATTTCTGAGGCCTCCCCTTCTGAAGCTGTTGGGCTGGAGAGGATAAATCTTCACAAAACTTTTGTCCATGGAAAACTGAAGCAGGGTAACTGCAAAGAAGAAAGTACAGGGAAGATCAGCGTTTTGCCAAGAGAGAGCTCTTACCAAAGTGAAATGTGTGATTTATTGCACGGTGTTTCTAATGGGTGCACAATGGAAAATACTGCTTTGTAGTAACAATACTGCAAGTGATGTAAAGCAGCTGTGCTGCTGTATTATCCAAGAGAAATAGCACAGTCTGTATCCAGACCATCTAAGGAAGGGCTACAGAAAATTGTATTTTTACTCAGTAGATATAATTCATGTGAGCTCATATTGAATTATTACCTGCACGCACTTCCCAGCTCAGTGATTTTTGACTGATATATAGCGTAATGATCTTTACAACTCAACAAATGACCTCATGGCACTAGTTAGATGACTCACCGTGATAAGCCTCCTGTTGATTGTTTTGGAGTAGGTCTGGAAGGTTGTATGCTGTAGGTCAAGGGCACAGTGAAACAATGTCTGCCAGGTTTTTTAAGAGTCGTTGTTGGTCATTCTCCTGGCAGAAGGTAAACAGGAAAATTGCAATGGGAATCCCGTCTTCATCTGCCAGTAGAGTAAATTATTCTCTTTTTTTTCAGAAGCTAAACCATCCTCTTACAAAAAATAAACCTATTCTTCCTTTTATGCAGGGTTTTTAAATTTTTTTTTTTTAATTAAGGAAGCTTGACAGCTGCTTTCTTTTGAGTGGTGGAAGTTTGGAGGACTTTCACATTTCCTTCACAAAGTCCAGTCAAGAAACTTAAATTTCCATGACTGAAATGCCTAAAAGCTTCACATGTGTCTGGCTCAACAAGCCTCAGGGAACTTCAAGTGATTACATTTAAGATTATGGAGATGTAACTATTCTGAGCATGCATGTCACGTGAGTTACTATAGGGGTTTTGTGTCTTTATGTTTTTAGGGTCTGAGGATAAGTTCACTCTCCCCGGAAGCCACATTGCTTTGGAACATTTGAAGGACAGTAGCTTGGCTGTAGCTTGGGGAACTTGTTCATTGCCTACAGAGGTGGCAGAGCTGGTGTCTACTGCAGGCTAATAGCTACAGTTCAATTAACTGTAAAGTCCCTGCAAAGCCAATGCAGCTTGTAGTCATAACAGCTTTTTTTTTCAGTGCTGTTAAAAATAAAACACACAAGCCAAGAATCTCTGGGACACTTTGTAATTGGATATTTAAGGTCAAGAAGTATTCAAAAGTAAAGGAACTCCAGCAATGTTAATTTCTCTGACTGGTCTCTTTCTGCTATGGGCATCCTGTACCCTTACCTGAACTGCATCCTTCCTCAAGATAAAAGGGGAATACAAGATTTCCAAATTAAGATAGGTTTGGCTTCAAAAACCACAGTACATTTGGAAAAGGGTGTTCCTGGAACATTTCTTATGTTACTTATTAGTAAATAAAATGTCATGTTGTAGAGAAGTGTGTATTCATTCTTAATGAACATTAATAGTAGAAAAATTACCTTTAATTTCTGGAGGGTTTATGACTGAACATTTTCTTGATAGCTCAGATTTTCAGCAGTGTTTTATTTGTGCTTTCTCCTATGTGTGTGTTTCTGTATATCTGAGAGAAGCATGTTAGCTCCTTGGCGATGTGGAGCTTCGAGGCAGCAGAAGCTTTTATCTTTATTCTGCTTTCCCTCCTGCTCTTCTCCTTAGCCCTGACTGACTGCTGACTTTTTTTTTTTACTGACAATATTCATTTGCCTTTCTTTCAAAGCAGTTGGACTGACTGGCTGAAACAGGTGGACTGAATTTCTGGTCATCTCAGATGAAGGTGGGAGAGCTGATAGTTTCCCAGTCTTGGATAGAGTGCACATGGTTACTGTGATGTTATTGTATCTTGTTTTTCACTGTGTCCAAATTGCACTGTGCTCCTTCCTCACTTCTTCTTGGTGGACCAAACAAAGGCTTCTGTTCATGTAGGGTGCTCAGAAATGGTAGAGATTAATAAAGTCTGTCCTGCTTGTTTCTTTGTTCCTTGCTATGGGCTGAGCATAGTCTTTCTTCCCCCCCAGCCACACTTTTTTCTTTTTACCCTCTAACAAATCAGTGGTTCGCACATTTATAAAACCTTCAGGAGAATTGGCATTACATAAATGCACCATAAACGTTGGTGTTTCCCTTTGAGAATCATGATATATATTTTAAAGTCTATAATGAACTCCCATCATGTGGGATAAGTGTCATGCTCTTCTGAAAAGTACAAATGAAAATTCTGAATTATTCAGCTTCACAGAACTAAATCTCTTCCACAGAATATTCTGTCCCCTCTGTCCTTCTCCCATTCCCCCTCCAATATTTCATCTGTAGCCTGCTGAGACGGAACACGGCTGTATCAGTTGAATCTTCATTCAGTACTTTCGATGTGCAAGCTATGACCTTCTTCTGGCTTTTGTTCTTGAGCACAGTTCAAGCAAGAAAAGAATGAGGTGACACATGGAAGATTTTTAATATTTTTTTCTTTTTTTTTTTTTAATATCATCATTTCACCATCAGGAATCATTTCCTCATCCTTGTTACCAGTTAGCTTAATGGTAGACCTTTCAGACTCTGCCCTTTCACTGAAGAAGTTGTCTGTGCATCTTAGGTATTCACGTGGAGGGTATCGAGTAAGGGAACTTGTGCTAGTTCCAGCACTAGAAGGTTACAAATCCGTTAGTTCAGGGACACCACTGAACCCTTCTCAGTAAGGCATTTGCCTACAGTTTCTTCTGACCAGAGTTTCAGGGCTCTCTGACTTGGCTTTTGGCCCTGCTGGGGTCTTCTGCTCTGAGCATTTTTTTCTGTTCAAAACACATTTCTTCTCTTCCCTGTTTAATACAGGACTTGGAAGTTGTGTTACAGAGTTGTTTGGTCTGCCGCTCTCGCTGTTCCTCATAGTATGACAGGAAGGGTAGTTAAAAAGATGGCGATTACAGAACATGGAGGATAAAATGAGGGTGTCAATCCTTTCTTCATATATAACTATAATACATAACTATAAGTCATACAGAACCCTTATGCAGCCCTCGTGACTTTCTTGTTTGAGTGGAAGTTGGTGAGGGTCAATCTTCTTATGCTGCATGCAAATTTATCCTCCTCTTATAGCACATGCTACCACCATAAAACATAGAGCTAAGTCAATCCTGCTGCAGGTAGCATCAGTTTTTATCTTGTGACCATGTCCCAGCTGGAGTGGATTGAATTGGTGATACAGATACTAGCTGGTTGTTAATATGAATGGAGATGCTAGCAAGTGATGGCATCTCAGCTTGAATTGCGTAGAGACCCTAAGGCACCCTTCCAAGTGCCCATACCATCCATGGCCACCTGATGAAATAGAATTTGATATTATCTGGTATTGAGGTAAAGAAATGTCTCCTGGACCTAGCCAGATCTTCAAACTGTTTTTTCTTTGTTATATCTCCCTTTTGTGAAAGGAGTAATCTTAGCAACAGTGTACCATTTAGTCTTGTGATTAAAGTGGGGACTTTAAATCTGCACAAAGACATTTGTCTTTGTCAAGACCTCGGAGTGCTTTGTGTGTATTTTTCCACCATGTGTTCTGTATTTTCAAAGTACCAAGGCAAGGTGGCAACTCAGTGTTTGAACCAGTTCAGTCAGTTTGAGTTTTCTCCTTAGTCTTTTGTGCACGTTTAACTACACAGTAGGTGACTGTTGTATCTCAGCAGAACTGGTTTCAGCATTGGGTAAATGCAAAATAAGGATGTGAGAAGGTTGTGTGGTTTCCTGGTGTTAGATCTCTCCCCCGTTGAAGGAAATACATCAGTACACATATGGAAAGAAGCGTGTGGGCACGTATGTATTTTGTGCATGCATGTGTCTCTTGTATGTCTTAAAGACTTGGCATAGAAAGCCGATTAACCCTGTCCCGAAACAAGCAAATCCTTTGTGAAGAGTTGTGTATTGGCTCTGATCAACCCTGATGACTAATGTGAGTTGGATGTGTAACCACATCCAGATGAAGATAAAATGCTTCTCATGAAAGGTATGCATTTTCATCAGAAGTTGAGTCTGAGACACGTGACCATCTTCTTGCTACTGACTACAGTCATCATTCATAAACACATCAGCAGAACAGTTTTTTGTGGTTTTAACACAGAAAGTTCATGAGTGAATTATCATAATTCTCCTGATGTGTGCAATTCATTTAGAAATACGGTATGAAACAGTCCTGGTTCATCAGGCATGAGCAGAACAATGAAGACATGCGCGCGCGGCTACTGGATCCGCAACGGTGCCTTTGTTTTCAATGCTTTTATATCCATCCTCAGCACAATAACTACTTTTTTCCTTTGAAAAAAAACCAACTAGTTGATTGCAAATTTGTAACTTCTTTATAAACAGGTCCTAAAATTAAGCACCAATAGTCTCTTTCCAGACATAGGATACCATTCTGTCTTAATGTCTACATAAATCACTCTTATATGAGAAAGAGTCGTATTTGCAAATGATGGGGCCGTGCCTTCAGAAGAGGCTTGCTAGTTGAGAAGACGGGCAGCCTGAAAGAGGATAAGGCCACGGCAGTATTTTGTTCTGCTGCTGATAACTCCCATTTTTTGTGGTAATGATTCAATTCTTCCTTGTTATCTATCCAGGGAAGTAAAAAATCCCAGTACGGTAAAATGCTATGTTTATATCACTGCACTTTGCTTAAGATTTTAAACATGAACTGTTTCTAAACTTCAAAATACTTGGGAAGTGTTTTCAGTAGCCTGCATCTTTATACTGACGTGAAATATGACAGCAGCCACTGTAGTCAATAAGCACACACTAATACCTTCCTCACAGGAAGAAAAACATCAGTTATAATCAAAAAGCGAAAAAAGCGTTAGCAAATACATCTTATAATGAAATCATATATGTGAGGGAAAAAAGACGTTTCGTTTCCTCCCTTGTTTTTGTTTTGCTTTTCTTCACAGCCTGCTTTTTTCTTTGGTCTAGCTGCTGCTGGATGCTGTAGGCACAGTTGTCTGGGTCAGGCCATTCCTTCGGGAGAAAGCAGTGCTCCTTTTACTCTCTTGTATTTTTCCATAGGCTGAAGATTATGTTGGAAACATTGAAGTTCAATTTTTCAGTTTTTACTGAGAGAGGTGGGAGATTTATCATTCAGGAATCACATGGAGCTGAAATACATGCTTTGTAATGGGATCTCTTCTTGCAGGATGGGTGGAGTTAACTGCTTTCAGGCTTTATAATCAATATGAAGAGAGTAGCATTTCAAAATTAGAAATTGACCTTTACTGTCTTCCCCAAAGCAATGAAAATGAATATCCACATTATTTTACTTTTGAATGTTCCTCCCGAGTAAGCAATATAAAAAAAGAAGCTGATAATGTATCGCATTTTTCTGCTGAGATGAAGGGGATCTGGATGGTTCACAGACTGGTAATAGGATACCGTGACCTTACATCTCTGACCCATTTATTAAAATACAAGCCATGCCAGTGGAGTCTAACAGTCATCACTATGGGATATACCGCTGTAGAATCTGTAACTGTATTCTGAATTTTGAAGGTCTGGGCCACTTGTCACAAACTTCCACAGCTTCTCGTCTGGCAGCAGATTTAGCTGCAGCTAAGTGAAAAGTGAACTAACAACGAAATGAATGGAGGAAGCCCTGTAAATAAGTATGTATTAGCTGTGCTAAACTTGGTGATTTATGTCTGTTCTGATCTGATATAGCTTGTTTGTCCTCCTTGTTTTGTGAAGCTTGATTCAGAGTTCGATTAGTCAATGCAAAAGTGGTACCGACTAGTTTTCTTTGACTGTTACTTTGGGATGTTAGGAAGGGGTTAATGCAAATAAGAATGCTGTGGATTTTGCCTTAAGAAAGTGCTCAAAGCTTGCACTGTAAACGAGAGTTAATTTTAAGCATTTGATGGTTTGTTCTGGTTCTCCTGTGGAAGCTTCCGAACACCGTTTTTGTGAGTATGGGTAACTTAAGCTGAGAGTTGGTTATGTGAATTACATCTTGGTTGTACAGCTCAGGTAATTATATAGCAAATATCTTCAGGTTTTAGTTAGTCTTAATTATCACCTGGTTTTCTCTGAGCAGAAGCAATCAAGAAAGTAAAAAAAGGTGGCAGAAATCTTGGTGTACTACCGTGCTAGCTTTGCAGACAGGGTGATTGCAGTGCCAGTGTGGCTGGCTTCCAGCTGAAAGCATCCTCATTTCCCTCCTGTACCCTAAAACGTTAGAGGACAAAGTAACCCAAGTTATTCTGATAGGTTAAATATGACTGACTGGAAAAAAAGATCAAAACTGTACTTGCAAAGTAAAAAGAAAAGCTGTTAAGTCAATATATGTCGAAGTTCTAGTTTGGAAGCGATCAAAATTGACCTACTTTTATGTGGTCCAAATATTGTCAAAATTTTATAACTGGAAAAAAATGTAGTCTACTCTGCTTTTTACAAATTTCACCCTCAAATGGCAGGATAACACACACACACACACGCTCACTTCCTTTCCCCCTATTTCTTTGAAATCCAGGGCGCATGCTTGCTCTTTTGTGTGCTGTGAGGGCTCAGAAAATGTGTTTAATGCTGACAGGAACACTTTCATACATACATTCACTGGATTGTGTGAGGGTTTTATTAAGAAAACTAGAAAACAAAAACCCTAAATGTTTAGCACATTAAACTCAGGACAAGATAAACTTTTGCATTTGCTGTTTCCATTGCTTTTCACAGCGTAGGTGTGCCTCCATTGCTGCTGTTAGGAAACTTTTAGTTCCCGAATGGGCGTCTAACTCAAAGCAAAGCCCAGCGGGTCGCAGGCCCACTGACAAAATATTATAAAGAACTTTCACACTTTCCCAGGTTACTTTATCTCTGTGCATTTGTGGTCCTAAAAGATATTTTTCAATTTGCAATTACGTGTTTCTCAGGAAGTCTTGATTATAAAGCTGACATGGTTGAATTACTGGCTTTGCATCAAGATTTCGAACAGAATTAACATTTGAATCACTTGAGGCCCTATTCACAAAGCAGAGGACGATTTGCATAATCAAAAATGCATTATTTTGCATGCCAGTGGAGAAGCAAAGGGTTGTAGCTGTGGTTCACGGACAGAATTCAAGTGATTGGTATTGATGTGTGTCTGTATGCGGCTGTCTCTCAGCCTTGCTTGCACAAAGAAGTACAAATCTATACAAAAGCAGAAGAAAACATTTTGGAGCTATGTGTAGTCTTCATTCAAAGCCTGACTAAACAGGTTTTGCCTAAGTTGTCAGTGTATGGATTAGATGGACTTCCCATTCTACCAAATGTGGATGAGGGTTGCAGGCACTTTTACGGCTGGGTTGTTGTAAGAGGATGGATGTCTTTCTAAAAATATGTTCAGTAAAAATTTATGAGCTTGAAAATTGCTCCTTCTATTGAGGAGGTCAGACTAAATAACCTGTAAGAGTATTTATCTGTGGATAGTGGGTTCAAGACCTTCTTAACACCTTTCTGTCAGATTTCTGCCAGTAGTCCAAGAGGCTTATGAATTATGTCATGTTCAAAGAATTTGTTTTTTTGCATGTAAATTAATTCCTGATCAGAGCTCAAGAGCATGAAGCAACTTCTAACCTCTCTAAGGCAATATGAAACCTCTGGTCCTTAAAAATACCGTTAGGTATGAGGAGATTTTACTCCTTTCTTTTTTTCTGGAAAGAACTTCTGTTATGCTATTGCTATTAAATCAAATTCTTTAGTGAAGTTTAGATGACGAAAGTTTTAGTTCAATGAAGAAATTTGGGTTATTGTCATTGCAACTTCAGATTATTTGACCTTAAAAAGGAGTATGATGTGTTCCAGCCTTTTAATTGCCAGCACGTATCAACTAATTGAATAAAAAATATCATCAAGGCATGATATGAAATTTTTAAACAAATTTTGTGACGTTTTCAAGTCTTAATTGACCTGCTTTTAGGTGGATTGAACGTTTTTTTGAGTAAGGGACTTGGAGCTTTTGTTATCAGTGCTATTTAGTTCTAATTAATTTATTAAATACTAATTTTAAATAAAAAATAAAAGAAAGTGAGGTTGAAATTACATGAAAATCATCGTGGATAATAGATTATTATCACAATCACAGTATGAACTTTTAATCTGGTGTTTGTTTACTTTAAATTATGCCTCTGGAATATAAGTATTTCTCAGATGCATCTATGTCTGGATATCAGAATAGAGATTGCATTAATCTCTATTCTTAGAATTTTAGGTTTCAAAATACTTCAGAGTCTAAGCACACCATTAAGAGGAGTATGTCCCTTTCTGTATATTGCTTTAGAGCTGTTTTACTCTGGTTCATACAGTCAGGTTCTTTGCAGAGTGTGCTGTTTTTATGGTTGACTGAAGTGCATAAATTTAAAGTAGTTCAGTTTCTCATTCATTTGTTTTAATTACAGAGGCCATTAACCTTGTCAAATCATTGACAGAATTATAAATCTACATCTTTGAGAATTATGTAAACAAGTTTATTAAAGTTCCTCGAGTGAAATGAAAGCCATACTGTACAAAAAGACAAGGTTTTATTAACAGCGATTGTTAAAGCCCGAGAAACTGCTGGAAAAACACCTGCAGATAGTCGCACACTCCTTCACGACAGTGACGCCACCACAGTTCCGCTGGTGTGCAGCACTTACTGTGTAGTTAAGGTTAAAGATTCCTTCAAAATACAGATACCCGACTGTAGTTTCTTCTCCAATAAATAGTTGTTCTTAATATTTCACATGTAGTTTATCGCGGTCACGCACAGCTTTGGGAGAGGAGTGTGTTTTAGTGCCTCAGGCCAGGTTTGTCTATCCATGGCGATGTTGTCTGTTTCGAATGTTACCAGGTTGTCATACTCAAGCATCCTAACCAGCTGGGGAGAGGCATTTTGATGGGCCTGTCGAAGGCTGTGATCTGTCATCACTGGGATGCTGAGCGCTAATTAGAAATAAATTATTAGTGTTCCTGTGCCTGTTTCATGGGCTGATCTTTCCTTTTTCTGTTCGGGAACATTTCTGTTCTGCTTTTGCAGGGCTTGGTGCTGTTTGAAATACTGAGCTGAGGTGTGAATTCAGGGAGGTTGTTTAGCCCAGCGAGTGTTAGCACTTTGGCTGCCACTATTTTAATATGCATATCTGAACTGGAATGTGCTCTTAGACTTTTGGATGTAATCAGTTCTTGATTTTTAGCCAAAGCTTTCTGGCATGAGTTCGAACAGTATTCCTCATTGAGTAAGTTCCTTCAGAGGCGCAGTTTACTGTTGCGAAGCATCTGATGTAGCATACACACTGACTAGCCATGCTGATGGAGGAAAGAAATTTATTAACATCTGTGGGTACTTGCTTCTGTCCTAATTCCTGTGACCTTTTTCAGGTCAGACTGTGTTCCCTTGGCAGAGAAACTCGTCCCACAAAATTTGGTGGCTTTGCTGAAGGCATTCGTTGATTCACTTGTGATGAGGTGATTGTGTTTGACCTTTTGCAGTATCTCAAAATACTGTTGGAGATGAACTTGCTTCAAGAGTTGCTTGGAAAAGGCTTATTTAGAGAAACATGTGTTCTGGAGACTTTTGAAGGTTCAGAAACTGCTTCAAAGCAGAAACGGTTTTGTTATAGTCCTGAACCTTGGCATGCCACTGTTGTTTACACTGGAAACATTCAACTTCTGCGCAGTTGCACAGCACTGAGGAATCTCGTGTCTGTGTTGGACAGATATTTTTGGGTTCAGTTGGCAAGATGATAGAGTCTTATCTTTGACCATGTGATTCTGATCCATTCATAAGGAGATAATATCCAGTAGCTCTGTGATGTTCAGGTCCCATATTGGCAATGTACTGATACGCTGAGTGATCTAGTCCAATCTGTGCTTGATCAAATCACATCAACAGCTGAAGTCTGATTTTCTCCTCACTTGATTTTTGTAAATGCAAAGGAGCTCATCAGTTAGAGTTACTGAATTCTGCCACACAACCCAGTAGTATTTTATTTGCTTTAGTTTCTAACTAAAAATGGAAGTTATAGAGAAAACAATTATCTATGCATGTTTTAGTTCTCCATCTAGATCCTGCTTCTTGCTAAGGTGGCCTAGTTGTTTTCTGTTCCATTTCTCCTCAGGGACAAAAATCTCCATGTCTTATGTTTTTGGTTAACAAGTCACTTTTGTGTTCAGCCATAATAATAAACAAGACAAATTTAAAGAGACCCACTAAAGAATTGTCTTTATCTCAGGGGTCATATACAATGGGAGACGATGAACCGAGATCTAAGCTCTGGTTTTTGGCTTGCTGGCTTGTCCTAAGCTTGTGAATGGCATTCAAGTCCCCTCATGAAACTGGCTTTTCACATGGAAAATTTTGTCGCAGAAGTGTCAGACCCCATCCCCCCACACCCTTTGTGTTTAGTTGTGGGTTGGTTGGTTTTTTTTTTGTTTTTTTGTTTGTTTGGTTTTGTTTGTTTTGTTTTTTGGTTTTTGTTTTTTTTTTCTGATATTGACAGAGTTGAAAACTCTGCATGCATTATCCACTTCTTTTTGTCCCTTTTTCCCTCCTGTTTTCTATCTACTGTCCTTGCTCCTGTTCCTGCTGTGCTCTGGTGGCCTTGGAGGTGACTGCCTCACTGAAACGCTGGGCACTGTCCATGCCCAGGCAGTGGTAGAGAGGAGAACTAGCAGAAATGTGATGTTGAAGGTGGCGGTTAAGAACAGACATTGGTGTGAGGATGTTGGGAAGAGGATTACCATTATAACAGTGGGTCTGGAAGAACGCAAATTACAGAGACTGTTCAAAGCAGCACAAGGTATAGAAAGCAGTAACAAGAAGGTCAGAAGGGCTGGTGGCTTTGGCCTCAGCCAGGAGTCTTTGGAATGGAGATGGGGAGTCTACCTGGACAGGGCTAGCATTTCCCAGCCTTTTTGTCAGTGAGGTTGAAGAGTGAGAGGGGAGCAGAAATGAAGCAAGGGACTTTGATATACATTCAGCCAAGAACAGGTTTGGGGTTGTGATTTTGGGGGAACTGTCAGAAGAGTTTTGCTGCTGACACTGTCGCATCTATAACTTAAGTCTGTAGACTTCTTGACTTAAACAACTTCTGTTTCTGCCAAATATCTGGATGTTTAAGCGCACTCAGGGAGGATGCATTCTCTGGGAGATTGTAGCTGTTAAAGTGCAGCTTTAAAGTACAGTTTTCCACTGACTAGATGTAAACTTTGACAAATTGGACAGACTTTCAAATGGGAAAAAGCATGTCCTTGACCAGAAGTGTAACTTTTGAAGGCCGCCTTTCAGTGCATGAGATCTGAGAACTGTTTGAAGAAAAGGTCACCAACATTAAAGAGCATAGTTGTTCTCTAGTCCTCTCTTGGAAAAGACTGACCTGTTTTGGCTGGAACAAACACTGCAACACTAACTGCAAAAAATGAGGACACTTGTTCAAAGTTTGGCAAGGCAATTTTGGCATCTTACAGGAACTGGTACTTTAAGAGGCAGTGCTATCAATTTTGCTACTGTCATTGTTAATTACTATGATTCTATAAAAAGAATTTTATCTGGAAAATCAATCAGTGAATTATTATAATTGATACATGACACAACAGGATGGAAGAACTGAGTATACTTTCAAGGGGCTGGGAAGTGATGTTTTGTATCTGTATGTAGTAGACAGACAAGCTGTTGGCTGTTGAGTTGGCCTTTAAAAAAAAAAATCTTACTGCCTGTGGTGTTAATGGGTTATGCTGGCAGATCACTTTAATGTATTTTCTCATGTTTCTTGGGTGTGTTTTAATTGTGTTGTTGCTCAGAATGCCTTCCAATATGGATTTAGAATCCATAGTTTGCTTGGTATCCTGCATCTACACAGGTAATTGTGAATCTGTACTTGAAAATTATGGGGATGTTTTTAGCAGAAGTAGGAGGATAGAAATGACTAGCTTACCTCAGTTAGGTCTCATCTAAGCATCACTTAACTTTCGCATCACCCTGTCACTGTCAGCTGTGGCTGTCAACTCTGTGAAACTGAGACATTCCTTCAGCCCATCTTTTATATTCTAGCACCTCTCCTGCTTTCTCTGAGGGCAGCTGCTTTTGAAAGAAACATACAGGGCTTACCATCTTTTGCTTAAAGGAAAATTTGTGTCCTTTAGAATGCAAATTTCAAAGTTGAACAGTGTCCACAAGGTTTAAATAAGCACGTGCTGCTCTAGACGATGACGTGGTAATACAGATCTTAACCATCATTTAAAGGTAAATTTGTAAAGTTTGCAGTCATCCTGATTTAGATTCATTTGTGTTCAAGGTGAATAAAGCAAAAATCCTGTGGATCTGTTTTATGGTTTTCTGCTTCCTCCCGATTACTTGCACCTTAAATAGAATTAGCATTGTTGAGGAGTGCTGTAAGAGTAAGTGACATTTAAATGACAGAGTGAGAACCAAGACAATACTCAGAGACCGCAAAGGCAGAAGGAGAACAGCATATCTGTTCTTTGTGAGCTGATAGGGCCTTTAGATGTGAAAAGAACACTTAAACCGTATTTTCAGGTGTGACTGCAAAGTGGATGACCAGCAGTGTTGGCACCAACATGCTTTGCTGTCAGTGGTACAGCATCACGAGCATTTTCTGATACAATCTCTTTCACCTGATTTAGTCTGGAAAAAGATTTAACCTTCACTTGAATTATCACTGGGTTTTGCTGCTGTAGTGTCTGCCAGCTTACTTCATCCCTTTATTGCTTTTTTTTCCCCATGCTGGAAATTAGTTTACAAGTTACTTGAGGGAATCTTGCCATTTTGTAGTTTGCATGCTTAGCATATTTTTGGATGAGAAAGAAAAATTTAATCCAAATTTTAAAACAGGCATCAAAGAGATCTAGCCAGAATTAAGGTTATTTCCTGTCCTTAAAATTTTTTTTAAATGTTCTAGATGTTATTCATATTCTAATTATACTTAAAATCTAGTCATTCACTATTTTGAGTTGCTTTTTAGTGTAAGTTATGCTATGACTGGATTTCATTCACTTTATTATGAAATCCTAGTTCTTTTCCCATACCCACTCCACGTCATTCTCTTTTCAGTTACAGAACAGTATGCCTTATTTTCACTGTGATTGATTTTGTTTACTAAAAATATGCTTATTTTTTTTAAAATGGGTATTTGCTAGCTTTCTACTGAAGCTGACTTTCTTTAACCTCTAAATCATTCCACAAGAGACAAAGCGATGCCATGTTTGTTCCAGCGTTATTTTCCAGCTGTGGGCGAAGAGGCATGTTGAGCCTCATCCACCCAGAAGAAGAAAATTGACATGATCCTTTAAAGGCTCCTGTCTCACTCCCTCTTTGAAAAATAACAAGACATATGCCACAAGCCTTTTTTTTTCCCCTGCCACCTAAAGTGTATGCTGACAAATCTGTCTGCTTTTCATGCAGGGTTTTTGCTGGAGGAGATGGCCCACTGAGAAATATAGCAAAAGGATTTTTTTTTAAAAAACAGCTTTGCTGTAGAATTTCTCATTTGTAAGTAGTGGTTGAAGTATGCTGGTAGGCAACTGAGTTTCATGTTAATACAATTAAATTATTTCCTAGGATGCCTTTCTGTCTTCTACGTACAAAAAAATCATTTGTTGCAGGTACATACAGGTAAATGATTTCTTGTCACACTGACGCACTGGGAAAAGTGAGTAAAGAAACTCGCACTGACTTCAGCAGGGCACGAGTTCCAGTACTGGTACTCAGTTATTTAGTCGCTCATTTAGACACTGTAATACTAATATTGCACGTATATCATTTACAGCATAGGGTCATTATTAAGGTTGCAAATTCAATCATTCAGAAGTTGTCAGAATCAAGTTTACCTGTGAAAACTTAATTTTGTCCCTCTACTTGTACTGTTCATCCCTTAATTACACAACAGCGCCATGTTCACTCCTACTGTGTGATCTCTGCTTATGTTGGATGATGCACGATTAATTTAATTCTGTGTTCTTGATGGGTGGCTCTAGCTGGATGCACCTACTGTGCATTATTAGAACACAGATGGCTTTGAGATTTTCTGGAACACTCATCACTGTACTCTGACTACTTAAATATTTGTTCATCTTCTCAGCACCCCGCTTGCTGAGAGTCCTTTTAAATTATGATTTTGAGATGACTTTCAAAGTGCTTGCATAGCATTGGGTAATATCAGTGTACAGTGTCGCTTGGGGTTCTGTAATAATTGTGTACAGCCTGTGGTTCTGATAAGCGTGAATGAAGATCAGAAGTTGCAGTGTCCAGAAAATGAAGAGCATGGTGATGATACCAGCTTGAGTGACTTAATGTGATGCTCAGGCAATGGTAGAGGTATGGGTAAAGATCTGATTGATTATCTTCTGACTTGATCCTGGTGGACTTTTCAGCTTCTCTGAAGGATGGGCAAGGTTACTAAAGCTGGACAAAAAAGCTGGATCAAGTTCATACCTGCACCTGTATAAAAATAAAATTTAAGCAACCACTTCTTCCATCTGTGGAAAAAAATAAAAATGAAAGAGCCGGGAACAGTTAATGAGTTGCACAAGCGCACAAGTTGGTCACTGCACGATAAGTTAGGCTGCGAACTTACAGGTTGTTAAAGTGTGAGATAAATACAAGACAGATAAGAAGCAGCCATGCACTGAAAGCTTGTACCCAGGCTTATCTCATGTAGTGACTTCAGGAATGTGTATCTTAGAGAAGCTGAATAAAGTGTTGCAGAAGCCCCTGTAATTGTAGTTCGTCTTTGCTTTGAGCACTTGGCATAGCATTCTTTATTCGGATTTTTGTTTGTGTAATTTTCTAAGTGTGTGAAAAAGCAAGGGGAAATCCATATTCTATTTTCTGGTGTTGCATCTGCACTCCAGTGTTTCATCATGCTTGCAAACTCTCATCTGGACGTGTCCTGCTTGAACTGAAATGCTGGCTGGTAGCTGTCATAGGTTGCTTCTGTCTGTAGGCTGAAATCGGAGGAGAATGAGGAAAACTGCCAGGCATTTTCACTGACTCCTGCTGAAAGCAGTGGGTTGGTAATCTGTGGGAATCTTGGGTTCTGTTATGAGCGTCAGTGGAGAATATGTGCTAATGTCTGTGGGCTCTTGTCGGCTTCCCCCTAAATGTGAGTGCATACCCACCCCATGCTCTGCGTCCTGTCCCTTTCCTGTCTTGTCTGTGCACTCTCACTTACCACTTTGCCGCCTGTGAAGGCTGTTTGGTTGTCCTCTGGCTTTTCTTTCTCCTTACCCAGCTGTCCTAGCTTCCACTGTGAATCATGGCTCCTCGTGTCGTCTCCCCTTATCTGCATTCCTCCTTCGTTTCACACTGCTGATACTCACTCTGACCCAAAGAGGTGATTTCAAAAGCTTAGAACTTGACCAAATTTAGAGGATTTTCGTAGAGATGGCGAAACGTGTCTGGAAGTTTTCAGTTTAAACAGTTGTTCCCGTCTCCCAAAAACCAGGCTGTAATAACAACTGTAACCTACTGAGTAACTTTCCCCTTGAAAACAAAAACCCTCTAAACCCCATGTTTTGGAGTAGAGACTCAAAATCTGGAAATACAGAGACCTTTAAAATAGGAATGTTTCGACTGAAAACTTCCAGAGAACTCATCCTGATGTAGATAGATATTTATATGAAAACTGTGTCTGAAATTCAGCAAGATAACAAGACTAATAACAGCGAGCGACAGTTTTATTAGTAGATTGTGCTACTAGTCCCAGTCATGCTATGCGTGCATAAAGAAGTAATAGAAAGACTCCTGCTTTTCCATGCTGCCTGCGTGGTAGCGTTGTTTTCTGTACGTGCAGACATATTTTTGGTTTACACAGTTTCCTCCTCTTGAATACTGAAATGGATAGTGAAGGCAAGATATGACTGGCTGCTACAAGATAAGAGTAGCATATTACAGTCTTTTTCCATCAGAGTCTGGCTTTAGTAGGATGATGTCTCATTATTTTTAACCTCCATCTGTACTTGTGTAGAGCATTGGAAAAAATACACAAATTTATCTCTAGAACATGAGAGAGACATTTATTTCGTATGGCAGCAGTCTTCTGTATAGTTGTTAGAATAATATATTGGAGTGCTTTTTGGAGCTTATTTGATCAGTCCTTCCAATGCTTTATTCCAGATGAGTAGGCAAAGAGATTTCAGCAGGTTTGTGACTTCTCTTTTGCTTAGGGGACTCCAGCTGTAGCGAGAAGCACTTCTGAAGGTGTCAATGTGTTGCTACACACACTCTTTTTCTGTATTTTGTATTTAATAGCATACTACACTTCCAAGTAGGAGCAGCAAGTAGAAATTCCACAAATAGAAAAAGTACTTGGTTGAAAGTTTGACCCACTCCTGTGTCAGCCTGAATTTCAGCCTGAGGAGGTAGATACATCTTACGTGATCCATGTAGTCACTGTAGCAAAGGAGACTACAATTGAAGGGCTAGCAAAACCTTTCTTGCAAGGATGTGAGGCACTGTGCGCTTCCTTAATGCCAGACTGTCTTTTTTTTTTTTTTTTTTTTTTTTTTTTTTAAATAAAATTTAA
>Ga0181612_179861_pt1 | contig 21678 bp, 12 predicted proteins | sample HoacroProtozoa21_FD_119630 | JGI IMG/M metagenome (GOLD analysis project Ga0181612, IMG submission 119630) | Hoatzin crop microbial communities from Cojedes, Venezuel. Combined Assembly of Gp0051906, Gp0051904, Gp0051908
TAAAACTGAAAGCTCTTTGACTGTAATACTACCTTGAATTACAGTGAATAGTGCCTAACTCTAACAGGCTCAACAGAGCTCGAGTCCATTCTGTTGTATGAGCATGGCAAGGTTTGAAATTATTCTCATTTCTGTCATGGCAGGTTTTGCACTTTTAGGGTTGTTCTTAAGTATAGACATTTATTTCTTGTTTTAGAGTCTAAATTCCATTGCAAGTGCTTAAAAATCAACACAAAGAGGTTCCACACAGACATATACAAAGAACATTAAGGGTGTACTTTTCCAACTTCACAATTTAAACTTTTATATAAAGAAAATATTTCGATATTTCGATATTTTTTCTTGAATAATGTACCTATATTAGAAAATAAGAAAAATAAAATACTCTAGACCTGTTACTTTTTACTTGGCTCTGTAGGGTTAAAAAGAAATTGCCCACAAGAGGAAAAGAGGGAGGAAAAATACGAAACAATCTTGTCCTGTTGAGATGGCACTTTTTCTCTTGATAAACAGGTCAAATCAGCAGGTTCCCAATCTCAAAGAAAACTTCTGTGGTGGCCTACTTGGCTGTTAATACATAGCACATTCAGGACACGTATAGAAAAGTCAACTGAAAGGGATAACAAGGAAAATATGACTCATCCACAGTCCTAACTGCTAAATTCAGGAAAAACATTAACAAAGTTCCTTTTGATTTTATGAGTAGATTTTGTTCCTGGTGTACATGGATTAAACAGCAATTTTGCACACAAAAGAATGACATTGTGGGTGTAATAAGCTGCCTTTGAAATTATTAAAAACTAATTGTTTATGCTTTTTCTAATCATTCTGCAGGTGGGGAAGCCTGTGCCCTGAGAAATATTAGACAGGCGAGTTCATGCACACTCTTCATTGCTGCTTTCTTCACGCAGGTCCCTGAGCCCAAGTACCTTGAATATTGCCCTTTTTAGTCTTTAAAAGCTGAGGGGAATCAGACCTGCCAGAGTTTTGACAGACTCCAAAGAAAACAGAGGTCACAGGAGGAGACTGCTGGCTCAGTGTGCCACACTCCTCTCTGCAGCAAAGTCTCCCTAACTCTGGAAATTCTCCAAAAGTACCGTGGTTATTCCAGAATAAGTCTTTGTCTGGATACCCTTAATCCCAGATAGAAAGTGGAGGTGTTGTGATTCAGTTTAAACCACTTCCAGAATGCATAATTACTCCAGAGTAATAGTTCTTCTGGAAAACAGCCAACCACCCTTAAACCATTCTCTCAGCTGGGTGCAGTGCAGCCGTGGATGATGCTGCTGTGACCTACAGCTATGCACAGTCTGCATATCCTCTTAGATCCCTTATGATAAAGAGTAAAAGATATTAATACTGTTGGTAACAAGAGCTGACTGATTTACTCACTGGAACTGATATTAATCTTGAATTTATAATTTTTCCCAGTTCCCAAGTTGTATGTGAACAGTCCTCATTACTACACGTGTATTTGATTATCATTTGTTAACAAATTATGAAAAACAGACCCTGGCCTCTGGATTATTCATCACTTGTGGATTTTAATTATTTGGTTTTTTGTGCTGGGTTGTTGGCATTTGACAGTGATACTGCTCAGACTCTGTAATTTGATGAGAATAACAAATAATGAATAACCACATGTTCTCAGCAATGTTAACCAGGCAGATAAAGGTGCTGGTATTAAGACAGACATTCTTCAAACATCCATGCAAACAGAAGTTGAGGTCATGTAAAGGTTTTCAAGCAAAGCAGTGTGGACAGAGTCGAACTGAACAGCCTGAGTTGAACCAGGCTGTCCGTTGCTCTGCTGAGCATGCTTGTCTTCATAGAACATTCACAGCTATTTCTATTAGTTTATCTTCTTTTTTTTTTTTAACTGACCAATTTGGACACAAGGATCCAGATCTGATTCTTCCCCTTTCTTTCATATCCCGTGTGCCTGTGGGAGCATCTTCAGTCAGAGGTTTGGGTTACCTTCTAATTCACCGTGAGACAGAAGCCTCAGACACAGATTCTTATTCCAAAAGAAACACCGAGTTCGAAGGAGAAATAGGTGTGTGCAATAAATGGGTCCGACTAGAGGGATGATTAAAGAAAAGAAATTTCGGCCTGGGGAAGAAAATGGTAGGAAGATAACTCCAAAATTGGTTAAAAATTTGGTCTTTCCTGCATATCATGCACTCAGAGGTGTGGAGGATTTGCTCTGTGCATGTGAAATTGTATGGATTTGTAGGATTCACTTTGCTGCTGTTTGCAAAGATTTTGTGTTGGCCTTGTGATCTTCAGAAAGCATTTCTGTAGTCTGAAGATTCAAAAGGTCTGAATACTTTGAAGTGTCAAAATTCATTTGGGCGTGTTTGCTTTCTCTTTTTACGTATTAAATAGATGGCCTGGGTTTACCTTTTAACTCAGCCAGCACAAAACATTTGGGCTTACCTTTCAAATAAGCCAGTACAAAATGCATCATTCATTTTTTAGAGTTATGTAAATGCAAGAAATGCTAATATTACTTTACTATCTAGAGATTAGGGAAAATGGAGGTTTATCCTAGGCTGAGACATGAGTACTAATTGCGGAATCTCTGGCTAAAGGAAGTTGTAACTGAAACATAAATCCTGTATGTGCTTGGGAGAGGAAAGTTTGCTAACATTTGTTCTTTACTGTGGCAATGTTTCTTTGTCCTTGTGGAAAATATGTAAAATAAACCTCTGATTTTTGCCACGGGAATGATATCACATTAATTCAGCCATCAGGGTGTCAGGATCATGTTGGCAAGTTTTAGAATTTCCACCTCTAGTAAACTGATGGCTTTTTAGATAAAAAACAAACAGAACAAAAAAATATATTAAAAAAAGCTATCATCAGACATGCAGCAGATGTCTCCAAGGGAGTTATAGGAGTTTGTGTCTGACACCTCCTACAAACTGTGGTTCTGAATTTCTTCAAGTCCTGTTTTACAGGCATTTCTTTAATAAGTGGAGTAATATGTGGAAAGACATTAGAATGTCTTTCACTCAAATCTTGTCTAAAAGTAACACAAGACTGGTCTGTCCTCTTTCAAGTGCACCAGGGCCCCTGTCTTCTTTGTCTAAGCGTCTTCTAGGAATTCGTGCTGTCCTCTTGCTAGTTCAGGATCCCAACAAGAAGTGATTTTTGTGCTCAGATTTATTGAAATGCTCTTATCTGTACTCTACGGTGGCTGTAAATGAGCACTATGGTGACTGTAAATGAGACGTCAATATTTTCTGTACTGAGGACACTTGGGCTGATCATTAGGAACTTCTCACACCAAGTCAGTATTTTCAGCTGATTTGTTGCATTATTAACTAGGACTCTTGTCATAAAAACAAGAAAACAGATAAAAGGATGAGATGAAGTCACTCTGAGTGACCTCAAACCTGTTACTGAGCAAGTACCTAATTTTTTAACTTGAATGTAAAATGGGAAGACAGAATTCAGGTTTTGCTGTAGATTTTGAATCCTCTCAACACAGAATACATGTTTCATACACATTCTTCATACACCTTATTCATCAAACAGTTCTGGTTTTTCTAGGTTTTGAAAAATGTGTCTGTCCTCAGGCTTGAGTCAGTTTAGCTATTTTACCTGAAATTAGGCCAAAGATAAGTATGATTTCTTGTGTAAAACCCGTGCCTACATTTCCTCCGCATTTGACACAGGACTGGATTTTCCCCCACGGCACTAGAGGATCTGCCCCAATAGGTGACTTTTAGCAGGTCATCTGATAACCTTAGCAGGGGAGGGTTTTGAGCTGGGTCCCAATTCTCTCTCTCATGTGACAAGTCACGGTTCAGCCTGGAGTGTGGATTTAGTCGTAATTTTCCCTCTTCCCTTCTTTCCTCCTGCTACAAGCAGCTCTTGCTTTTGGTCTGGGCTTTTTTTTGAGGAAACACACGAGCATTACTTGCCTGTTTTAGACATTCTTGCTTGGACTGGAACACCCCAAAAGAGATAAGTGTGCTGAAGAATGCGGTATTGGCTGCATAAAAACAAGTTAGTCCTTCCCTGGCTGAACAGATGTTCTTGCTCAATACCCACATGATGCTTTCCTTCCTGAAAGCTGATTTTTTACACTTAGGTTTGTTAGTAATTCTCTCTGAGTATAACATACTCTGTTGTTATACCTGCATAGCTCTTTTCAGTTATAGTGAACTACATTGAAACAGATAATAAAATTATATAAATCAATTCTTGTGGTGCTTCATGGCAATTAGTAGCAGCTAAAAAGCTGATCATATTGCTTTTATCAATCGCATTCTTCTTTTAGTTTGCATTGGCTTTTATTTTCTTGTCTTTGGCATTTGTACTGTTTCTTCCCAACATATATCTGATTAAAACACAGCAGCCCTTCATGATCGCTGTCATTTGAATAACTTTTAACATTTAGCCAAACTATTTAATGTAATCTTAGATATCAAGTAGCATAAGATTCTCAAAACAAATTGAAATGTAGACTTTTGAGACATGTGAAAGCAGTAAAGCCTTGATGCCACTGGGAACTGAGCAAAAAAAGCTTTAGCATATACTTTCATTTAAGAGTTTAAAGAGATTTGAATCCTTCGGTGGATCGGGTGACAAAGTCCTTTCCGCTGTGAGGAATCACAGCGTATACACATCAGCATCATGAGGCAGTTTGCTTAATAAAGTAGGTGGCTACTGTACCAAAAATAGTAAATTCCGTATCATATAGATTATATTAAACACATTTGAATAGTCTATGTCAGAGCAATTACTTTCTTGATCGCTTTAAAGTTTCTGAACAGCCTTAGGGTTGAATAACATGCAAAACTGGTGTGCCTACATTTCTGTACTTAATGTGTATACCAGTCCCCTAACGACTGGAGGAATATAACTGTCCTACATGTATATATATACCTGTCTCCTAGTGCAGAACTTCCCCCTGTGTGGGTCAGCTTTGAAAAGTTTATTAGCAACAAGCTGCTCATTGTGTTCTGTGTTTTATTGTATCTTTTAAAACATCCGAGATATAAAAGTAACCAAACCATGCAGGCACAAATGAACTCAAACAGAGCAACCCTGAGAACTGATTTTGACTCAGAAAATTGAAGGCAGCTCTTAAACTTCACCAGTTGCCATCAGGTCAAATTACACCTATACAGTTTGCAGTGGATTCAACTGGATGTAATGGATAACAATGGACAGCTTGTTTGCACACCATTGCATAAAAGGAAATCAGTTTTAAATCAGTGAACTGATAGAGTTAATTGGGATAAACTCTTTAAATGATTCACTCTTATTTGCACTGCATTTTCATTTAAGTGTAAAAAAAAAGACCTTATCAGTCATATCCACTTCTAAATGTGACCACATCAGGGGTGGGCTTGCAGCAATTTAAACTCATTGATTTCTAAGCCAATTTAGATGCATCACCAGTCAAATTCTGTAAGATCAGCTTGATGCCAATGTGTGCAATGATACAGAATTCTGCTTACCCTTCCTTAAGTTTAATAAGTATTCAGAAAACCACTGGGAGTAAAAACCAGTAGAAACTTGCTTTCTTGCTAACAGCAGCAGCAAACAAAGAAGGTACATTTCCAGATTGAGGAAGAGGGAAGAACTTTTACAGTCTTTTCTTTCTTATACAGGAATCACACTTTGAAGTGTTAATACCCCAGCCAAATATTGCCTTTTGAAAGTTAGTTGCAGTGAAGAGCTTAAAAAGAAAATCCGTGCAGTAATGTTGAAAACAATGATGTCCAACTGCGTTAATATCTAGCTAGCTTAAATGCTACATGATCAGATTACTCAGAAATAATTGACTGGCTTAAGTCTCCTCTAGTTTCACAGGTTAGTATCTGGGATCCACAGATTTAGAAGCGGAGAATCCTAATTATTGTCTGACCTCCTGCATGACAAAAGCTGTGCAATTTCAACCTGCAATTTCTCCATCAAACTCATGACAAGCTCATCCTAAAATGACTGACTGCTGAACTCGCTTTATCATCAGTCATCTCCATTGCCACTGTGGGAGGATGAGAGATTGGCAGCAGAGGCTCAGGAAGGACAAAACTCAGTGCTTCTTAATGAACTGCAAAGGAGGGCACAGCCCACAGTACTTGCTTCACCAGTAACATGTGGGCTTCCTTCTGACCACACATCTGCTCTGATGCATCTCCAATTTTGACAGGATTCAAGTCTCCTCTGCATTGGCTGCTCTGATATTGAACACTCCATTTGTAACTGAGGGGAAATCATGTATACAAGAGTATATTTATATGTCCAGAACCAGTAGTTACAAACTTTGATGATAATTTTGAGAAATAGCACCTATGGTAATATGCCCAAACAGAGCAGCAAGCGTGAGCTCCACTTAGGCATGCTCACTGCACAACTATATGTTGAAACAGCTACAGGTGTAGTCTGGAAATTAGGTTGTGTATTCCCAGTTTAGATCAGGTTTTCAAGAACCCAGATGCAGTTTTGAAATGTAAATAAGAGGCAGATTTTCAAGTGATTAGCCCCAAGAACTTGCAATGCGAACTTGCAGCTCAAGTCTTTACATTCAACCATTCTTCAGTAGTCAAAAAAAAAAGTGATTAGTTTTTCAGAGTATGCTTGGATTTGAAACTTTTTTAAAACATCTTCCTAGCTAAAGTGGCTAGATACTTGCAAAAAGTTCAACCTCCTGCATTTCCAAAAGTCCAGGCTTTGGTTCTTGCACTGTGTTTTCACTTAAATAGTTGCTTATATATATGTGTCTGTATTTGTTTAGAACAACCCCACATCAAAAAAAAAAAAAAAATTGCCCTTTTGGTTTTATTAACAGTATTGCCAGAGGGAAAAAGATGCAAATTCTGGAATTTGAGAGTGCTGCAGTAACACATAATAAAGTGTTTTATCAAAGTGCCAGTGAAGTTACTTCCTGGTAAATATACGGGAAAAGGATCTGATTTCATCAAGCTGCATATCGTTGCTGTTACACATTCTTGGTCTAAGTGGGATAAACTACCCTATTTCACAAGATTTCCGCTGTTTTCCATAAATGTCTTTTAAAGATGAATGTATTGATATTCAGAAATGTTATGAATTTCTTACCATGGTACTTTTATGACACGTGAGTTCTGAAACACAAAATACTTTTAAGTATCTTTTTTTTACTCTAAAATTCTGTTTCTTCTTTTCCATGAGTGCTGTGAAAGGGGGGGAAGCATGAAGAATTTGGTGAAGTACTGAACTGCAGAAAGCATTTGAATGGTTTGCTAGACTTAGTTTAAGCTATAGATCAGTGTTTCCCTGATTTTCTCAGAAAAAAGTGCTGTACAGATGAAAAGAGATGCTAAGTAAAAAAGACCACGCTGCTGTACTTTTTTTCCTTTTTTCTTTTGACTCTTCTCCAACATGCTTCACTGAATGTAGAGGTTGATGTTCTGTATCAGATTCCTTCTACCATGACTGTTTTAAAGCAGTTTGAACCTTCGAAGCTCTCAGAGAGCATCTGTCTGGAGCATACTCACATTATCATCCCTGCAGATCTTGGTGGTGTTTATCCAGATGCTTTGTCAGTAGCCAGAGTTTAATGACAAGGCCAAAATATTTTCACTTCTTGTCTTCCTTCTCAGCCAGACTGATTTCAGTGTGAGCAGCTAGTCACAGGTCATCCATGGGTATAGAACTTCACCACACTCCATGGACCCGTGGCCAGGGCTGAATCCACCTGTGAAGCACCATCTTCACAGGTACGGTGCAGTCTGATCTCATGGAGATAGGGGCTGGCGAGGGAGTGGCAGAAGCAAATGCTACTTCTGCCCCCTCCAGCTGGGCACTCCAGTTAAAAAGGCAAGGCAGTTCATATGTATTAATTCAAACTAAATCTAGAGTTTGCATGTGGTCATATTCTTACCTATTTCATCTCTGTCTTCAGAAAAGATAAAGCCAAGTCCTAATTGCTTGACACCAGTAAAGATCACAGCTTTTAGGTGTAAAGTATTGTAAGCCATCATAGCAAGGGTCCACTTTGGGTAATGACTTTCAGTTTATGTGAAATCTTTTTTCCAGAGTTTCAGTTGTTCATAGACTTCTTGGCTTTGGGGTCAAATAAGTTGAATTGCTTAACTTGTATGCTGTTAATATACTAGTAATTTTTATGTATAGAGAAGTCCAGCTATGGCTATATAGTACAAGAAGTGAAGTGGGTCTGATAGGAAGTCTACACGTACTGAATTTTGTCTGTGCATCCATAATTTGTGGTGATATCCTAGTGATAAACTGCATTTAGCAGATACCTTTGGCTGTCTCACCTGTTCTATGTACAGTAATTCAGCTTCCCTGGGACAGCAATTAAACTTTTGACTGGCATCAGCAGCTTCCAGCAGCAGACTTTAAAAAAGAAAAATCTGCCATTGAAATATTCACCTGTCATCCACTGACAACGCATGCACAGATTTTCTAACTCAATCCATTTGAGATGTAGGACGAGCCATGTTTAGTCTCACCACTCTCTTAAGTTTCAGAAGTTCCTTTATTGTACCCAGCTAGGAAGCTTGAGGCACCCTGCTTGCGAACAAAAGTGTCCAGATTTGTGAAAAGATCACCAGCACCAGCTTTTAGACCTCAGAGTACATGGGATATTAAATCTTAACACTGTGGTGCTATTGTGTGCAGTATAGGTAATTTCGACACTTTGTATAGATTTCTGCAGGATTTTCATTATCAGTTATGCCTGTTTCCAAATCCAGGGCAGCTTAGGCTTTTGTTGGGTAAGATATCTTGCTTTGCAGTTGTGTGGGTATGGAAAAAGCATGGCCTTGGCAGAACCATGAAGATGGCATGGTACAGAGATTTCAGTAGTTCTCATTTGGGATAATGACATCCATAACTCATTCTGGTATTATTCCCTTGGGCAGTTTAGAACTTCCTATGAAAATTTTTATTTCAGTTTTTAAATAGTAAATCTCTGCATCCTCAGAAGCCATCTGCTATATGAAAAGAGTTTTTTATTAAGAAAATGCACGCTCTGTTTTCATACCAGTTTTTTGCATGCAACAATAACCATGTGAGACCTGAAACCCCAGTTCCAAACATTCCCCCCCTGGACATCACCAAAGCAAGGCAATAAGTGCATAGCAAAGAGAAGAACAGCTCTGTTTGAGTCTAACAAGCCAAATGAAGCACTGCACCTCTGCGTGGGGAGCTGCGGGCTGCAGTTGTGAGGCTTAGGCCTCCTTGGTTTGTGTTGCAGTTGTGTGAAGTGCAAGGTCACTGCTGTTAACGCACTCGTTAAACAGACAGTGAGTCAGAAGATGGAGGTCTATCTGGGCGAGGTGGAAGAACTCCTGCCTTGTACCTTAATATTTTGTTGTGCAGAAGTTGCGTCCTTTGCTGCTCCTTTCAGACTGCTGAATTAGTCTTTTTTCTCAAGAGAAACACTATTATTTTAATTAACTTTAAATTTGCACGTTCATTTATTCTTGTATTTGTTAACCAAGCTCATATGAGACTGCCAGATTAGGAAGATATTGCTTACATATCTCATGACCTGAACTGTTCAAAGTACAGCATGAATTTGATCTCTTCACAAATATTAATTTGCCTGGGGTTCTCCTGAGCACCCATTCACTGAGTTAAAAATCTATGTTTGCGTGCTGATGTTTGTTCCCGAGGGCTCATCTCCCTAGTGAGCATGTTTAAACAACTGAAGTGCTCTTACAATGAAACATTCAAATTCAAGCCTTTATTATTATGCAATCTGGGATTATTTTTTTATCATTAGACTTCCTTCTGAACTGGGTGGTTGACACTCCCTGTTCCAAATTCCTGTCCCATGAGCTAGTTGTTTGGAAATACTGGCTAGGAGGACAAACACCAGGACTTTTTTTTTAAATCCAGAGAAAGTGCTTTTTCACTAGGTATTTGGGATTAAACTGTAACCCGAAGGCAGGCCACAGAAGTAGGATAAAGATCAAAATGAAAAGGAGAGCATTGCTTAGTGGATTGATGCAGCTGGAAATGGTGGGCCTGACTCAAGTGCTTTGGGAGTCAGAGGATTTCTGCACATGACTTAACTAGTTTCTGGATTAAACCTTGCATATCCCCTAGGAGAGGAATGTATACCTGCTCCAGCAGCATGTGTGCTCTGGAAAATAGTATGAAAAGGTTCTGTATATTGTGACAAACTGAGGGCTCATATACACGTTTGCTATTCAGAAAAAGTTATTTCTGATTAACTCCATGTCTAAACAATTTAATGAAAACCGAGATGACTTTGACTTGACACTCCAGTCAGAGCAGTTCCTGTACGGAACTTCGCTCCTTGATCCATGTTCAAGAACGTATTTATCAGGGAATTTATACAGCCCTTTAAATTCATTTCCTGATGTGAATTAAACTAATTTTCATGTGCAAAACCCTTTGAAAGTCCCATGTGTGTGAAGTGAGGAGTTCTCCATCTTTTTCACACATCCCATGACCCTGTAATCTTCTCCCTCAGAGTCATCCTGCTGGCCAGTCCATCTCTGCTGATGGAAGATCTTCCCCTTCGCCCACGGGGACAGAAAGCAACGCAGTGTGCTCTTCCCACACCAACTGAACACTCAGGCTCTCTTGGCCGCATAAGGAGAGCACCAGGGTTTTGTCATTTTTCTCGGGGACTACTCTTTTTGTTTTTCAAGCTGCTTAGCATTTAAAATACTGTAGCCACTGAAAAGCCAGCAGATCCTTCAGGTTGCCATGCTGCAAGTTGCCAGGTTCTTGAAAGTGCATGGAGAAAAACTGATGCGCCGAATCCCTTTCGTTGTTGTGTTCGGCCGTTTGGAGGACTTGGCCAGCTACGACATTCAAAGTACAGCTGCCTCCGGCGGCGGCGGCGGTGGCCCGAGCATTGTTTTGTTGTCGTTTCTGCAGAGGAACGGCGGGAGCTTACATCATTTCCAGTAATGAAGTGCCTGGGGGTCTTTTATGACTTGCACACTTTGCTTCTCTGGAGCTGTACAGTATGTGCTGCGTGACTCCAGGAAACTGAGGATTTGTTTTGACTTGCTAAAAGAACGTTGGCTGTTTCTCTTTACAATTTCACCGTACAACTTGTCAATTCTCTCCCCTTCTTAAGAATAACTTCAGATTTAATTAGCTGAGTGCAAACATCTTTCATTGCAGTGTGGATTAGACTCCTTATTGAGTACATTTACCAACAGAATGAAAGACATCTTAATCAGGCGTTTCTGTATTTGTACTGCTGTGTCCAGAGTGCCTGGTAGCTGTCAATAGACAGTTGCTACTGACTCACTTTCTAGGGGAGGAGATGACCAGTGATGCGGGGACCAGTCTTGTTAAGGCTTGCTTTTTATTTTTGAAGCTCTCTCTCCTACCTAAGAGCACTTTTCAGCTGTGTTTCATTATCATTTCCCTATCTGCTATGTGGGAAAAACACTACTTAAGTGCCTTGCTGGGATGTCCTGAAGGTGCTGGCTCCCCAGGAGCTCCACAATGACCCTGCCTGGCATATTTTAAATGGAGCAATTTATACTTTGCTGAATTGCAAAGTAGCATTGCACACAAACCTCTGTTAGTCAAGTTGGGCACCGGCTTCCCAAAGTGTTACCTGGATATATGCGCGTGTATGTGCTTCGAATTCTTCAGTGGTGAATTTCGGTTTGCACTTCCACCACTCAGAGAACATTCTCCAGAGCACAAACCACCTGGGTCACTTCTGTGATATCATCACCCAAACAGCAGTCTCCACAGTTCTCTGTAAGTCCTGGAACAAATGGTTGTGCTGCAGTAACAGCAGCTGATTTACCTGAATATGAACTGTCGCAACAAATGCTTGTCGGCAGCATCAAAACCAATGAAGAACAGCACAAAATTCACAATCCCCTTTGTAAAACTGTGTCCTTTCTGTTAGTTCTCAGATATTAGTCACAGGCACTTTAAAAAAACACCTTTAACCTTTATCAACTATTCACTTTCCCAGAGTTAAAATTTGACAAGTTCATTTTTCGCCATGTCTTCTCTCAAAGATGATGTGGTTTCTGTTTGAGTCTTTAGAAGTGAATCATAGTTTCAAAACCCTCACTACCTTAGTGAAACACTCTTTTTCCATTAGCATTCAACATGTTTGACATGGGTTTAGACATGTTATCAGAAACTTCTGCTAGAGTCCTTAAAAAAAAAAACCTGTGTGATTTCATGCCCTGGAAACACCTTTTATGCTATAACTATTCCTACAACTATCGGGAGATACGAGGCATACGGATCTGAGCTAGTCAAATTAATACCATAATGGCTTCTGGCTCGACAAGCACATACAGTGCAAACAGAGAGCAGAACAGCTGTAGCAGAGTTACCTTTTATGTGGGTGGCATAGATGTCTGCCAATTAAAATGATCTGATGAATCATTTCTTGCCATATGATTACTGTTAATAAGAATTTATGTTAACATGTTTGTGTCTGAACTTTGCACAGGTTCATGCCTGCATTTATTTTCTTAAAAAATAGAACATACCATGATTGTTTTTTGTTCTTAATGGACTTTCTGTCCTCATTTGAAAGCATTCCAGGACTTCAGTAATGCAGAGCTATCCCTTAAAGGAAGATGTTTTTATCTCCATGTAGTGCTTTCTGCATGTAATTCTGTAAACATAGGCCAATAGTTTTTAACCTTGGAACCTCAAGCTAATCTTATAAATCCATATAGAAGCACTTACAAAGAGAGCATGGCCTTCAAAATATGAAAAGAGGAGTCCTCACAAACTTTTATTAAAGCCTCTGTTGTTGCAAACATTTCTACTTACACTTTCCTTTAAGTAGTCCCACTGACTGACAGGCTTTAGCCATTGACTTCATTATGCTAACTCCCTGTGTGTAAAACTAACTTTTTTGTTCCAGAACTGAAATGCTATATTTATGATGAGAAATTTAGGTGTGGCAAACTGTTGTTTTAAATATATCTTCAGCAGCTTATAAAGCATTTCAAAATATTTGAGAAATCTGTTCAACAAGTGAGATGTGTTCTAGTATGAAATACACAAGTCCAAGCATGGTGAATGTTAACAGACTTTGACGTAGGGTGATTTGGGGATCTACCTCTGATCAGAAAAACGTAGTTTAAAATTATACATAAGCTTGGTAAACACAGTAGGACAGGGTAGAGAGACAGAAAATAGTTGCAGTAAAACCGCATGAAGTACAGTTTAGCTAGGATAAGTGATTGGAGACTCATCATCTTGTTTGGGAGCCATGAGCAGAACAAACATTTTGGTGGAAGGACTTGTTCCCACGGGACTTAGAACAGTTAGTAGAAAATATACTGGAGAAAACGATCCTAAAAGACTAAGGAGGAAGTTGGCAATTAGATAATTTCTTTCCCCCAACGAGCAATTCTGCCACTGACATCAGTAGGAACAGAGGACACTGCGAAGTGAGGTATTTCCATGGCACTTACATTGGAGCCTTTGGGAGCTCTTTGGCTAACTCCATCCTCCTTACATCTGGTCTGTCCACACTCACCGATGCTTTGAGATCATATTTGCATCCATTTTCCCTGCAGTGTCAATAAATCAAGAACTCTCTTATGTTTTTTCCAGTGTCATCCTGCATTACCACCTATAAGAAGACACCACCTCCAGTCCCACCAAGAACTACCACCAAACCATTTATTTCCATCACAGCCCAGAGCAGCACAGAGTCTGCCCAAGATGCATATATGGATGGGCATGGACAGAGGGGAGATATCATCAGTCAGTCTGGATTTAGCAACTCCACAGAGAGCTTGGACAGTATGAAGGCACTGACAGCTGCTATTGAAGCTGCCAATGCACAGATCCATGGCCCTGCAAGTCAACATGTAGGGAACAACACTGCCACCGTCACCACCACCACAACCATTGCCACTGTTGCGGTAGAAGATAGGAAGAAGGACCACTTCAAGAAAAACAGATGCTTATCTATTGGAATACAGGTACAGTACAGGACATGGATTATATGCCCGCCATTGTTTTGGATTTCTGCATCTGTTTTACTGCTCGTTATGCAATGTTTTGTGTGTTTTTCTGCTTTTCCTGACAGATACCTATGTAGAAATTGCCGCAGCATAATCATTCTGCCTGGTACTAATGATGTTTTCCTAATTTATCGTAAAAAAATCAGATGTGAGAATTTGTTTAAGTCTCCTTGCTGCTTGTTATGCAGCTCTGTCAAATTATACACATGAGCACTAATCTATGAATCATAACACAGCAGGGGTCAGAAAGGCATGAAGTAAATCATTGAAAGGGAATGTGTAAAACAATGATTTACATTACACTATCACCCAAAAAATATTTTCATCCAGCCTCACTGAATTTATTGTCACTGTTTATTCATGCATTTCATAATCTGGTAGGCGCTTGAATGAGGCAGCATTGTTCCTATCTCAGTCTCAAGAGCAGAGGAGAAGTTCCTTCTGATTTGCCCTTGTTAAAAAAAAATACATTTTGCTACCTCTAGTGGAGTGAAGCGAGAAAACAAACCCTGCAAAAGTTCACTCAAATAAACTAGACTAATTTAATCTGCTTTCTTAATTAACCTTTCCCCCCCCCCCCAAAAAAAAAAAAAAAGAATGTGCACAGGACTCCAACTATCTGCTTGCAGGATTAGCTTTTGCAGCAAAGTATTTGAATTTACAATCAACTGAGAATCAACACAGGTTTTGATGGGAGATCAATCCCAAGCAAATAGAATAGCAACCCACAGCTTATCAGCCTTCACAAGAAGACATGATTTTTTTTTTTTTTTTGCAGACAGAGGTTGTAAACACAGCACTATGTGCCTGGACAGGCTTATCTGATTAGCAAAGCCTAAGAATTTACGGTGAAATCTCTGCATCAACCTGATGAGACGCGAGGTGCTGTGTAGAAGTATGCCATCCCAGAGGCAGCTTCTGGAGAAGCTGTGACTTTTCTCTTACTTCTTCTTGGAAGGGCAATAATTGCTATTGCCTGTGGGTTCAGTTCACTGCCTTTGTTGTAGTCTTTTTCTGCTTCACAGCCCTTTGTTTTGGATATATTCTGAAAGAAGGGCTGATGTTCAGTGTTCAACACAGGAGCAAGATCCAGGTGGGACAGGCGTAGAGGAAAGCTCTTCTATTACTTATTTGCATTCCCAGCCAAGCCTAATCCCTCGTTTCACTGAACAAAGCAACAAAGACTCCTTAGCAGGCAAACACGCTGCAAAGTAATGGGTAGAAAGAAATAATTCCCACATTTGCAGAAGCCAAAATGAACAACAGTAACGTGAACCATGTCTCTTGAGACACCATCTCCCTGCTGTCTCTTCTTCAGGTAGTGCTGCTGCAAGTAACAGATGCTGGTTTTGAGAAGTATAGTGGCCTCAGTTTCCTGAGATTTGAGGAAAATGGAGTCCCAAATGCAGTTCAAGGCTTTGACAATCTCCCTCTAAAACTTTGACGTTTACAGATGACCAACATAATCATATGTGAAAGCTGCCTGGGGATGGTACGTGAGGGGCTGCCAGGGTAGTTCTTGTGTACAAACCAATGCAGATGCCAAAAGCTGGGATTATATGAAGCGAAACCTTCAGCAGAGATGCAGCCTTACAGGATTCCTGCCCGTGCACTGTGCCACCCTCGCAGTTGTGCCCATCAATGAGATTTTTAGAGTCAGACAGGCTTCACAAATAAAAGAAAACTACTTTGCTAGTCCGCTGTCTGGTCCATTTTGCAGCATCATTGCACAAGCAGTCGTGCTGGTACCGCTGAAGGGGTAGTGTGGGGGTGGAAACACCGTAAGAGAGATGTTGCTGCCCAAAATTACTTCTCTTAGAAACAATTGCCTTAAAATAGGTAGGTAGGCTGTCCGCCGTCTGACTGGCAGCATGAAGTCCGTCTCTCTCCTCTAACTGCAAAGGGAGCCTAGATTAGGCTTCGACTGAACTCAGGCCAGGTATACAACTTAATTTTAGATTGGCCCATCTCTGTAGAGCAGGGCAAGCTGCATTAGCCAGAGGCATATTCTTAGTTTCCTTCCTTCTCTAACAAATAAACCTAAAGTGCACTTGTGATGAACCTCCGTGCGTCTCCTCTGCACCCCTCAGTCACTCTTAGGACACCGCAAGCCTTTGCTGTAAACTTCTTTCACAAACAAGCAAAGTAAAGCAAAGAAAAATCCCTTTCATGCATCAGCAGACTGCTTCTCTCTGTCAGTTATGGGATTTAAGGCATAGTTGTCTCCCCAAAATCCTCAGTATCGGGCAAGTACCCTACTTCACTGAACAGCTCTGTAACTCCCTTGCCTCCTTCAGCACTTTTCCTCCATAAGCTGTTCAACTGGGTCTCAACAAGCTTAATTACTGGTGGAACAGATGCTAACTACACCTGGAAATTTTGTACATCAAGGATCAGAGTGGGTCCACAGGTCACTTCGTAACACTGCTGTGGTCTGAAAAGTCTGTGTGACGCAATTTTTTTTTTCTTGTATGACTAACTATGTCATATATAGCACTGGGAATAAATAACTACACTGATTGGACCCAGAAGTTTGTGATTTTGATCAAAGATACATCTGTGGTTAAATTTTAACTTTATACCATTGGTATAAATCTCCTCACGGAAATGGAGAGGTGGTATAAAATTCCTACCTGTACTCCAGGAAGCCACCTGTTTGCATGATGAAGCGATAAAGAAAATGCATCCAAGAGCCACATCTGCTTTCTTTAAATCTTACCTCTACAGTGCTCTGGTTTGGGCAACTAACATTTAAACAAAATAAACACATAATTTTGACATGGGTTCACGTAGGCATGCACATGCAGACTAACAGGCAAAATAAAACAAATGGTGTGGCCCAGTAAGTAGAGTTACAGCTGCTCAGAGATTTGCTCTAGCAAATCTGAGCACCCACCTAAATACTGGATAAACTCTATCTGCATTTTACATGCAGAATGTTGTCTTATGGGCAACATTACCAGAAATGCTTTATAGATTAACAAGAATGATGCATATTCACTAATAACATCAGAAATGGGCACAACACAGATAAACCATCTGACTAGATGAAGGTACTTGAAGTACAAGTTACATGTGCAGACACTTCGTAGTTATTATGCATAGAAACTGTAAGTAGCTGGGTGATGTCTCTACTAAAATACATTCTAATTACATGGTTAATTTTTTTTAAGGTTGATGGTGCTGAAGAATCCTCCAAAGCAGGTGAAAATAAAGCAACCAGTAAGTTCCAGTCCATAGGAGTTCAAGTAGAGGAGGAGAAGTGGTGAGTAAAAGTTAATGCTGTTTTTCTAAAGTAAATAATTATGCCACAACTAATTTTTAAGAGCCCTAGTTCCTGCACACATGACCATAAAAACCTGCTTCCTGGATGAATTGTTAGGTCACCCAGCTGAATAGCTGAGTCTTATAAATGCTGTAGCTCTTCTTTCTCTTAGGGGAATTTTCAGGACCAGTGGGAGAATTGGAAGAAAAATGATGCATATTTTAAAGGTTAATATACTTTTAATAAGCTCTTTTTCCCCCCAAAAAAATCTACCTAAACAGTGGAAGGTGACGCAGCTGGAGTATCAGTCTCGGAATGGCTGCAGCAGCATAGAGCTGATGGGGAAGTTTACCTTGTTTTTCAGCTGAACAATTTCAGGCACGTGGAGCAGTGCAGTGGCAGAGCCAAACCGATTGCTTTTGCTCAGGTATCTCACCCAGACATCTCTGCGTTACAACTGCTCCCTTGGAAAAAATTGTTGAGATTAAAGAAGCAAGCCTGTAAAACTCGGCTCTCTCTCCAATCTGCAGTGTAACCTGAATTAGTAAACAAATATGCTCCAGTAAAAATGAAAAAAAATTTAAATCTAGAATAGTTGTTGTCTTTAAGACTTATCTTTCTTTTTGGATGACAAATTGCAGGTACGTTGCAGGGCAGCGTAACTCTGCGTGGCACTTCCCAGACACGTAAAGTTTCTGAGTGCTTGATCACAACTGCAAATCTTAATTCCTGCCCAAAACGGGACTCAGTGGCTGAAGCAAAGCTGGGCTCTCCCCTCGCCTCCGAGCATGCAGGCCTGCCCGGCGCTGCTGCGGCTGCAAGCACTCACCCAAGTCTTTTGTTCCTTTTTCGCAGCCGCTTGGGCCCAGCATAACTTTTGGATCCTGGAGCCATTCTGTTGATAACTCCCGTATGGTATCGTAGGAGAAGCCTCTGGACAGTATCGCTTGTGGGTGAGGGAGGAGCTGCCTTTGCAGTCTCTCCAGAGAAAACCTGGGTGCAGCAAATCTGAGCTGACAGAATTAGGACCCCCTGCCCTCCTCTGGCCTGTCGACTGCAGCAGCGAGTAGCGGAGATGTCCATTTTCACACTGTTTTTTTCCTACGTCTGCTAAAAATACTCAAAAATAACACGTTATCTACACCATTTTCAATTCAACAAAATCTCCCCGTAAAGTAGCAGAGTACTTTCCTGTGGTTTTAAAAGGCTGGAGTGATTTCAGCAAAGAGAAATGTGATTTTGCAATGACCCTGCTAGGCTGTTACAAAGTTCCTCATTAACCTGCTAAAACATCTCTTGCTGGCAGACATTTCTTTATGTGTTAGACCTTAGCCCCATTTAGCCACAACTCTTCCAGCCTAGATAAATGATCACATTAGAATAGATGCTGAAGGACCATTTCCCTGCAGCCTAAGCACAGGAAATAACTACCCCAAATTCCCAACCCTCCTCCTCCCTCAAAAAATAAACAAACAAAAAAAACCACCCAAAAACCAAAACCACCCCAGAAAAACAAAGAACTAACGAAATGGAAATGGCTGTTTGTAAATACCTTACTTCCAAAGTCCTGCCTTCCCTGTCAAATCATCTGCACAGGAAAGAGAGGAAGATGAATGTAGCCTAAGGAAAATTATTAAAAAAAGAAAAAAAGGGTGAATGCCCAGATTACATTCATAAACAATATCACCCAAAGAAGCCAGGCACACCCCTTGGGGAGGGAGCCCTGTTCACAAAGCTCCTGTTGCTTTCAGCGGGTGCAGGCTCTGTCCTCTGCTTTAGACACTCTCTGCAGAGCGTAGCGAGTCTGCACGTGGACCTCAGGGGCTGGGGAGGTGTTAAGCAAAGTGTGTGAGCTAACTGTGAAAATTGCAGCTCCGGGAGTTTTCCTGACCACAGCTTTACTCACTCCTACCAAATAGCTTCTTTGGTCCCAAACCCGTGAGAGGCTACACACGAGGTTAACTTTAGGTGTGTTTGTAGTCCCATGTCCGTGAAGTCACTGTGAATATTCATTTGTTGCAGGCTAAAGGTGCACAGATATTGGAGTGGTTGAGTCCGTGGGCAGTTTTGGTACTATGAATAGAGCTCTTTGCCAGTCTCTGTCGAGCAGAAGACTCCTCAGGTTCACACTTCAGAGTAAAGATTTTAAATCATAGGCAAATACGATAGAAAATTCATACTTTCGAGAACTAGGTGAATGAGAGGCTGATCTAAATTCTGCTTTGCTTAAGTTTACACGTCACCTATTAAATACTCACATATCAAACATGACTTCATCTTTAACAGCTTCTAAACATTATGACCTTAAATGACAGCAACTTCTAGATCTGACTTCAGAAAGCAGCATGCTACCAACTATCCTAAACTAAACTTACTTTTTTATTGTAGAAGACTTCTGTATGAAAGCTCAAATTCAAGCAAAAGAAAGACCTCATATTCAGACTTATCTCAAAGTTAGTGTAACTTAAACACATGCATAAAATAAATCAAATGGTTAAATGTTTTCTCGAATCAGGGTCTGAATTTGTTGGTTTTGCTGAAGAAGCACAGAAGGATGATAGGTCTCCAAACAAATTAAATTTTACTATTGTCTGTAAATATTTTCAGCTTACCTTCTGCAACTCTGCCAGCTATGAGGGGTTGAGGCTAGATTCTTGCAGAGAGGAAAATGAATGCCCAACAGTATTGAAAAGTGATCTCTGATGTGTTGCTTTTTTTTGCCTGCAGAAACAAAACCAGCCAAACAAGTATTTTAGCATTTTTATGTACAAAGTCATGTACAGCATGGTAAAAGATTATATTTTGAAGTTGTATGCAAATTAACAATCTGAAAGTTACACCTCAGCAGTCATTTATATCACGTGACTGGACTATCAATCATAATAATAATAAACCAGGAGATTTCTGAGCTAGCACACTTCTGAGTATTCAACCGAAAGGGAGAAAAATGGGGAAAACACATCATATATCTTAGGAGTAGTAATGTCCTGTTATTGTTAAAAAACTGCTGGGACCTCATTAGTGACTATGAAAACATCATCTGTGAATACCGCGAGGCAATAAATCCACAGTGTCCAAGGAAGAGCGTGGGGGGAGGGAAGGGGAGGCGGGGGAGCGAGCAAGCACAACGTGTGTATTTGCCTTCTTTCCTTGCCCAGCTGTGAGTTAGTAATTTCCATATCTGCTTGCCAAACAGCTTCCAGAAACTATTAGTGATTATGTGAATTCAATAGTCTGCTCATGAACGATAAGATAATGGGTCTATGTTCAAGAGTGCAGGAGACAAATAGTTGTTTACATGTCAAAAATTCCTTTTCCACTGGGGTCATTGCACACACAGACACACACGCATGGACACACAGACACCCACGGACACACACACACACGGACACACTCGCACACTTCTAAGGCCACACTTTATGGCAGCGTAGCTCCAAGCCAGGGCTGCTGATGCTGCAGGCATGGCCCTTTCATCTCCAAACCAAACGCTGTTTATTGAAGTATTCCTTTGATGACCAACTTGCCATAGCTTTTAATAAAGCAAGCAAGTCGTGCTTTAAAAACAATGAACTAACAGTTTTGTGGAGGGAAGAACAGAACGAATCAAGGCTGAAAGGCAAATAAATTATTGATGAACTCTGAAACCCATTTGTATAAATACCTGGTAATTTGCAAGACTTAGCATGAGACCCTGAAACAGATTTGTGATAGAACTTACCTACCATAGCTACATTAGCAAAGCTTTAAAACGCTTTTCACCCCAGACGATTTTATCATCTGTCTACCTCGTACAGCCACAGCGTGACCAGGCACAAATCCACTGCTGTCATAAAGAGATGCTCTTGCGGTACCGTGGAATTTGGCTCTCTCTTTGCAGAGCTCACGTCACCCGTCATTGAAATGTGGTTCTTTCTACAGAAGAAAAGCAGCACTGCCAGCAAGGTGGTTTTTAGCAGGGGCAGCAAAGGGTAATATAGCCTACTAAAATGGCTTGAGACTTTACGTAGGAAGAACAGAAGGCAATGACTTGTGCTGGAGTTCCTTTAGGGCACTGAGTCCATTCATACACTTCTGAGAAATGATACCTGGTCCCTAACGGCCACAGGTGTAGCACAAACTGAACAAGTGGAAACTATTTGCTGTGATGAAAATTATAGGCTGGCTTGTGCACAGAACCCCAAAGCTTTTTCACTGTGAACTTTCACTTAAGATCCATTTCTTCCATTTGGTTTCACAGCACTGGATCGTTGATAGGTGATGGTCTGCACCTGGGGAGGAACAATCCCAGGCAGCAGTACAGGCTTGGGGCGGATCTGCTGCAGAGCAGCTCTGTGGAGAGGGATCTGGGAGTGCTGGTGGACGACAGGTTGACCATGAGCCAGCAGTGTGCCCTGGCTGCCAAGAAGGCCAATGGGATCCTGGGGTGCATTA
>Ga0181612_158741_pt1 | contig 21676 bp, 16 predicted proteins | sample HoacroProtozoa21_FD_119630 | JGI IMG/M metagenome (GOLD analysis project Ga0181612, IMG submission 119630) | Hoatzin crop microbial communities from Cojedes, Venezuel. Combined Assembly of Gp0051906, Gp0051904, Gp0051908
AAGGAATGAAAAGGGCGGAGGGAAAAGAACAATTTCCCATTCAGAAGAAGAAGATTTCATTACTCTAAGGTCCTTTTCAGAGTCATAATTAAAACCCACCAAGCATGTAATATGTGTGAGTACTCTCAGCTACTAAGTGCAGACACCATGGTGTATTTTTCATTTGCCATTATTAGATTAAGTCAATTTTCATAGAAAATATAATGGGCATTAAATTACCTGGTGTCAGTTTTACACAGAAATAATAGTAGTGTATATCTGAGACCAGTGTTAAATAGCTCATAAACATTAAAGAACATTTTCCCCTGTCTTAGTATTAGTTATTCCTCCTGCCTCTTATACCAGAAGTTATTTAATTGCCATTACTTTTAGGAAGAATATATGGAACAGTAGAAAGCAATGTATTCTGTTTCAATGCCTTTTGTGGCTGCAGGGAAAGAAATGACAGAAGGAAAAGTGTTGAAGAGCTATACAGATATTTTCACTTCCGTGTCTGTAAGTCTGCATCATAAAGGACCAAAAATGTGGTATCATTTGACTGCATGCCATATGCATCATGCAAATCAATGATAATATCAGGTTTCATCAACAGTTAGTGCAGTTAACAGCAACAGTGGAAAATGAAAATTTTAGTTTGAATTGTGTACTGGTTTTAGAGAAAAAGTATTTTATAGTATTTCAGTCATTCAGGATTCCAGGGTATTGCCAACCTTGGCCAGATACTGGCATCCTGCAGCCTCCACATTCTGATAATACTGACCAAAACAGAAAACTTCTTCAGTACTTCTCCCCTCTTCAGTGATGATTTCTGATTCACAGCACTAAAAAGAGAGAAATCACTGCAATTTCAGCTCAGAAATTTTCTTTAAATGGCTGGGGGTTGGTTCAGTTCCACTGTTCTTGTTTGTCCAAATTTTTTGTTTCTATGATTTTGGGGTTCTTTTGGTCTGTATGAGAAATTTATTGATGCAAATAGAGGAAGCTTTCTTGTCTGGACAGGCTTAAACATCATGATAGTCATAATTATTAATCAGTACCATTTTCTCAAGGTACTCATAGAGTCATTCCATTTTGTTTGCTTGTATGTTTTACATCTGTTGTAGACACTATCATACTTCTGGAGTTCAGCAACAGATTGTAAGGTATGTGGATACTTGCTATTGATTCTAGGACCTGATTTGATTCACATTTCAGTGTAATTCTAATCACTTAGAAGGAGGTTCTCCTGTTTTTAATCTAGTCCTGCCTTGTATGCAGAGAGCTGCTGGGAAGATGGCATACTATGCTCTGTTCATATAAACAGCCATGTTCTTTGTCCTTCTCCTTATAAATTAAATCCATAGAAAAAAATACTTCTTGTTTTCTTAGGTGACAACAGATCTAACGTGGGACAGCAGCACAGCAGCATTACAAAGTGATGAACCACAGCAGTACTGAACTCCAGCAGTTTCCCCTCTGAAACGTACATCATCACAAGGTGTTTATAGTATGTGGGACTCAAAGCCTGTGAATCCTGCACACTCTGGTACCCAGTATACATATCTTCAGAGATTACTCACTCTGGCACCAAACGTGCTTACTGTAGATGTTGGGTGTGATGTCCGCTGTCCTTTGGAGAATTCCCTAATTTGGCCCTTTCCTGCAGGCAGCTGGCCACTTCCTTTTCCCAGACTATCACAGAGGTTTAGAATAGCTCCTCTTTTGGCAGCCGAGTGAACAGGAAAAGTGAAGTTAAAAGCAGTGTTCTGCTGGGAATATTCAGCTTATTGAAAAGAGTGGTGACTGACTGATAACTGCCTTGCGGCCCACCCTGTGAAGGTTGTGTTACTTTATTTGAAAGCTCTGCTTGGGAAACGTGCTTGGCAAAGCTTCTGATTCATTGCTGGTGTCAAAGTCTGAACAGTTCTGGAAGGTGCTGATGATGAGGCCAAACTAGCATGCCTGGGACAAAAAGAGCCAGTACAATTCAAGGCTATCTGACATTTTCCCAAGGTCTTTTTTTTTTTTTTTCCTGGAGAAGACTCTGGAGATCAAACAGTCGATCATCACGTAGGATGTCTCTGACAGAAATGAGAAAAGGATCCTATGGGAACAAATAATCAGATGCATTCTAACCTCAGACCAGGGTTATACAGCTTGTGACAGATTAAGAGTGAAAACATGCAGCAGCTGAAAATGACAGACAGCAAGCTTGTTACTCAGCAAGAGCTGAAAGAGCACTTCCAGCTTCAAGAAGTTCAGCCAGAAAGCTGGAAGTGCACAGCACAAGGAGAGGAGGCATGTGTAACTCAGAGGCATGAGGTAGAACTGGGAGATGGAATTTGACGATCTATAAGCTCTCTTCCAACCCAAACTATTCTACAATTCTATGACTCTAATTTGGAGGTCAGAGAAGACAATACTGCATGGCACTCATGAACTAAAACTCCAGCCATGGGCTGATCAGACTTGGGAGAAAAGTACTTATGAGTGAGATGGAAGTAAGCTTTTTCATTGGAAGAGAGAAGGCTGAAATTTTGCCCTATGTTCATGGGGGAAAAATCATTTGTATATACCTTGTTCTGCAGGAAATAAGAATAGTAGTGAATGGTGTTCTTTAAAAATAATGTAATCCCGTCTTTTAGCTGTTCTGTTACTCACAGAGATGAAGGACTGACTGTATGGCCTAGAAGACCAGCCCTGCAGCTGACTGTAAGAAAATCTTTACAAGATTCCAGGTAAGCAATTGATCAATGAAGAATGCAGACTGGAAGGATGGAAGGAAGTCCTAGGCCTTCCGCAAGACAAAAAATAATTTAGAATATCAGCTGCATCAAGTTATTTACAACCCTTAAAAATATACACATTAGTGTGTGCTGCTGCTCAAGGAACTGTATCAGGTAGTGCCTGTCTGGCTCTCCTTCCAGCATGAATTAGTGTCTATATAATACAGTGGAATAAATAGATATATGTGCAAGAAGTGGACGTTTTGCCATTAATTTCAACATTTCTTTCTCCAGAAGGGGTATAAACATTGGTATACAGGCTAAAAGCCAAACTGATTTGAGTTCTGTAGTAGATATAATACTTGCTACTCAAAATCAAGGCGTTACTCTAATCCGAATGCATCACACTCTTTTTCATCTCTCACCCTACTTCATACCATTTCTTATGAGAGCATATTTTTTAAATTGTCTAAAAATTAATTCAAAAAAGTCTGTCTCCAAGTGATTGAAATGACAGCCTGCCCAGAGGGGAAAAATCATTAAAATGTTCTGAAGTCAATGAAGTTTAATGAAAATTAATAAATTGAAACATATGTTATATGACATCTGATATTTCTCAAATAATTGATTTCCATTTGTTAAATTAAACAATTGTACTGCAGAATTATGATTCAGAGCACTCTTTTCTTTCTTAGTTTCAAGGAACATGGCTTATGCTTAATAGATGGGAGCGTAACACCGGGTTTTAAACACATGACTTGTGGATGAGAAAAGCCTCGAAGAAATGTTGTGTTTGATGTAAGAGATATGAAAAACTTTGTCAAATTATTCTTTCACTGCTAAATTTGAATAACTTTTGGTTCAATATATGTTTGCAGTCATATACTCGAATTTTGAGGTATCAAAAATTAATTATTACTGAAAATATTCAGTGCAGTGACTTTATAGAAAATAGCCTGAAGATTGTAAGAATTAAATAACTTTTCCTGAATTTGAGATTCATCTGTTCCTACGTCATGATTTGTTAAAAAATGCTCAGGGATTGAGTGACATTCACTGATGCTTAATCACAAAATCCTTGTCATGAAAGGAGGTAAACCAGGGCATGGAGGAGATGCAAGGCACAGCACTCACACTGAGTGGTGTGCACGAGGGCTGTATCCATGCTGCCACCTTCAGAAGACTTCCCAGTTGTTGGCCCTTGCCCTCATGTTTTGGCAAAACAATAGGTCTGCACTAATTCTTGCTCTTCCCCATGTGAGCCCTCTTTTCCAAAACAAAAACTCTGTTCGTAGCCCAAACTAGATTCTAGGTTAGGCTGGACAATGAGCAGATGCAGCTCCCCAAGCTCTTGGCAGTGCATTTGGTAGAGCAGTTCCTGATCCCCAGCTCTGTGTCCACACAGATGGAAAGCTTCTGTCCTGTGGCCAGACAAGGAATGCGTAAGGAAGTGCAGCTCAGCATACATTTTTAAAACCTGTTGGGCCAAAATAATTTGAGGATAGATCTCCTTATTCTTTTCTGAAATGGGTATCAAATTCCTGCTGGTAAATGCTTAATACCTTACCCTGTCTCACTGGCTTTCTAATTAATTCTAATTTCCACTCCGTTAAAGATCCTGAAATTTTATTTTGGAAATCGGAGACCCGTGACCAGATCCTCATCTCTCTTTGTGCCAGTCCAGCACAACCAATCAACTGGAAAGGTAAATTGGTTTAGTGGTGAACTTGGCGGCATTAGGTTTGTGGCTGGACTCGATGACCTTGAAGGTCTTTTTCAACCGAAATTATTCTATCATTCTATGATTAACTTCCACTGGGAAATATTGCAATATCCTGAAGTAGTGAATAATTAAATCCTCCCTCTCTGTGTGTTATCCGGCATCTGTCTCCTACAGATCCATTAATTGTTAATGACAGGAAAAATGTACATATTCTTTGATAGGATTTGAGTCCTTTCATTTTTTATTTTTCACAGTCTCAGACCTCTGTTCTGAGAAAACTTCAGCCCACTGCAGAAAACTATTTCTGAGGTCTCACCTTTTCTCTTCCTTCTTTTTCCCACCACTCAGAGCTTGTGCTCCAGTGTTCATGTTTCTCTAACCTATGGTAAGGCAGATCAAGGAGCTAAAGCAACAGAAAATGGTGCCCTTTTTGCAGGGTCGGTATGGCTCTGTGAATTGGCTCATCAGCATCAGCACAATAGAAGGTATTTCGGGATTTTTGGTATGAGGATGTTACCACACTCTTGTGACAGGTCAGCTTGAAGTCTCATCCCACCTTCCTTCATTTTTACAAGAGGATATCCTCAATAGAGATCACAGAACTTGGGGCTGAGTTTATTCAGATCAGTCAGGTGGAGGTTTGCTATCGACTGCTACTGGCCACGACTGACAGCCCAAACAAAGTTAACAGCACTTGAAGCAACTTTTTTTACCATGAGACAGAGCTAAACAAAATCCCCTTCACTCACCCTACCTTCCTAGTGTTGTCCTATCAGAAGCAAACAACAATATATTTTAAAATGTATATGTATGCTGCAGTTATTCTTGCCAATACACTCAAATACAAAAGGCCTCTTGGGTCACAGAGGTCATTCCTCTGATATTTGCAGCAATTTTGTTTTGTTTTGTTTTTATTTTCTCAATACTGATCAAATTTTATCTCAAACACTCCCTTCTCACCTTCCCTGGAATATATTTCCAAAACTCGTCACTATCATGTCTAGGAACCTTCTTCAAAATCCCTTTTTGCATTTACTGGGAGCAGTTAATACATTTAAATATTAACCTCTTATAAAGTACAATCTCTTTCTGTAATGGAAGGATTGATGCAAAATGATTGCTAATTATCTGAGAACTAAAAAGTGATTGCGTTGTTATTGGAAGCCAATGTAATCACGCATCATGTCTCAATCTTTTTGGGGCTAATGAAATTAACCGAAAATAAGGTGAGAAGATAAGACCTAGAAATAAACCAATATTGAAATCTATAGCTCCAGGTGCAACTGGACATTCAGGTAAATTCTCACTAGAGCCTGGGAATGTGTACGACCTTCCCCCTTTTTTAGGGTTCTTTAGAAGGGTTAGAAATGCAAAATTTCTAAGTCTCTCACGTAAAGAATAGCATGAACAAAGCTTTTGCACAGGACCATTTTCTATATGACAAGGTTATGCAAACTTGTTAGAGAGAAAACACATAATTTTAGCCCTCTCTAATACTGAAAAAAGACATAAAAGAAGGCAATATTTTAAAACATCTTATAAAATTGTTCATATGTTGCTTTTAAAATGATGCAGAGGAAAGAGGAATTTCCAATTTCAGCTTCTTCATATTGATAATTTCTGTTAAATGAGTAACCTGAATATTCGTTAAAAACTATTTAGCTTTCTACACTGATTTATTTATACACACACTGCTCATACTGATAAAACAGCTGGTTATTTTAAGACAAGGCTTCTCAGTTGAAGAAACCTCCAGTTGTTTCAGAGACTTTTTCATTCAGCCTTCCATGCCTGCTTTCACTCCTTGATTCCTGTGGCATTAGTTTTGACAGCTGATTTCCTGTCTTTGCAGGTCTCCTCCATCTTCGCAGCGAATGTCAAGATGGGTTGTCAGGGGAAGTTCAATTCAAAGACTTTCAGAATTGCTTTTCTATCTGCCAGCCCTTGGTTGTTGTTTTCGTTTTTTTCTATTATAGCTTGCTGGTTTGTTTGCCATTTTCCTAATCAGAAAAGTAAAAAGAACAGGAAAAAAATGTGATATTTCTATTCACATATTTTACAAGTGGGCTTAGGCTGGCTAGGTAGAATTATCCTTCAGGGGAGTTTTGCTGGACAGATGAGCAGCACAGGGATTGTGCACACACAGTTACTGCAATTGCAGACCAGTATTTTGAAGTTGCTACATGTAGAGAATATTTTTCCTGTAGAGGCATTTTTTGAACTGTTTTCCATTTAGTATTTTTTGTAGTGTTTGAAAGTTCAGGAGGACTAGTCATCTTTAGTAAACCAGAAAGAAAATGAAAGGTCTTTCTGTGAGAAATGAACAAGTCTAGTTCTTGTATTGCGAAAATGATCTTGTTCATTTCTGTGCTAGAGCTTCTCTCTTTGAGCATGAATTTCCACCAAACTGTAGGGACATTCCTTGCCTCTGAAAAGTGACTTTAAATCACTCTGGGATGATACAAGATTTATTGTAACCAGGAGATTTCTGAGAAAGGCATGTGATTATTGGTGTATGTAATGAGTGTAGTCATTATCAGAACTACAAGCTTGGTTAAATTAAGTTCCTTGTTAAAAAAAAGTAAGCTTTGTAACATTCTAATGGTAAAAGTGTCATTAAACAATTAAAAATTCATCCTTATTTAGCATATCAGTCACAGCAGAGGAGCTGAGGCTTCATGAGCCATGCTAAAGAAGTTGTCCAATCACATTAATTTCTCAATCCATATTACAGTCTGTATTTATACATCCAAACAATTCTTGTTCACAGTCAAACTTTGTTTATTGTATGGGGTGGACAACTGTTTCTCAAGCCACAGAACACACATGAAAACTGACCTAACCAGAGAATAAATCTGAAGCCATTTTAACATAAGCTTTTTATAGTAATGTGTAAACTTCTCTTTTTTATTTTATTATATTGCATTTCACACCACTTTCCGAAATAGGAAGCACTTAATCAAATGCAGTTTTCCAGAATGACGTAGAAGAGTAAACAATCCCATCTCACCCACAGAGATGGCCAAGAGGGCCATTGAAGACCGTGTAATTCTGAATGTGTAAGTTCATGCAGAGAGTGCATTAACTGTGTAACATCTAGTGCGTTAGGAATATTTCAGATGAATAGGGAGAAGTTCTGGATCAACATGGGTATTTTCACTGTTTGTTAATGGGCAAGGAAACTGTGCAGATAGGGAGGTTGCAAGCAGCTTGCAGAAGAGCTTGAACTGCATGTTGCAGATTACAATCCTGCATGTTATGATCCAGCAGCTATTTTGTATTACACTTCTTCTTACATATGTCTGTCTTGGACTCTGAATTCACAAAGCACTTAAGCACATAGGACATGCTTACATTACTACTTAAGTAACTTGTTCCTTTTTTCTCAGGGTGAACAAAGAAAATCAAGTGATGAACAGAGTTCCCTATGGAGCCATCACATTCTCACGGGCATGCCTCTGAATGTACCTAAGCAAATACAGAGAGTAAAATGACAAAGAAAATATGCTGGATACATTTTGACTGAGACTTTACAGTAAGTATGTAATGATATGATAAGACTAAATTTAAGTCTTTAAAATCCATTGGGAAATACTTCAAACTGTGACAATTAAATAGTATTTACAGCAACAAAATTAGAAAGAATCAAGTCTCATAATCAGATGTATAATTACTACAGGACATTATGTGACAGATTTTATTTTGGACTTGGAAAAAACAAACGGTTCAATAATTTTCAAACTTTATGGATGCCTGAGGTTATACGGTGATATGTATGTTTTATCAAACGTAAAACTTTACAAGGGTTTTCATAAGCTTTCCTCCAATTTAGAGTATGTCCCATACAACTAAAGCACTTGTGAACATTTAAAAATTTCTGGTTTGGGGATGAAACATAATTCCAAAAAGCTAGCCTGGAACAACTGTTAATAACTCTGGTGTGGGTGAGTATATTTTAGAGTAAGTAAGTGCCCTGCTCTAGATTAAATAGCTTTAAAAATGAAATTACAGTGTCTGCACATGTAAGATGTGTGCAAATCTCTTCAAAAAATGCCATTGAATCAAGGTCATTTAGTAATGAGAATCAAAAACTCTCTGGGAACTAGTGGGAAGTTGGTCTTTTTCCTTAACAATGAGTAATGGATTTAGTTAACTGGTTACTTTAAATTATACCTAATTTCTAAACACACACCCATGTCTTCATCAAGAAAATGTCTTCCTCAGAGCAGTCACAACTAATTTTGCTCCCTGAACTGAAATCCTGAGACTTATTTGCCATGACTGTGGGATGCCTACTTACAGGTGATGTTATTATTGCTAAATTTATACCCATCTGTTTTACCAAGCCCATATTTTTTTTCATAATGATTGTTTGCAGTACTGGTTGTCCAGGTCATGTTTAGCACCTATATTATCATTATTGTATTTCAAGGCAAAAACCTTATATCTTTTCCAAGAAGATAAATTTTGAGTGGAAAAATATTCTGAAACATTATGATAAATCTTGTGGCCCCAGACCTTACCCGGACAATTCTGATACTTGCTAGAGCCACATCCTGCCCACTATGCCCTAATTCCGCCATATTTTACACAGCCTGCTTTGTCACCAGTCCAGCAAGGTCTGGCTCATAATTATCTTTATTGTTCAAAAATGATTCTATTGGTTTCAGCAAGAGTGGAATCATTATAAGAAAGGTAAGTCTTGTAAGGGGGTGAATATATGTGGGGATCTTGATCTTAAAAATTAAAAAAAAGACAACAAAATCCTTTCCATACACTTATGCCTGATACTGGGAAACAGAAATCAAAAATTGTCATGTCATACTTCCATAATTCCTGAAAACCTGTAAGATGCTTTGAAGACTATGCTTGTGCCACCACTTGGGAAGAAAATGAGAAGGTATAGCGGCAAGTAAAATAATTTTAAATCATATTTTTTTTCTTAAAACCAAGACAAACTTAGTCAGTTATGCTCATCACAAAGTTTTCCCAAGTCACTGACTGGTCTTAGTATTTTCCAGAGAAGACAGGTGGTGGAAATTTTTTGGCTCAGAAATATCTACCTAACTTTGATTGCCTTTTTATACCTTGCATGTTTTAATTTGGTGGAATTCTAATCACCTGAGCCAGTCAGGTCCTTGACTGTGCAGCAATAGTGTCACAGATTTTAATCAGAAGGCAAAAAACCTACATTTTTTGCATATGAAACATACATCAAGCCCCCTAGTCTCTTTGGAATACCAATCTCTATGAAACTTGCTTCAATAGGACGTATCTTGTCTGTTCATTTTCCATATTACAGTCATAGTGAAAATATCTTTTATATAAGACGGCGTGATAAAATGCTGGAAAAAAAAGCAACATACAGGGCAAGAAATTCTGTTTACACAGTACCTTATCTTGTGAAAATGGAGCCTGCATTTCTTCTTTTTCCCTTTGAATGGAGAATGCCTCTAAGCCTATCAACTCTTAGAATTACACAGTCTTTCATAAAAGTAGACTAAAAATAAAAAAACCATATATGAGATGATTTCCCTTCATTAATTAGCTCAGATCAATATACTGAATAGTATTGTACCTAATTAGTACAACACCTGACCACTATAATCAGGGTTTATCTAAAGGAATAGATCAAGCAAATGACAGAGATTGGTTCTGATCCAAAATAATACTTTGTTTAATAGAGGAGGAAATGATTTTGCCAGGTTAAAATGAAAAGAAGAAGGAGAGTTAAACTAAGGCGCTTTTTTTTTTCTGGTAGATATAAGATAATAATAGATTTTCTGTTGAAGTGCCACAGCCTGATAAAGATGGTAGTCCATATAAGAAAGGGGGGCTGTTGAGAATGCCGTATTCATCCTAATAATTATAATTTATTTTAAAGTCCTCTCCAAATCCATGCACACTGAGCACCTATACTGGTTAAATCTGCCTGGCCCTTGGCCACAGGTCAGCCTTCTCTTAGAGCGTTTGTGAGTGTCGGCCTCCTGCCACTCATGTCCCACCCCACTGTGCTCAGGTGTCCTTGCAAGTCAGCCAAATACCCAGCAAACCCCCTGCTTCCCGCTCATGGCGTCTCACATTCCTGTATGTGTCTTTGCTGCCTCTTGGGGAGAGGTGAGAGTCTCCAGACCGATGCCTTTAGAGGACCTGCTGAATAAGGTTGACAGCCGTACTGTAGACTCAGAGGAGCAATATCACCAGGCAAGGAGACATGGAGGTAATATTTTCACTAATCTTAATGGATACAGCTTTTGTATCCATAATACTGTTTTTAAAAGACAGTTAAAGTCAGACAATTCTTGAAATGGTAAACACTGACGGTATAATCCCTCCGAAGTAACATTCATCAGAATGGGAATTAAGTTACACTGATCCTGTAATTCGGTGTTCACCAACATGAGTTAGTCATGCCACTCAGACTATTTATTGTCACAGAGAACTCAGTCTGCACAGACAACCTGGAAAAGGTACCACTTTGTTAGACAGAACAGAATTTGTTTCTATGTCCAGTGAGTTTCTTAACTTGTAATAACATCAACATATAATTACAGTAAGCATTAGGCAGGGGAGCAATACTGTGACCTAATATTTTTTTATCACTGACCTCTGCTGCCCTGAATCATTATATTTAATCTGAATTTCTCAACTATTTTTCGCTTTTTTTCCAGTGTTTGTTATTATGCTGGCAATTTGCTCGATTATTAGGAATATGGCCAGTATGATTTACTTGTTGGTAGCTAATTCACAAAGTGGTTTTTGTTTTAGAAAAAGAAAGCTCTGTGATCTATTTTTTGTTTACACAAGCAATAACCCAAACAAAGCTATCTGTTTTCATAACCCAGGATGCCATACTCTGAACAAGAAGTTATGACTACTTCTCATACTTAATACCTCTTCTTGTAAAAATGTTCCTCATTAGAATGAACCTGACTCAGGAGTCTTTCATTAGAAAATCCCACTTGGCCATTAAACAGCATTAATGTTTTCCTATTGTGCTTAAAAATGAATAATTCATATCCTCTATGAGAATAAACTAGGATGATGAGTAACAGGGCAGAAGAAATACGTTGTTATGTCCTATTTTATGTATTTTACCATGTGCTAGCTACACGTGATTTTCTGCCTTCTTTTTTTGTTGGCTAGGATGAATTTTGTTAAAATATATTTTCTATCTATATATACACAAATAAAGATGTAAATATGTGTATCTGATGCAAGAATTAAAATAAATGAGCTCCGGTGTGTGTCTGTGTACTCTTTCCCTACACACACACAGACACACACACACACACGCCCATGGCACTTTAAAGACTTGAAGGAAATAAAAATACTTGACAATACTTTAAATGAGGGAAGAATTGTTTGGAGAAGCTTGGCTCTTCTGTGCAGTGTCATTTTGCTGAACTGTGTCATGGCTGTACCTACTGTCTGTTTTTTTTTCTTTTTTTCTCTGCACAGAGAGTTGTCAGTTAGAGTTTCAAAGTATTTGCTAACACATCTCACACAAAGTGGGTCAACCATGAGGAACACATCCTCATGCCTCCTGATGAATTGTAAGTCTTACTTCATGCTTCCTGCCAACTTCTTTATTAAAAAACTAGCAAGTACAAATCAGCAAATAATCCCTTCAGGACAGAGAGAAAAAGTCCTACTGTTACTGCTAAAAAAATAAAATTTAAAAAAAAAAGTATTAGAAACTGAAAAATTAGTTAGTATTGACCAACACCACGTCACTGTCAGCCAGGCCACCACCAGCTCAGCCGCTGTCATTGCGATTCTCCACATCTGGGAGTTGGTTAGTCCAAGAATGGCAGCCTAAGAAGACATTCCCCCAGCAGAGAAAGAACAAGGGAGTTTCTTCACGTGTGACAGACCATACCTTTAGAGCAGGGAAAACCTGAGCCCCGTTCCTTATTCGTTTTACAGAAACTTAGCGCTTCAACACTTCCTATAAATTGCAGTTATAACAAATCACGTCATGTTATTAAAAAAAAGAGAAAAAGTCATTCGAGAAAAAGTTAAACCTTCATTACATTCCTAACTTACACTGTTTTATACTACTTCTTGAAAACAAGAGGAGAGGTGTGTCTCAGTTTAATTAACATCATATGTGGCCCATAGGATTGGGAAAAAAAGAAAGAATTAATCCTGGAGGATAAAATGTGGTATTAGGGTTTGATAAAACTTCTGCTTCCAGCCCTATTTCCTTGTAATGCACTGTTAATTAGCATTCCACTATTTGTAAGTGTTGCCAAATGCCCATAAAAAGCCAGTTCGTGTCTGTTTATGTAGATTAAACAGAGCTGCTGCTCCCGATGCCCTCTCTGCACCCACACCCCTCGGTGCTCCTCCATCAGCCCTGTTCACGCAGCCGCCTTCCCACACCGGGGATTTGGCTGCTGCAGGGATGGTCAGGGCGACCCTCTGCCGAGCACAGGCCTGGCACCATTGACCCAGTGTCCACAGACACCGAATCCTCCAGGCCACCCTCATGGCACCCATACGCCAGGCTCCCCTGAGCCCTGATGTGGCGCCCAGCTGGGCATGGCCTCCTCCCACCCCGGCCTCTAAGATGGCGGCAGGAGATGCGGGCTGTGCAGTCAGGGTACTGTGCTGTGCCCTCAGCACTGCAACAAGTTTAATTCCCTCCTGTCAGAGGAAAGAAGGGTTCTGCAGCTGAAGGGAAAAGCATGTTTTTCTTGCTGTATCTGCTGTGTTTTTTGGCATAGAACGCCCTGGGCCCCAGCCAAAGGCCCACCCAGGCTGAGCCACCATGTTCTTGCCAAGGAGGTCAAAGCGGGGCCAGGGCGCACCATGGTTCAGTCACCTCCTTACAAATACACCCCAGTGGTACATAGGATGAGCAAAGAGAGCTCCACAAAGGTGACTACAAACGCTGCCGTCTCTTCTCTGTGCCTACTTTTCAGGCTAGGGAGACTGCTGAGGCACAGAGGTAAGGTGCGGACCCGGTACCACCCCACAAGGTACAGGCCTGGTTGGAAAATATGTGTTACTTGGCTAATACAGTCTTCCTGTCCTTCACCACACTGCTCTTTATTATTATTTTGTCTGGAAAATTTAATTATGAAATTGAAAGTAGTTCTGACAAAGGCTGTGACTGGACAAAATACAGGGGAGGAAATTTTGAAAAGTTTAGCAGATGACAAAGAGAACAGAGCATCTCGGCTCAGACCAAACTGAACAGAACAGGGTGAGAGCAGCCAAGTAAGGACTCCGCTTAGTTGTGGCTAAAAAAATGCCCTCCAAGCCAAGATGTAAGGAATATTAGCTTCTGCCTTCCAAAACTATAAAATTTATGTATATGCATAGACATACATATACATGTTTATGCCTGTGTGCATACTTGTGTGTATGTATATATACATATAGCTAGAGAAAGTTAGGTATTCTGTCTTCCTTTTGTCCTCACTGTGCCAATCTTCTTCATTTGGAAAAACAATTCTTCAGTAAACGGTTACAGTAATCTTATATTATAACAAATAAGAATCATCTAGTAAGAATCATCCATCCTCCTGACTTAAACATTGATTTTATATAGTAATGGAGGTTATCCCTCTCCAGAACTTTTGCTAAATGAGATATTTTACCACAGTAATAAACAAGTAAAAGAGGCTGGAAGCCATTCTTTGTCATTCTTGTAGATCTTTCTTCAATTCCCATTTGACAACCCAGTGATTTAGATGCAGTATGTAATGTTTACAGAAGATCTCTTTTTAATGGCAATATTTGATAGCCTACTCTGTTCTGTTTGCAACTCAGACAGGTGCATTTTCACTGGCTGATGCTCATTTCTTATGAATCTTGTTTGCCATACGCCTACAAGCAAAATAGAAAAGATGTTGCAAGCCAGAACACATTTCTTTATCTCACGGTAGTAATTTACCACAGAGAATACCTAGCTGTCTCTATAGATTCAACAGATAGATGAAGCTATCATCAATGAAAGTGAAAAAAATGTCATGCCTTCCTAACAGATAATTGATCTTTGTTTTCTCTTAGTCCTGCTTGCAAACAAAACAGATTTCTTCCTGGCTACCTTTTAACTGAAAGCTAAAATAAAGGGAGTGATACCTAGTTTTAATTCTAATTCCACAGTCAGAAGGTCTTTAAGGGAAAGGACAGGTCTATAGAACAAAGGTTAGTGTCAACACAGGGGATTCACATGGAGGATATATGTCTGTCTGCAGAGAGTTCTACAATGCAAACACAGATGTAAGACAAAACAATTCCTTGTCTGCTAAGAAAAGTGCTGTTTCATGATTTAGTCCTAAATTCACTGGAGATTTTGATGTCTGGTCAGAGCTATTATATTAATAAGCCTGCATGTAGGCATCTAACATATCCTTCAATTTTAGGTTAATGAAGAGGGGTGAATACGGCTGGCCAGCTCAGCTTCTCCCATAGTTGTTATTGCAGCTTTTTCGTTTGTACAAAGCAGTGCTCTTGCCAGCATGGAGACCTTAAAATGGTAATGGAGACTGAATTCACTTTTCCGCTAAACAAGAACTTTCTAAAGTTCACCAGAAAAGCGTTAACAATTGGGAAAATTAGCATACCTTCTCACAGTGTTCTGATGCCTCTAAGAATAATAAAACCTGCACTGAAAGTGGCAGTCTGCCTCATATCTTCCATCAGTAGGAAATGGTGGTGAAAATCCATTTTCATTTCAAAATAATGTTTTACTTTTTTCCTGAAAGAATATTTCAATAGAGAAATATTAGTTTGATGTAAGTACTTTGAACATTGCAATGGAGAGCCAAGAATCACTTCTTATTCTATAAATGCAGGTATAGGTGTTAAAAAGTGTCTCATTTGTGTTAGCCCAATTATATGTGAAATGTTTCTTTCGAAGATATATTCTGTTGATAGCTTGAGAACTTAGTCCAGGAAGCGTATGCAAAGAACACTCAGATCTGGTAGAAGTAGAACAATAATAAACCACATAAGCAAGGTATTTTAAAACTTATAAGTGTGGGTGTAATACATCATGGATATTAACCAGAGATGTAAATATAGACATGTTTTCCTGAGAGTTAAGACTTGGGAATTGTGAAATTGATTACAGTGAGAAATATAAATGCAGTAAATATGCTGCTATTTTTTTTTTAAACTACCTTTGGTATATTAACAGCAGCATGCCTGAAAGACAGTTGTAATGGATAATTATGAAAGCCAGTTGTTGCATCCAACCATATAATTTTGTGAAGAACCAAGTTTGTTGAATTATTATCATAGGCATATTTCTGCAATGGGGGAGAAGAAACAGAGCTTAACCAAGGTTTTTTGGGGAGTGGCATTGTAGAGAAGATACTTCCATGGCTGATGATCCTCTGCTGTCACAGCTGGTTTCTACACAAGTGAAAGTCACCCTGAAATGAAATAAGAGCAAAGCTTGGATGATAGACTAAGTTTGTATTTCAGTTTTCCGTACAGTTCGGTGTTGTACTGACAGCCACTTTAAGTTTAGGCACACATACCTTACACCAAGTGCAGATGCACAGCTTCTGCCTTCTCCATCTCCACATGCATAGTTCTCAGGTGGCTCCTCAGAGAGGAGCAGGAGCAAAGACTCTCCACTCTCATCATCGTATAGGACTGACTGACAAACTGCATAAAAGATACATGTATGCAAAACTCACCTGGAAAACTCATTTAGCTTCTCACCTAGGAAAGCTTTTTTTTTTTGTAATCCCCACAATAACTGTTGCTTTCAAACCTGCTTAATTAAGTAACTTGTGACTCTGTCCTGGCTCCAGCCCAGCAGTGGGTGTCATGCAGAAATCTTGCTGGTCCACCCGTAGCAGGGTAGACAGCAAGGGAGAACCACAGCAATAGCTGCTTTCTCCCTGGCCCTACCCAGTGCAGATCCAGCAGATCTCCACCTCCCACCGGTACCCAAAAGGAATGATCTTAGCAGTCTATATACCCACAGGAACGCACATATCAGGGCAGAACACCAGCACTTAGTGGAGAAGATGTGAGATCCTCTCTTTAGTTTGCATGGGTTTTGTACAATTTTCTTCCTATCCTCTGCTGTCTGGTTATTATCTGCTGCCTCAAGGCTTTGGAAGGGGTCAGGGAACTGAGCTAGTAATGTGGTAAGGGAATAGATTGATGACAGCCAAATGGGGGACTAGAGAGGACTAAAGTCACAACTGGATGTTTGAGATCCAATTACTGAGAAAGTAACAGGCAGTGCTAATTTCATCAGACTGTAAGTACTCACCAACTGCTCAAGGGAACAACAGATTCCCTAAAGCAGCCCAGCAGTAAATTGGTCAAGAACTGGCATCAGCCCAAAAATAAGGATGCGTAGCTCCGTGGGGAAACAACAGTTGTAAGATTAATGCAAAAATACAGTTTTCAAAGTTAAGGTGAATTTATTCTAGCAGAGACAGAAGAGATAGGAGAAAAAGTTAAATTTTTGTAACATGAAAGAAGTAAAAATTAAACAGAATAAAACATAAATATGAATATAATACAGGCTTTAAATACAGTGCAGATGGAATTAGTGGTAACCAGTCCAGGAGAACAGTTCACAAAACCTGTTCTTAACTAGTTGGCTTTCTGTAGACTTGTGAACAATAATAGGTTTTCCAGATAGAAGTTAGGTGCCTACATTGCTGCTTCTGTGAATGACAACAGATACTGTTAGAACTATTAGGTATTGATCGGATCTCTACCTTACACTGAGGTCTGCTTGGGGTTGAAAATTTAGATGTCCCTGTCTTAAAACCCTGGAAAAGCTCATTCTGTTAGTATTGTGGAGCTGACACTGACAGGGTCGCGGGGGCAAACCACTTTTAAAAAAAAACAGTGGAAAGAGAGTCATATCCCTTTTGTGTTACAGCCCAGCGAGCAGAGCAGCTTTGCAGCACTCACTGCCCTACACTGTAAGAGAAAGGCTCAGTTCCTTTCAGGCTTTTCTGCCTGTCCTGCCTTACAGAATATCACTCAGGAAAGAAAGCACAGACTGCTGAAGTCTTCTAGCACTGTAAAACTGAGTGCCAACCTGGCAGTGACAAATTAGTCATTTGCTGTCTGGAATATGCATAACTGCAAATGACCATACATCTCGACTGCCCTTGAGCAAATTCTGAAACATCTGGATAGCACAGGGCCAGCTCAGCTTACCAGCTGCAAGTTCACACCAAAAAAGAAGTGGAGCTGAGTGTTTAGCTGAAGCAGCCTGGCCTGCCTTCTGGTTATCCTTCCGTTCAGCTGCTGCTTGGTCAGCCATGCATCTGTGGTAGCTCTCCGGCTGCAGGTCCTAGCACAGCACTCCTGCTTCTGCCCACCTCTGGCTTCTATTGTGCTGCTGAGGACTCCTGGCTATAGGAACTTGCTTTCTCTGACTCTTCTCTAAAACTAGCCCAGTTTATGGGGGTCAAGATACTGAACTGCTTGAAAAACATCATGACTTCTGTGCTCAGGGAACAGAGTGATGTTCTTTCTGCAAATGAAAATCCACATAAAAGATCAAGCCTGCTCATAAAAAGTTGTGATTTAAAAAGCTTTTCCATAGAAAACAATTAGGAGAATACATTTTCCTACTGGCTATCAAGTTCAAACTTATGAATATTTATACTGTACGTTCAAAGCTTTCTTAAAAAAATAACACTTTTGTTGCTTTTGTCGATTATATTTTCAAGAAAGCAGGTTATACCAAGTTCAGAGACAAGACCAACTTTTAATAGGTGATACATAAACTATAAGAACACATTGAAGCAAGCAGGAGAACGAAATATATGAAAGTGGTTCTGAAAACGGATTATTTTCACTCGTATTAACATACCACATAAGAATAATATCCATAGTAATCAAGAAAGACAGTAGATATCTTGACAGCATGTCATCCATCAGTAGAGGCATTATTTTCCAGGAATTCAAGTAATAAGAATTTCAATAGCAGCAAAAAGTACATGGTATTGCAGTAGGAACTGACAGTGCATATTATAATTGGGAGGGAAGTCTTGCCTTAATTCTACTTTAAAAGTTGCTCAGAAGTTTCTAAAAATAATTCTGTTTTGGATGAAATTCTTCTTTTCTATATCTCAAGTTTAAAGTAAATTCTATGTGAAAAGATTAAAACTTTTGCTTTTCATATGTGGAAGAAAACCACAAACTAATTCAAAATCTGGTCATTCCAGGTGCCATTGTTTAGGCCTTTACTGAGGTCAAAAATATAAGTAAGAAGTATCTGAAAACTAGTATTTAATTATTTCACAGTCTATATAACCATCTGTTAAATGGCAATGTAGCATTTACTTTCTTCAGTCTTGATTTGATTACTAAAAATCTTATGAGCTTCATCAAGTTTGAAAGAAAATCCTGCTTCGGTAGATTTAAAGACATGGATAGTTAAGCTGGGTACTTTAATTATGCTGATGAGGATGGGCAATTTCCTTGGTATAGTCTGTTCCTTTGCAAGGAAGAAGTTTGAATATGAAGAGCTCCAGAAGTTTTAATTTTACTTAGACTCTGTGGATTTAAAGAGAGACCTTTAGCTAATGGAGGCCTGCCAGTGTGAGAGCTGTACTGCGTGTGACCTCAGACTGTCCCTGCTACAGACTGTCTCATTTCAGGATGTAGCAATAGAACAGGATAAAGCACAGTTTGACTCTTAGATCCAAAGTTCAGACAATAATAAGTGGAGTTTGGTTTTTATAATAACTCCTCCTTCTAAAGCTGAAGGTTTTTTTTCTTGGAAGTGTATCTTCACAGTGTATTTTAACCCTGCAGAACAGCATCTCAGCCCCAGGAATAAAGCAGAAATCTGACTTCAGCAGTGAGACCTCTGGCATTTTTGTATACTTTGAATGCCCATATTTATTTATTTAAAATCAAACATTTTTCTTTATCTGCATCAGCATTAGAAGATATGTAGTTTAATCATTCGTAGCTACTTTATCTCCAAATTATAGTGGATTCTTTCTCAGGCTTTTTGTTGTCACTGTCAGGTGCACTGGGCTAGCTTAGACCTAGGGAAAACTGCTTCCTTGTTGTCATATCACTTTATAATACATTCTTCACTAGACTGTAATGACAACTCATTTATGATGTCAATATCTAACATTTCTGAAGCACAGCTCTGTGGCACAGCCTACAAAATGCAATTTTGTGACAAGGTAACTCCTTTTGTTACCTGACTTTTGTAATAAAATGTTTATTATACTTGGTCATGGAGTAACATGGGACTAGTAGTGGGTAAGAGCCAAGAGAATTCCTTAGAGATGCCATATTCCTTGGTATAAAATTTCCAGGATGAAAAATAAACTTGGGTCCAATGAGGAAATATTTTAATTTTTCTCTGTAATTTTTAAGTAGCTCAGTTCAATTTTATTAGTTTTGTCTTTTATTTTCAGGTATGTTAGGTAGGATTATGCCTACTGGCTTTAAAATACACTCAGTGGATTGTAAAGCTGTAAAAACAGTTGAGATCATTGCTTCTGAGAGAGGCCCCTTCATTCCTCATTTACCATAATATTCATGTTTCAAAACAATATAAATTCCCACTGCTATATATAATTGTTATTTCTTACTTTAGTTTGAGAGGGTATGTGCACATATACTATTAGTGTTGCAAACTGTTATTGTAAGCGATTGATGTATTAGTTTCCTATCTGGTTTTCAGGAATTAGAACAGTTTAGATAAGAATAGACAAATTACTGTAGGTGTTATAGAAAAAATGTATTGCTACACTGGAGCAGTCTCTTGTATAGCTGAATTATACTTGGTTGAGTTCCTTTAAAAATGCACATTAAAATTTACGACTCACTGGAACTAAAGTGCTCAGTTTTTGAAATTTTATGTTCTTGGAAACTCTGTTGTAACACATGGTACAGATTCAGCAACATAATGTAGTAATTATTTTGATTCATCTGAAATTGCATACTCAGAGTTAGATGGTTATTCCTATAGGCCATGCTAATATCCGCTGTCCTTTTGATTCCTGGAGTCCAGTGGCAACTGAAGTCCATTAGTTGAAACTTAGAGGAAAATAAAAAGGAAGCTCTGAATTTTGCATTATATTTCTAATCTGGAAAATATAGTGTGTTAAAGTCTGCTTTAATTTACATGGTTGAATTTCAGAAGTTTTATCTACCCACAAAATGTAAAACATTTGATTCCTGACATATACTGAGGAAAATGTACTTGAGATGTGGATATGGTCTGCTAAGAGCTTTTAGGTAAATATGCTTTTCTCCATGAAGAATGCACTCTAACTTATAAATCAACAGTCAAATTTATGCAAGACAATAAAGACATTCATGCAAATCAGAAGTCCCAATTAATGTCAAGATGGTAAAGATAAGCATTAGAGTGCATTAAAAATCATGTCTTGAAAAGAAATTGATTGAACCAGAGTTACATGGGAAAAGAAAATAGTGATAATATTATGGTTAATATTTGAGAAAAAAAATTTGATCCATGAATATTACATAGTATTTTACTAAGCAAATGGAGTAACTAATAGTACAGGAAATCACTGAAGTGGTAAAAGGGCGATGGTTTGCACAAAACAAATACATCAATCTCTGTGATAAAGAAGCACTTCACTGAGCAATATTTTCCCAAATGTGTGCAAGCACATGTACAGTTTTTCTACTAAATCCAACATAATGTGTGCATACCTATCTATGTATAACAAGGTAAATATGCAGAGTAGTAGTCTTTCTTAAATCTAAACTTCACAGTTTTGCTTGCATGTATTTATTTTAATGTCTAAACAGATAAGTAGAGAGATGTGTCACTGTTTTCTTCACTGAAATTTGCATTAGAATTTTGCTTTCACTTCCCTGGATTGCATTTCCCTGGGGAGAACACACAGGAAAAGACAACCAACCAACCAATAAACACACACCCCGAATACAAAAATCCCCTCAGATTCTTCTTTACAACGGTTTTGTACTTTTGAGATTATTTTGGAGAATTATAATTTGCAAAGATATTAACAATTAACATAAGGTCTCGTTTATGATAACCATCAGACGAGTCATTCACATTAGTTTACTTGTCCACCGTGCAGCTAATATTCGTAGCTGTCTTATAATATCACTGGGAAAAAAAGTGATGCAGAGAGGAGCCCACGCTGGAGCAGGTTTGCTGGCAGGGCTTGTGACCCCATGGGGACCCACACTGGAGCAGCCTATTCCTGAAGGACTGCACCCCGTGGAAGGGACCCACATTGGGACAGTTCATGAAGAGCTACAGCCTGTGGGA
>Ga0181612_164570_pt1 | contig 21674 bp, 16 predicted proteins | sample HoacroProtozoa21_FD_119630 | JGI IMG/M metagenome (GOLD analysis project Ga0181612, IMG submission 119630) | Hoatzin crop microbial communities from Cojedes, Venezuel. Combined Assembly of Gp0051906, Gp0051904, Gp0051908
CCGCTTCCGACGGGGATATGTTCTTTGTTTCATAGAGACGGCGGAAAACGTTCCCGATGTCCGGCTCGATCAGCTCAACCGGCTCGTCCGGGAATTTCCGGCCGGCGGAGATGATTTCATCTCTGACAACGGCGTGATAGGCTTTCCGGAGCTCCGGACCGGTCCACGGCGCGCCCTTCAGGGTATAAAATTCCGCGGTCTTCCGCCAAAGATACGGATTGCTTTCGTTGGTCCGGATGTCAATCAGGGTTCCGTAAAGGTCAAAGATGATTGTGTCATAGGAAAGCAGCTGTTCAATGTCCAGACGCATGGGCGTTCTCCTTTTCGTTTTCATGGACTTATTGTAAAACGGTATTCGGGATTCGACAAGAAATTTTTTAAACGGGATTGACAAGAAATATTTCATCAAATATAATTTGAAATGAGCAAACGCATTGCGTGTGAAAGGAGCGAGCGGGATGAGCATTTATGAGTATTCGGTGCCGGCGGTGAACGGGGAGGAAGTTTCTCTGGAACAGTATCGGGGCAAGGTGATGCTGATTGTGAACACGGCGACGGGATGCGGATTTACGCCGCATTACAAGGATCTGGAAGCAATGTATGAGCGGGATCATGCGAAGGGACTGGAGATCATTGATATTCCGTGCAATCAGTTTGCCGGGCAGACGCCGGGGACGGACGAGGAGATTCATGAGTTCTGCACGCTGAGATATCATACACAGTTTCCGCAGATGAAAAAGAGCGATGTCAACGGAGAGAATGAGCTCCCGCTGTATACGTATCTGAAGTCTCAGAAAGGGTTTGAAGGCATGGGGCATGGTCCGATGGCGCTGGCCATGAAGGCGATGCTGAAGAAAATCGATCCGGATTACAAGGAAAAGCCGGACATCAAGTGGAATTTTACGAAGTTCCTGGTGGACCGGGAAGGGAATGTGGTGGCCCGGTTCGAGCCGACCGTGCCGATGAAGGAAGTCGCGGCGAAGGTGGAGGAACTGCTGTAAATCCGGAAGGGGGAAAAGCCATGGAACGGTACGACATCGCGATCATCGGGACGGGGCCGGCGGGGCTGAGCGCGGCGCTGACGGCGAAGGCCCGGAACAAGAATCTGATTCTGCTCGGGAGCGGGAAGCTGAGCGAGAAGGTGCAAAAGGCGCATACGATTGCCAATTATCTCGGGCTGCCGAACGTGAGCGGGGAGGAGATGCAACGGGTGTTCCTGAAGCAGATTCAGGACGCGGGCATTACCATCACAGAAAAACGGGTCGCCGCGGTATACGCGATGGGGAACGGATTTACCCTGCAGGTCGGAGAGAATCTGATTGAGGCAGAAACTGTGATTCTCGCGGCCGGAACGGCGCCGGTGCGGACGCTGCCGGGGGAGGAGGAATTCCTCGGGCGGGGCGTGAGCTATTGCGCGACCTGCGACGCGGCGCTGTACCGGGGAAAGAAAACCGTGATTATCGGCTATACGCCCGCGGAGGAAAGCGAAGCGGCGTTCATGACCGAATTCGCGGAAAAAGTGATTTATATTCCGATGTACGAAGGAAAGCCGGATGTGCCGGAGACGGTGGAAATCCGCCGCGTGAAACCGGAGAAAATCACGGGGCGGATGAAGGCGGAAACGCTTTTGACCGATGGCGGGGAGATTGCCGCGGACGGATTCTTCATTCTGCGTGAAAGCGTGGCGCCGGCGCAATTGGTGCCGGGGCTGGAGATGGACGGACGGCACGTGAAGGTGAATCGGGACCTGTCCACCAATCTGCCGGGGCTGTTTGCTGCGGGGGATATGACCGGCACGCCGTATCAGTATATGAAGGCGGCGGGGGAAGGCAATGTCGCGGCGCTGAGCGCGGTGAGCTTTCTGGATCGGAAGAAACATCAGTAATGGAAATAAAAAACAGTTCCGGATCGAGAGATCCGGAACTGCTCGTGTTTTTGGGGATTATTCCGCGCTGTTTGAAGCGTTGAAAAGGGGCGAAAGCACATCCTGATATGTTTCCAGCACCTTCAGTACCCATTTGCTCCAGTGGCGGGCGTCCTGAGAGGAGGTGCCGAAGACGTAGTCCTCCTGGCCGTAGTCTATGACGTCAAAGGCGGGCATGGCTTTGGCGGCGCCGGAGGTCCGGTAAGCCGCAATATTCGAAAGCGAGAAGGAAGCCTGACCGTTTTCATCCAGCGTGACCCAGGAAGAGATGTCCGTGCCGTTCGCGGATTCCGCGGTGCCGTTCGTGGTCTGTGCTTGCGCGGCGGCTTTTTCCACCTGCACGGCGCCTTCCGTATATTTTCCGAACATTTCATCAATCCGGAGCGTGACACTGTCGCCCAGAACTTCGGAGGGAACATGGCCGCCGTTCCACTGCCATTCGAGGTCCGCGTCCACGCCGGCGTTCAGCAGGGCGATGCGGATATTCAGCGAGTTGAACATGGAAATGTCGCCTTCGGTCGCGCCGTTCATGACGCGCACCCAGGAGGGCAGAGTTGTACCGGTGTCTGAAATCCAGTGCAGGGGATCGTAAAGCTCGACCTGGTCATTGCCGTATTCATCGCCGGCGAGCACCGCGGTGACATCGGTCTGATAGGCAGTCAGCATTTCCTCGTAGGAAGTGTAATTGGCAGAATCGGTTCCGCTGCCGGCGGACTGTGTCGTGCCGGCGTCCGGCGTGCCGACTTCATTCATGCCGGAGGGGCCGCCGGAGAAATCTCCGCCGGGGCCTTCCCCGGAGAAGTCACCGCCCGGACCTTCGCCGGAAAAATCGCCGTCCGGCAGATCCGAGGGGGCTTCGCCGCCCATGTTGCCGGGGCCACCGCCCATGTTTCCGGGACCGCCGCCCATACCGCCTTTGCCGGAGGACGCGGTGGCTACCCGTCCTTCGATGAAGGCCTGCGCTTTGTCCGCAGTGGTCATGGCGGCGACTTCTTCATCGCTCATGGCGGTGCCGTCCGCATTGAACCAGGTCCAGCCCTCCGCGTAATCCAGCCGGTCCAGATAGGATTGGAGGCTCGCGGTGAACTGCGCGAGATACAGGTCCAGATAGGTGCCGTAATATCCGTTCGTTTCAGGATGCGCGTCCGGGTCATACTCAATGGTCAGGGCGATCGTGGAGGCCAGTTCTCCGTCCCCGTCCAGATCAAATCCGACATCTTCCTCCTTTACGGAAAGGCTCTGGGCATTGATATAGTCCATGTATTCCTGAGACAGGTATCCGGCCAGCGTTTTCTGGAAGTCGGTGTTGAAGGAATAGGTCGTATCCAGCGTGTATTCAAAGGCCAGCGCCATGTCCGCCTCCGCGAGGGAGGTGATCGGGGAATATCCGAGGGCGCCCCAGACAGCGTCCGAGACGGTGGAGGTCAGGGTGCCGTCCTCGCCGTAGGAGATGCCGGCGGCGCCGAGGTCGGACAGGTAGGGGAAGTAGACGGCCTGATCGCCGGTGCAGGCCAGCATGATCGTATGCGCACCCGCGCCGGAACCGCCGGTGACGACCAGACGGTCCGCGTCACCGGGCAGATTGCCCAGTGAGATATTGTATTTCAGGAAGCGGATGGCGGCTTTGCCGTCCACGATCATGTCCGGGGAATCCCCGGTGTAAACGGTGGCGCCGCTATCATCCGTATAGGAGGATTGTTTTCCGCGGTTGCCGGCGGACATATAAATGATGCCGTCCGCGGCGTAGGAGGTACCGGCCGTTTGATTCGCCTGCGCGTTATAGCCGGAGCCGCCGGTTTCAAACAGCACGGGCGCGGTGTCCGCGGTGTAGATCTGACCGTTCGCGGAGGTGATGGACTGGTCGTGATTGATGACGAGCCGGCCCTTTGTTTCGCCGTCCGCCGTTTCGGCAGTTACATCCGCCACGCCGTCTCCGTCCGTATCCAGACCGGTGATATACGCGCCCGGCACGGCCACGGAGAAGCCCTGATAATCTTTAAGCACCGGATAAGCCACATAGGGGACCACGGACAGCACCCACGCGTCCGCGGCGGACTGATAGGTCCAGGCCTGGTTTTCATTCTGCGACAGATCCAGCACGGCGTTGATTTCCTCCATTCTCTGTTCGGCGAGGTTTTCGGTTTCTTCCTCGGCCAGAGCTGTGGAAAACAGCAACGTCAGGCTCAGTAAAAAAGCAAAGAATCGGATCATTTTCAAACCTCACTTTCGGGTGCAAAGCACACCTTTACTGATATCAGTATACCGCAAAAACAGGCGGAGCGGGTGAACATAATGTGAATTTTTTCGGGAAAACCGATGATTTGTGAGGCGCCGGAACGCTTTTTTGTTTGACAAGGGACGGGCTTTTGATATAATCAAAAGATACCCCGCAGGGAAGCGGGGCGCGGAGGCGGAAATGGGGAGACGGTTTTATCATTTTGTCGTGCCGATTGTGCGGCTGTTTATTCCAAAGGTGGAAATCACCTGGGATGTTCCCTTTGACGGGGAGCCGTGCGTCTTTGTGTGTAATCATGAGCGGGCGATCGGCCCCCTGGAGATGGCGGTGAATTTCCCGTACCGGGAGGACAGCTATCTGTGGATTTTCGCCGATCCCTTGAGCAAGGAAACCACACCGGCGTATGTCCGGCAGGATCACTGGTGGAATGAAAACGGCCGTCTGGCATGGCTGTGGGATAAAATCATTCCGCCGGTGGTGTCGTGGATTCTGCCGCCGATTCTGCGGTCTCCGCCCCATGTGGCGGTGTACCACGACGGGCGCGCGGCCACGACGATGAAGGAAAGCCTGCGGCTTCTGCAGGACGGGAAGTACCTGACCATATTTCCGGAAATCCCGACGGGATACGGGGAACATGAAACGGAGAAAATCAATGAAGGCTGGTTGATGCTCCTGCCCATGTATCAGAAGCGGGTGGGAAAGGAACTGAAAATCTGGCCGATTCATCTGGACAAGGACGCGGGGACGATGCGTGTCGGCGTGCCGATTACGATGGATCCGGAGCGGGGACTGAAGGAACAGACGGCAGAGCTGAGCCGGAAGATTCTGGACGGAATCTTCGGAACGGAAGGATAAGGAGGAAGGCGAATGGAGCAGACGACGGGCCTGAATTTCAAGATTCAGGAAATGGCGCACCGGATTCGGGAACTGCGCGAGATTGAGAACTACACCATTGCGGAAATGGCCATGAAGACCGGCGTCACCGAGCAGCAGTATATTGACTGCGAAATGGGCCGGAGCGACCTGAACTTCGCTTTCCTCTATCGGTGCGCGCTGGCCTTCGGGGTCGATGTCAGCGACATTATCGAAGGCGCGAGCCCGAATCTGAACTCCTTTACCGTGACGAGAAAGGGAGAAGGGCAACGCATCGAGGAAGCGCACGACATGGTGTATTACAACCTGGCGGCGTCTTTCCGGAACAGAATCGCGGAGCCGCTGTATGTCCGGGCGGAATATAGCCCGGAGGCGGAGCACGCGGACATCAAGCTGACCTCCCATCAGGGGCAGGAACTGGACATCGTGATCGAGGGCCAGCTGAAGGTGCAGGTCGGCGAGCATATTTCCGTGCTGAACCCCGGTGACACGATTTATTACGACAGCGGCACGCCCCACGGCATGGTCGCGACGGGCGGGAAGGACTGCCTGTTCTACGCGATTGTGCTGAACCCGACCGGCGAGCCGATTCCGGAACTGACCCCCGAAAAGCAGCTGCCCGGCGCGGCGCTGGTGGAAGTGCCGGAGGCGAACGGGCGTACGCGGGTGTGGCACCGGTTCATCGACGTGGAAAAGGACGAGAACGGTACGCCGGTGAAGGTGACCTACAAGAACGTGGATCATTTCAACTTCGCCTATGACGTGGTGGACGCGATTGCCGACGAGGTGCCGACAAAGCTGGCCATGCTGCATGTGGAGCAGGACAAGACCGAGCACCGGTTTACCTTCCGCGATATGCAGCGCGCGGGCAATCGTTGCGCAAACTATTTTACGGCACTGGGAATCAAGAAGGGCGACAGGGTGATGCTCGTGCTGAAGCGGCATTACCAGTTCTGGTTCGCGATGCTGGGTCTGCATAAGATCGGAGCGATCGCGATTCCCGCGACCTGCCAGCTGCAGGCGCACGACTTTGAGTATCGTTACAATGCCGCCGGCGTGAAGGCGATTATTTGCACCGCGGACGGGGACACCGCGCATCAGGCGGAGATCGCCGCCTTGAACGCGCCGTCCATGGAAATCAAACTGATCGTGAACGGGACGCGGGAAGGCTGGCGTCCGTTTGACGAGGAATATGTCCGCTACAGTACGCATTATGACCGGCCGGAGGACGCCGCGGGCGGCGAGGATTTGATGCTGATGTTTTTTACCTCCGGGACGACGGGGTATCCGAAGATCGCGGCACACAGTTTCCAGTATCCGCTGGGGCATTTCCTGACCGCGAAATACTGGCACTGTGTGAATCCGAACGGGCTGCACCTGACCATTTCCGACACCGGATGGGCGAAGGCCATGTGGGGCAAGATGTACGGGCAGTGGCTGTGCGAAGCCGGTATCTTCGTTTACAATTTCGACCGCTTTGACGCGGCGGATATCCTGCCGCTGTTCGCGAAGTATCATATCACGACCTTCTGCGCGCCGCCCACGATGTACCGCATGCTGATCAAGGAGGATCTGAGCAAGTATGACCTGACCTCCATCAGTCACGCGACCATTGCCGGCGAGGCGCTGAACCCGGAAGTGTTCCGGCAGATTGAGAAGCAGACCGGGCTTCAGATCATGGAAGGCTTCGGCCAGAGTGAGAGCACGGTGATCATCGGCAACCTCGCCGGCGCGAATCATAAGATCGGTTCCATGGGCAAGGTGACGCCCCTGTACAAGGTGGCGTTGCTCGACGCGGACGGGAAGGAAGTGCCCGCCGGTACGCCGGGCGAGCTGTGCATCGATATTTCCGAAGGGATCCCGATCGGTCTGTTCCGCGGATATTACCTCGATCCGGAGAAGACCCGGGAGGCCATGCACGACGGATGGTATCATACCGGGGACGTGGCGTGGAAGGACGAGGACGGGTTCTTCTGGTATGTGGGCCGCGCGGATGATGTGATCAAGAGCAGCGGATACCGCATCGGGCCGTTCGAGATCGAGAGCGTCATCATGGAACTGCCCTATGTGCTGGAGTGCGGCGTGAGCGCCGCGCCAGATGAGGTGCGCGGGCAGGTGGTTAAGGCCAGTGTGGTACTGACCAAGGGCACGGAAGGCACCGAGGCGCTGAAGAAGGAAATTCAGAACTATGTGAAACAGCACACCGCGCCGTACAAGTACCCGCGGATTGTGGTCTTCCGGGATGAACTGCCCAAGACCGTCAGCGGCAAGATTCAGAGGGCGAAGTTATGATTCTGTCCACGCTGTGCTATATTCACCGCGGGGATGAGGTGCTTCTGCTTCACCGCGTGAAGAAGAAAAACGATGTGAACCATGACAAGTGGATCGGCATCGGCGGTAAGTTCGAGGAAGGCGAAAGCCCGGAGGATTGTCTTCTGCGGGAAACGTTGGAGGAAACCGGGCTCACGCTCACGGGATATTGTTTCCGCGGGATTGTGACATTCGTGTCCGATTTGCAGGAGACGGAGTACATGCACTTGTTCACGGCGGAGGCCTTTGAAGGGATCCTTCGCGATTGCGACGAGGGGACGCTGGAATGGGTGAGCCGGGAAGAAATAAAAAATCTGCCGCAGTGGGAAGGTGACCGGATTTTCCTGAAGCTGCTGGCGGAGGACGCGCCGTTCTTTTCTCTGAAATTGCGCTATGAAGGGGACCGTTTGATGGAAGCGGTGCTGAATGGCAAAGAACAAATCCGAATCTGACAGGGACGGGCCCGGAGGGGGAAGAAAACCCCCGCCGGGCTTTTAAATAAGGAATTTTTCAAAAAAAGGGGTGGAATTATCACCGGGGATTTGGTATAATGGCAAACGGTGAAAAGCACCAATGAGATGAGTACTTGAGGAGGTACATGATCCATGAAAACCACCATCGTGAAGGTGATCGGTCGCGAGATTATTGACTCCCGCGGCAATCCCACTGTCGAAGCTGAAATCCATCTGGAAGACGGTACCATCGCCCTGGGCACCGCGCCGAGCGGCGCGTCCACCGGCGAATTCGAAGCGCTGGAGCTCCGTGACGGCGACAAGAGCCGGTTCGGCGGCAAGGGCGTTTCCAAGGCCGTGAACAATGTGAATACCACCATCGCCAACGCCATCATCGGCTTGGACGCCATGGACACCTACGCCGTGGACGCCGCCATGATCGAGGCGGACGGCACCAAAGACAAGAGCAACCTGGGCGCGAACGCCATTCTGGCCGTGTCCATCGCGGCGGCCCGCGCGGCGGCCAATTCCCTGGGCATCCCGCTGTACCGCTTCCTGGGCGGCGTGAACGGCAACCGTCTGCCCGTCCCGATGATGAACATCCTGAACGGCGGCGCGCATGCCACCAACAGCGTGGACACGCAGGAATTCATGATCATGCCCGTGGGCGCGCCGAGCTTCCGTGAAGCGCTGCGCTGGTGCACCGAAGTGTTCCATGCCCTGCAGAAGCTGCTGAAGAGCGAAGGCAACACCACTGCGGTCGGTGATGAAGGCGGCTTTGCTCCGAACCTGGCTTCCGACGAAGACACCATTGAGCATATCCTGCAGGCTATCAAGGATGCCGGCTATGAGCCCGGGAAGGACTTCATGCTGGCGATGGACGCCGCTTCCTCCGAGTGGAAGAGCGAAAAGGGCAAGGGCTTCTATCATCAGCCCAAGTCCGGCAAGGACTTCACCAGTGATGAGCTGATCGCTCACTGGGAGAGCTTGATCGACAAGTATCCGATCATCTCCATCGAAGACGGTCTGGATGAGGAAGATTGGGAAGGCTGGCAGCGCATGACCGCGAAGATCGGCAATAAGGTCCAGCTGGTCGGCGACGACCTGTTCGTCACCAACACCGAGCGCCTGAGCAAGGGCATTGCCAACGGCTCCGCGAACTCCATTCTGATCAAGCTGAATCAGATCGGTTCCGTGTCCGAGACGCTGGAAGCCATCAAGATGGCTCATAAGGCCGGCTACACCGCCATCGCGTCCCACCGCTCCGGTGAGACCGAGGACACCACCATTGCCGATCTGGCTGTGGCGCTGAACACCTGCCAGATCAAGACCGGCGCTCCCTCCCGCAGCGAGCGCGTGGCGAAGTACAACCAGCTGCTCCGCATCGAGGAAGAGCTGGGCGATTCCGCCGTGTATCCGGGCATGGCCGCGTTCAACGTGAAGAAGTAATTTGGTCATATTCGGGCCCGATGCGTGTGCGTCGGGCCTTTTTTCCACAAAAAAGATGAAGAGGTGAGGAAAGATGGCATCTTTTGACGCGAAAAACCTGAAAGTAGCCTACATTGGCGGCGGTTCCCGGGGATGGGCCTGGGGGTTCATGACGGATCTGGCGATGGACGGGGATATGTGCGGTGTGGTCCGGCTGTACGATATTGACCGGTCGGCGGCGGAGCGCAATGAGATCATCGGCAACAAGATCAGCGCACATCCGGATGCGAAATCCCGCTGGGGATACGAGGTGGCGGACAGTCTGCCCGAAGCACTGGATGACGCGGACTTCGTGGTGATTTCCATTCTTCCCGCCACCTTCAAGGAAATGGAAAGCGATGTGCATTTACCCGAGCGCGTCGGGATTTATCAGCCCGTGGGCGATACGGTGGGCGCGGGCGGGTTCATGCGCGCGATGCGCACCATCCCGATGTTTGTTGAGATCGCCGAGGCGATCCGTGACTATGCGCCGGACGCGTGGGTCATCAACTACACAAATCCCATGAGCCTGTGCGTGCGGACATTGTATGAAGTGTATCCGGACATCAAGGCGTTCGGCTGCTGCCACGAGGTGTTCGGCACGCAGAAATTGCTCTGCGCGATGCTGAAGACCGAGTGGGGCATTGAGGGCGTGAAGCGGCAGGACCTGTACACGACTGTGACGGGCATCAACCATTTCACCTGGCTGACCCGGGCAAGTTACCGGGATATCGACCTCATGCCCCTGTACGCCCAGTTCGCGCAGAAATACGCCGAGACCGGGTATGAAGAGGGCGGGGACGACAACTGGATGAACTCTTTCTTCAACTGCGCGCAGCGGGTGAAGTTTGACCTGTTCAACAAATTCGGTGTGATCGCCGCGGCCGGTGACCGGCATCTGGCGGAATTCGTGGCGCCGTGGTATACCCGGGATCCGGAAACCGTGAAGGAATGGAAATTCCAGCTGACGCCCGTGTCCTGGCGGTGGGAGGATCTGGAACGCCGGATGCAGCGGTCGGATGACCTGATCAGCGGAAAGGAAGAAATTAAGCTGAATCCCTCCGGCGAGGAAGGGCATCTGCTGCTCAAGGCTGTGCTGGGTCTGGGAGACCTCGTGTCCAATGTGAATATCCCGAACCGCGGACAGATTCCGAATCTGCCGCTGGGCGCGGTGGTCGAGACGAACGCGCTCTTCGGGCGTGACCGGATTGAGCCCGTATACGCGGGTCCCGTGCCGCAGAATATTCTGCCGCTGATTGCCCGTCACGTGTATAATCAGGAGAATACCCTGACGACCGCCATGACACGCGACCGGAAGCTGGGTCTGACGACCTTCATGAATGACCCGCAGATGGCGAATGTGAAATTCGACGACGCGAAGAAGCTGTTTGACGATATGCTGGAGAACCAGCGCGATTATCTGCCGGAGGCGTGGTTCAGGTAAGCGCCCGGCGAGGGAAAACGGATGGACAAGATGATCTCTGCGGCCGGAGGCATGGAAGGCTTCAATTCATTTCTGCTGGAGTGTCTTCCGATTGAAAGCCGGAAGAAGCTTCTGCAGGATGTGGTCTTTCGGACGGTGCCGGCGAACAAGTACATATTTGAGGAAGGACAGAGCGCGGATTATATCTGCGTGATCCTGTCCGGCCGGGTGAAACTGTCCCATGTGGACAGTGACGGCCGCGAGAGCGTTGTGATGTTCCTTTCCGAAAAAGACACAATTTGGGAAAGCCTCTTCCTGTACGGAGGGGTTTTCCCTTATTCTGCCATTACGCTGACGGATACCCGGGTGGGGAAGATTTACCGGGAACATTTCATCCACATTCTGGATAACCCGGAGGCCGCTTTGAAAGTGGTGACACTGCTCAGCCGGAAACTGCATGACGCGAATGAGCGCAACATGATTCTCGCCACCCAGGATCCGCTCAGTCGGATTGCAGGATTCCTCCTGTATACTTCTGACCGGAGTGAGAAAAAAGAACTGAGGCTGCGTCTGGATGATATCGCTGCGGCGAACGGGCTGAGGATGGAAACAGTGAGCCGGAAGCTGAAGGAACTGCAGTCCTCCGGGCTCGTCCGGCGGACCGGGAACGGCAAACTCGAGATCCTCGACGAGGCGTCGCTGCGGGAAGTTTTCCGTGGCGAAAAGATTTTGAAATGAAAGCGCTTTCTTGATTTGAATCAAGGAATTGGTTTTCCGAACCGGATATGATACAGACATGCCCGGGAAAAACGGGGCGGGTGAATCAAGGAGGAAAACACCATGTTTGAACAGGCCTGGAAAGGGTTCAAAGGAACCCACTGGAAGACCGACGTCAATGTGCGGGATTTCATTCAGAACAATTATGAACCATACGACGGGGATGAGGGCTTTCTCGCGGGTCCGACGGAGAACACGGATCGGCTGTGGGGTCGCCTGCAGGAACTGCAGAAGGCCGAGCGGGAAAACGGCGGCGTGCTGGAGTGCGAGACGGAAATTGTCAGCAGCATTACGGCCTACGGCCCCGGGTACATCGATGAGTCCATGAAGGACATGGAGAAGGTTGTGGGTCTGCAGACCGACAAACCTCTGAAGCGCGCTTTTATGCCCTATGGCGGTATCAAGATGGCGGAGCAGGCGGCGGCGACCTACGGATACAAGGTGAATCCGAAGTTCCATAAGATCTTCACCGAGTATCACAAGACGCATAATCAGGGCGTGTTCGACTGCTATACCCCGGAGATGAAGAAGGCGCGGCACGCGCATATTATCACCGGTCTGCCGGATACTTACGGCCGCGGCCGGATCGTTGGTGACTACCGCCGTGTGGCGCTGTACGGCATTGATTACCTGATGGAAAAGAAGCAGGAAGACTTCGCCAACTGCGGCAGCGGCACGATGTTCGACGATGTGATCCGTCGCCGGGAGGAAATCGCGGACCAGCTGAAGGCGCTCGACCAGATGAAGCAGATGGCCAGCGCGTACGGTTTTGACATTTCCCGTCCCGCGGAGACCGCCGCGGAGGCTGTGCAGTGGCTGTATTTCGGGTACCTGGCCGCCATCAAAACGCAGAACGGCGCGGCGATGAGCGTGGGTCGGGTGTCGACATTCCTGGATGTGTACATCCAGCGCGATTTGAAGGCCGGGCTGATCACGGAAAGCGAAGCGCAGGAGCTGATTGACCATCTGGTGATGAAGTTCCGGATGGTCAAGTTCGCCCGCATTCCTTCCTATAACCAGCTGTTCTCCGGCGACCCGGTGTGGGCGACGCTGGAGGTGGCCGGGCTGGGCATGGACGGCCGGTTCATGGTGACGAAGAACGACTTCCGCTTCCTGCACACGCTGGAGAACATGGGCCCCTCGCCGGAGCCGAACCTGACGGTGCTGTATTCTTCCCGGCTGCCGGAAAACTTCAAGCGCTACGCGGCGAAGATTTCCGTGAACACGAGCTCCATCCAGTACGAAAACGACGACGTGATGCGTCCGATCTGGAAGGATGACTATTCCATCTGCTGCTGCGTGTCCGCGACGGAAACCGGTAAGGAAATGCAGTTTTTCGGTGCCCGCGCGAACCTCGCCAAGGCGCTGCTGTACGCGATCAACGGCGGCGTGGATACGAAGACCCGCGATCAGGTGGGTCCGGAATATCCGCGGATTACGTCCGAAGTGCTGGACTATGATGAGGTCATGCACCGCTATGACCAGATGCTGGACTGGCTGGCCGGACTGTATGTGAATATCCTGAACCTGATTCACTACATGCATGACAAGTATTACTACGAAGCGGCGGAGATGGCCCTGATCGACACCGATGTGCGGCGCTCTTTCGCGACGGGCATCGCCGGATTCTCCCATGTGGTGGACAGCCTGAGCGCGATCAAGTACGCGAAGGTGAAGCCGATCCGGGACGAGGATGGGCTGGCCGTGGACTTTGAGGTGGAAGGCGACTTCCCCCGCTACGGCAACGACGACGACCGCGCGGATGAAATCGCGGTGTGGCTGCTGAAGACTTTCATGACGAAGATCCGCCAGTATCATACCTATCGGAATTCCGAGCCCTCCACCTCGATTCTGACCATTACGTCCAATGTCGTGTACGGCAAGGCGACGGGCGCGACCCCGGACGGCCGGAAGGCGTTCACGCCCTTCGCGCCCGGCGGCAATCCTTCCTACGGCGCGGAAACCCACGGGCTGCTGGCGTCGCTGAACTCCGTGGCGAAGCTGCCGTATGAGTACGCGCTCGACGGCATCAGCAACACGCAGACGATCAGCCCCTCCGCGCTGGGCCACACTCTCGAGGAACAGCAGGATACGCTGGTCAGCCTGATGGACGGCTATTTCGACAAGGGCGCGCATCATCTGAATGTGAACGTGTTCGGCACCGAGAAGCTGATTGATGCGATGGAGCATCCGGAGAAGCCGGAGTACGCGAACTTCACCATCCGGGTGTCCGGGTACGCGGTGAAATTCATCTCCCTGACGAAGGAACAGCAGCTGGACGTCATTGCCCGGACCTGTCACAAGACTCTGTAATATGATGAGCGATGAAAAGGTGCCTGTATTGGGCGCGATCCATTCCACGGAGAGCTTCGGCGCGGTGGACGGCCCCGGCATCCGCTTCCTGATTTTTCTGAAGGGATGCCGGATGCGGTGCCGTTACTGCCACAACGTGGATACCTGGAACCCCGAGGGGGCGGAGATGCGGGGCGCGGACAGCTTGCTGGATGAAGCAGAACGCTTCCGCGCCTACTGGGGGAAGAAAGGCGGCATTACCGTGAGCGGCGGGGAGCCCCTGCTGCAGATTGATTTCCTGGAGGAGCTGTTCCGGAAGGCGAAGGAGCGTGGAATTCACACCGTGCTGGACACCTGCGGACAGCCGTTCACCCGGGAGGAGCCGTTCTTTTCGGCACTGGAAAAGGTGATCGACAATACCGATCTGGTGCTGCTGGATTTAAAAGAAATGGATTCTTCCCGACATAAATCCTTGACCGGATGGGAAAATCGCAATATACTGGAATTTGCGGAGTATCTGTCTGACCGGGGCGTGAAAATGTGGATCCGGCATGTGCTGGTACCCGGTGTGACGGATCAGGAAGACGATCTCGCGGAAATGCGCCGGTTTACGGATTCCCTGAAGACGGTGGAGAAGGTAGAGATTCTACCTTATCACAATCTCGGGGAAAGCAAATGGGAAAAACTGGGCATTCCCTACACCCTGCACGGAGTGGAACCGCCCACGGCGGAGGAAATCCGGCGGGCGGAGGCCATTTTAATCCACTGAGAAGAATATAGGAGGAAAGAAACATGGCGGACAAGAAACAGGTCATCTTCCTGGCCAGCTTCGGGACGAGCATTCTGCGGGCGAAGGAAGTCAGCTACGATCAGATCAAGAAGGAACTGGAAGAGTCTTCCGGACTGCCGGTGTGGCAGGTGTTCACGGATGACGACACGGCCCGCGCGGTCAGCGGCATGAATGATGAAATCATCTTTACGGTCGAGGACGCGATTGAGAATGCCGTGATGCAGGGATACGACGAGGTGCTGTGCGTGCCCGTGTTCTTTGCCAAGGGCGAACTGTACAACAGTCTGCGGAGCCGGCTGGACTTCTACCGCGACCGGATCGATATCCGGATGGCGGATTCCGTGCTGTACAATCCGGAATCCTGCGCCGAGGTCGGTGAGATCATGCTGAAGGTGGTCAAGCCCGAGCCGGACAAGGAGTATCTGTTTGTGGGTCACGGCGAGTCCGTGTATCACAATCAGGGATACGGGATCATGGAGGAATATCTGCGGAGCAAGGGATATGAAAACATCCGCGTGATCAAGCTGAAGGAACGCGACAGCCTCGGACAGGCGATTGCCTGGCTGAAGAGCCGCGGTGCCGACATGCGTGACGAGCAGGTGGAAATCGTGCCGCTGGTTGTGGCGTGGGGCGATTACATGGCGGGAGAATTGTACAACAGCGAGGATTCCTTCATGTGGCGCCTTCGCAAGGCCGGATACCGGACGGTGTTCACCGGCAAGGGCATGGGTGAATATCCCGAATTCCGCACCATTTATCAAAAGCGGCTGGCGGCGCTGAAATAACCGCCAAGCCGGAAAGGAAGGCTATTTGTCATGAACAAGGAAGAGTACCGGGAGTTTTACGCGAGCGTGTATCGCCACAGTCTGGCCCATATTCTGGCCAAGGCGGTGATCGAAATTTTCGGCAGGGAGAATGTGCAGTATGCCATCGGTCCGCAGATCGCGGACGGGTTCTACTATGATTTCCTGCTGCCGCGCAACGTGACCAACGAGGATTTCAAGACCATTGAAGAGAAGATGCGCGAGATCATCAAGCGCCGGGAAGACTGGACCCGCAAGGAAGTCTCCAAGGCGGAAGCGCTGGAGCTGTTCAAGGATCAGAAATTCAAGGTGGAGCTGATTCAGGATCTGCCGGATGACGAAACCATCACCATCTACTGGACGGGGGATGATTATGTCGATCTGTGCCGCGGTCCTCACGTGGAAAACTCTCAGGAACTGATGAACGCGGCCTTCCAGATTAAGTCCGTTTCCGGCAGCTACTGGCGCGGGGATGAAAAGCGCGATCAGCTGCAGCGGATTTATGTCTATGCCTTCCAGGACAAGCAGGCGCTGAAGGAGCATCTGCAGTTGGTCAAGGAAGCCATGGAACGCGACCATAAGAAGCTGGGCCCGCAGCTGGACCTGTTCATGTTCGACGAAACCGCGCCCGGCATGCCGTACTGGCTGCCCCGCGGATGGAAGCTGTTCAACGCCCTGCTGGACTTCTGGCGCGGACTGCATGAGGAACACGGGTATCAGGAGATCGCGGCGCCGGTGATCAATAACCGGAAGCTGTGGGTGACCTCCGGCCACTGGGGACATTATCGGGACAACATGTTCCTGATTCCCGGCGAGGGCGGTGACATCGAAGCGCCGGACACCTTCGCGGCCAAGCCCATGAACTGCCCGAACGCCATCATGGTGTACAAGCGGACGCTGCATTCCTATAAGGAACTGCCGGTGCGCATCAGCCAGGTGGACGTGATTCATCGCAAGGAAAAGAGCGGCGAGCTGAACGGTCTCTTCCGCGTGCAGGAATTCCGTCAGGACGACGCGCATATCCTTGTGACGGAAGACCAGATTGAGAGCGAAATCGCCGATATCATGGAGATTGCCGGGGAGATTTATTCCACCTTCGGCCTGACCTATATTGCCGAGCTGAGCACCCGTCCGGATGATTTCATGGGTGATATCGAAGTTTGGAACCAGGCAGAGAAGTCCCTGAAGAATATTCTGGATAAGCGCTACGGCGAGGGCAATTACGAGATCAACGAGGGCGACGGCGCGTTCTACGGCCCGAAGATTGACCTGAAGATGCGCGACTGCCTCGGCCGTGAATGGCAGATGGGTACCATTCAGCTGGACTTCCAGCTGCCGCTGAACTTCGACATGAAGTACGTGGCGCCGGACGGTTCCATGAAGATGCCGGTTATGATTCACCGGGCGCTGCTCGGCTCCTTCGAGCGGTTCATCGGTATTATCATCGAGAACTTCAAGGGCTCCTTCCCGTTCTGGCTCTGCCCCTATCAGGTCGGCATCGTGCCGATCCGGCCGGAACATAACGAGTACGCCGAGAAGGTGCTCAAGAGCCTGCGCGCCGCCGGCATCCGCGCGGAAGCGGACTTTGCCGACAAGAATATGAAGGAAAAGATCAAGGCGTTCCACAATTACCGCGATCCGTACATCGTCGTGCTGGGCGACAAGGAAGCGGAAGAGGGAACCGTGTCCGTGACGCTGCGCGGCAATAAGAAGATGAACAATGTCCCGCTGGACAAGTTCATTGAAATTTGCCGGAAGATGAACGACGAGCACAGCCTCGACCTGATTGAAAGCGCGGAATAATGAACGATCCCGGAGCAGAAACGCTCCGGGATTTTTGAGTGATATACCTTGACAGGCGATGTATATCATGATATGATTTGTTCATCGGAGGTGAGCACATGGCTTTGAGCAATGATCTGCTGCGCGGGTACACGGATACCATTATTATGCGCAGGCTGGAGGACGGAGACAGCTACGGTTACCGCATCGGCAAGGACGCGCTGACGCTGAGCGGCGGACGGTTTGAAATGAAAGAGGCGACGCTGTACACGGCCTTCCGCCGGATGGAGGGCGCGGGCCTGATTTCCTCTTACTGGGGGGATTCGGACACCGGGGCCCGCAGACGGTATTACACCCTGACCGATGCCGGCAGAGAAAAACTGCGGCAGGATCAGGACGCCTGGCGGGAAACACGCGATGTGATTACGGCGCTTTTGAAGGAGGATGAATGAGATGGACGATCGGGTGAAGAAGATGGTGGATCGCCTGTTTGACGGGACAGAAGATAATGAGGAAATGGCCGCCGCGAAGGCGGAGATTCTTGAGAACTGTCAGGAGCGGTACGCCGACCTGGCCGCGGAGGGCATGAACGATGATGATGTCATGCGCGCGGTGGAAGACAGTTTGAAGGGCATGGAAGAACTGCTGGATAAGTATCCGGGAGAGGACGCGGCGGCGGCGACCAAAGTGACGGAAACGGAAGAAACGGAAGAGGACGAAAACGGTGATGTGACCCTGCGCTTTGACGCGATGGAGATCACCGGCGTGCGGGCGAACCTGCGCAGTATGAGTATTCGCTTTGAGACTTCTCCCGGGACGGAAGCGCTGGTCATTTATCCCGCGAAGGTCCGGAAGCTGATGAGTGTGACGGCCAAAGACGGCGTGCTGAGCATTCAGCAGAAGAGCCGGACCGAGGTCGAGGGCGAAAGCACCGTGAAGGATATTTCCCGCGACGCGCAGGAACTGTTTGACAAGAATCAGTGGAGCGCGGAGGATGTGACGGGTTTCCTGTCGAGTACGTTTCAGCGGGCGCTGGGCGGCGTGTCGAAGATTTTCTCCGCGCCGGTGGACGCGAAAATCAAGGTATATCTGCCGGCGGGAAGAATTCAGACGGCGGAGATCGGCACGACATCGGGGGATATCGTCTGGGATGAAATTTCCGTGTCGGAAAGCATGAAGATCGGCACCACCAGCGGGGACGCGGCAGTGACGCTTGGCGCGAAATGCGCGGAGGTCGGCATTCACTGCACGAGTGGTGATGTGACCTTCCGCGGGGAGGCGGATACGCTGGATTTGAGCACGACCAACGGGGACATTGAAGCGGAAGCGAACGCGGAGAAGGCCGCGCTGAGCACGACCAGCGGCGATCTGAAATGGACCGGGTCCGCGGCAGAGCTGGATGTGACGACCGTGAACGGCGACGCGGATCTTCGCGGCGAGACCGGGCATGTGGAAGCCCAGTCGGTCAACGGCGATCTGGACGTGACCGTGGACGCGGAAAACTGCGATATGGAGCTGAACACCGTGACCGGGGATATCAGCGTGCGGACGCCCGCGGAAAAGAGTGTGCGCGCGGAAACGAGTACCACTCGTGGGGACGCGAAGGTCCGCCGGGAAACCACGGACAGTGAGGAAGCGGATATTCAGATTCGCGCCGAGAGCGTGAACGGGGATATCGTGATCGGGTGATTTTTTGAAACGGCCGCCCTTCGGGGCGGTCTTTTTTTAGGGGTTGAAAAAAAGCGGGAAGTATGTGAGAATAACAGGAGAATAACGACTGCGAAATGGGGGATTGAAATGCATTTTACCCCGACACACACGGATTTTCATCTGAGCCCGTACACCGGACTGACGCGGGAAAGTTGGATTGAGGCGGCGATTTACATGCTTGAAGGTGTGTTCGCCAACATCAAAGACCTGAGCGATCCGTGTGTCGTGCCGCGGTATGAGACCGAGGTGACCTATCCCAACAGCCGGTCCGCGCCGTGGCAGACACAGGCGGAGTATTTTGAGGGGCTGACGAGGACCTTTTTTATCGCGGCGCCGCTGATTCGGGAGGATGAGCGGATTTGCGTGCAGGATGTCTGCCTGCGGGATTATTATGCTGCGCAGGTGCTCGGGGCGGTGACGAAGGGCGATTCCCGGTATGTGCGGACATACACTGAAATGGCCGCGGAATACGCGGGCGGGGACAAATACCGGGCGTTTCAGCAGACCGTGGAGACCTGCGCGCTGGTGATCTGTCTGGACGCGACGGAAGGGCAGATCTGGCAGAAGTATACGCAGGAAGAGCGGGACCGGATCGCGGCGTTTTTGCAGGATTATGCCGGGACGGCGACGGTGCCGCAGAACTGGCGGATGTTCAACATGCTGGTGATGGCCTTCCTCGATAAGCACGGATATCAGATTGACGCGGACATTATGCGCGAGCACGCGCAGACGATTCTGTCCTACTACGCCGGGGACGGGTGGTATCGCGACGGGCACAGCTTTGATTATTATTCCTGCTGGGCGTTTCAGGTGTATGGCGCGATCTGGTGTAATTGGTACGGATATGAAAAAGAGCCGAAGATGGCTGAAAAATTTGAGCGCAACTCCAATGACCTGATGAAGACCTTTGACCGGCATTTTGACGCGGACGGCTGGGTCAATATGTGGGGACGGAGCTGCATTTACCGTTTCGCGGCGGTGAGCCCGTTGGCGGAGAACCTGACACTGCGGCATCCCACGGTGAACCCGGGGCTGGCGCGGCGGATTGCCTCCGGGGCCCTGATGCAGTTCCTTTCCCGGGAGGATTTCCTTTGGAGCCCGGACGGCGGAAAGACCGGTGTGCCCACATTGGGCTTCTACGGCACATTTGTGCCGCTCGTGCAGGGGTATTCCTGCGCGGAGTCGCCGTACTGGATGGGTAAGGCGTTCCTGTGCCTGTTGCTGGACGCGGATTCTCCCTTCTGGACGGTCAGGGAGGAAGGCGGCGTCTGGGCGGACGCCGGGGAAGAGACTGCGGTGACGGTTCTGAACGGGCCGGGCATTTGCTACGCCAACCACCGGAAGAACGGGACTACGGAAATGCGCACCGGTAAGGTGCTCAAGGCGGCCGGGGATATTCACGGTATGTGGAATTACGCGAAGCTCGTGTATTCCACCAAATACCCGTGGGAGGCATCGCCGGAGGAAGGGACCGAGTCCCAGCAGTATGTGCTGTACGACGAAAATCGGAAGGACTTTACCCGGTGCAATGTGACCTTCTGGCACGGAGAAAAGGAAAACGTGCTGTACCGGCAGCAGTATTTTGGCTTTACGGACCGGGCGGAGCGGCACTGGATGACCTGTATGAACCTCGCGGATATCGCGATGTCGGAAGGCTTGCTGCGTGTGGACCGTTACCGGACCTTCCAGGGTCCGTTCACGCTGACGCTGGGCTCCTATGGCGTGCCGGATGACGGAACCGCGGAGACGGACATCCGGGAGAATCGGGATTGTGTCGTGACCGGACCGGACGGCAAAGAAGAAGCGCTTCACCAGAAGGCGATCATCATTTGCAGCCGGGACGCCATGGGCCGGGAAAAGCAGATGGCGATGACGATTCTTTTCGGGTGGGAGGAACTGGATTTGCTTCACAGTGAGCATACGAATCCGGATTCCGAAAAGTCGATGCTTGCCCGGGCCAAGGCGCGGCATGAAAGGCTGTACGCGTATGACCATCATTTGCTGATTTCCCAGGTCATCACGCGGGAAAGCCACGAGAAATTTACGGACGAAGAATTGTTCCCGGTCATTCGGCTGGAAACGGAAGATGTACAGAGAATGGGGAATTACGGGGCGGTCATTCTGAACACCCGGGATGGGCGGAAAATCCGCGTGGATTTTGACGGAATGGAAGGACAGGAAAGCCTGTAAAAGGAGGAAGTATGTTCGAAGAATATCTGGAGAAAGCGATCGCGAAGGAGCGTGTTGTGGTCAATCGCAACCGGGACCGGGTGCCGTATACGACCGGCGCGGACGGCCGGTTTGATGACTGCTCGGGGGATAAGATCGGCTGGTGGACGAACGGGTTCTGGGGCGGCATTCTGTGGCAGATGTATGCCGCGACCGGGGAGGAAATCTTCCGGGAGGAAGCGATCGGCGTGGAGAACAAGCTGGACGCGGTACTTCTGAACGCCGACGCGATGGACCATGACAGCGGGTTCCGCTGGCTGCCGACCAGTCACGCGCATTTCCTGAATGACGGCGCGAAGGAATCCATGAACCGCCTGCGCCTCGCGGCGGACAATATGATGGGTCGCTTCAACATGGCCGGCCGGTTCTTCCGCGCGTGGAACGAGTACAAGGGGGACAAGCATACCGGTTGGGCGATCATCGACTGCATGATGAATCTGCCGCTTTTGTACATTGTCGGACGGGAGTTGGAAGATCCCCGGTACCGCCAGACAGCCATGGCGCACGCGGATACCGCGATGAAATACTTCGTCCGGGAGGACGGGAGCGTGAATCATATCGTGGTCTTTGATCCGGAGAGCGGCGCGTTTTCGCATACGCTGGGCG
>Ga0181612_141037_pt1 | contig 21672 bp, 11 predicted proteins | sample HoacroProtozoa21_FD_119630 | JGI IMG/M metagenome (GOLD analysis project Ga0181612, IMG submission 119630) | Hoatzin crop microbial communities from Cojedes, Venezuel. Combined Assembly of Gp0051906, Gp0051904, Gp0051908
ATTCAGCCAGTTCTCTATCCACTTCACTGACCACTCATCCAGCCCACACTTCCTCAGCTTCCCTAGGAAATGCTAGTATTTAATATATTGAGGAACTAACAATACAATGCTCACTTGATTTGAAAGATTATATGTTTCTTACTGTATTAGAAAGCTGATGTTTATCTCCTTTGGGTTCCCTTTAAGAGGGGCTTAGCCCAGAAGCAAGCAAAAATATTCAATGTCTATTGTCCAGTATTTTCAGTTCTTTTTCTTCTCACCTAAGTTTCATATCAGCAGCCTGTTTGAAGTGAAAGGGAATATTGTTGTGCCATTTTAACATTCCCCTTTAAAATGGAAGACTAGAAGTTGACCCCAAATAGCAACTCCATTTTTCAGTTGCGATACTTGCCCCAAACTTTCCCAGACAAGAGATACTGAAAAATTAAATATGCAAAACCTATGTCAATAGCATCCAATTAGTCAACAGACTGACGAAGAATACTGAGTTTCTCGAGTTTTCCTTCAGAGACTTTCATGATTTTCTCCATGGATTCCTTACTCTCTGAGCATCCATGCAAAAGGAGTTGAACACCACCAGATTTCAGGAAACATCATTATCTGGTGTTCAGTAAGGACATTTGACCCTAAAGTTTGTGTATAGAAAGACCACACTTCACAGAAAATACGTGCAGTCAGTATTATGTCATTTGTCAGAGCTATGTTTTAGCATTCTAGTGTGATTTATAAGAAAATGTGGCTCTTGCTTTTTATCCACAAATTTCAGCTGTAGTGATAACGTCAAAAATGACAAATAGCTACAGTGAATGGAAGACCAAATCATAATAAAGCACCACAACATTTATTTTAAGCAGCAATGGCCAAGACTGATTTTTTAAATACATTTTTCTCATGAAAGAAAAACACTGCAGTACAAAGATAAAATTCAGTCTAAAAATGTGTATCTGACTGTAACCCAACCGGTGTCTGCTCTTGTCTGTTTCAAGTCACTGTAGATGTGTCCATACTGCCAAGTAAAAGAACACCAGTGAAGGAATTAAAGGATTGGACTCATCATACATGTTTGCCTAGTTGCAAACATTCTCTGGCTCTGTTTTGGACCAGTACTTTCCGACACTGAGCTGCTAGAGAAGTGGCACTCATTTAAGAAGCATGTCTGTTGTAACATGGATGTATGTTATGTATGTTGCTGTCTCTTGGCCTTGATGCCAATGTTTGGCTTTCTTTCTTTGAGCAGCATAGATGCAGCCCTTTGAGACCATTAAGAAATGAACAGGCACATCAAAGATGAGATTTGTAAGAATGTGCTGACAATCACAGTACATTAAGAACAAAAAAGTCATCTATCCTCACTGCATGATTTCTGCGTCAGTCTGTTCACTGCCATTTGAACTAGTAGTTCTCTTAAAAATATTTATTGAAATCTCACTTCAAAGACTTCAAAAAATGAAAACATCCCAGCCTTGCCTGCACAGCTCCAGTGGTTCATTAAAAAATCTATTAAAATAAACACTTCCTGCAAACCAAAAAGAAGGACCTCCACCAGTTTAAACAATACCATTGCCTTATACTCACTGTCAAGAATGGAGATAACTGTGATTAGCAAACAAGACTATGTTAAGTGCATTTTCTCTAAATATTTACTTCTTAGAATATATACCAGCAATGACTGGGATGTAATAGGGACTTGGATGAACATATACAGATAGAAATAAAACTTTGCAACATTCACTAATCAAGGATTTGAATGAAGATCCAATAGCAAAAACTGTACCTTCCCATTCTCATAAACATTCAGAAATTTTTCAGTTGGTACAATCATTTGCATAGAAATTAAAAAATTCAGAAGTAGGAAAAATGTGAGTTCAAGTATATGCATTCCAGAGACAAAATTTCTCTACAGCAAGGATAGCTGATGGCAGCTAAAGGGCTGGGAATGACTCCAGCATTCCATTCATACTAACAGTTTTAGCCAAAGATGTTTTCAACTGTCTGCAATACATTTTATTCTGAGCTCTGCTGTCACCCACAATCTCCTCTGAATCTTGAAGAAAAACTCTTCAAGGACACAGACATAACTTAAGCAGTTCTATATATTCAAGAAATAATCAGTATATATACAGCTTTTAAAATCAAACTTGCATATGCAATATTGGCTTTTTTCCCCAATAGCATTTTAGGAAAATTATCACCTACCCAGAAATCACCTGGATTTCGCAGAAATCATGGCTTGCTTAATTGCTTAATGCAAAAAAAAAGGTTTTGGGAAATCTCCTATAAAGGCGGTAACTGAGGCACATATATTGTGTTTTCTTCTCAAGAAACATCACAAACAATTTGCTAATGCATGAGGCCTTGGGTTCGCTGAAGAGTACTCACTTGTGGTCTAGTAAATTGTCTCCCAAGTTTCAAATGAGAAATTAAATATAGATCTGATACGACCGTTCAGGTCACATGAGCACAGGCAGATGGAGCTTATCCCATTCTTATTTTGGCAATAAAGAGTTTATATCCGTAACATGACAGAGCCAAGCTGCTCCCCACCACGGCTGCGCCCGTTTTGGTGTACTTAGCCCTGGCAAGTCCCATCCAAACCAGGTCCTCATGTGCCTCAAAACCTTTCAGTCTTTAGAAGTATTTTGCAGGTTTGTGGGAAATGGAAAATTTCATTGTCTTCCAGTTTGTCTCTGGTCATTTCTCTGCACAGAAAGCAAACTCTAGCCCTCCTCAAGTTTTGTCCCTTCAGAGGAACAAACACTCTTATCTGACCACGATTAAATAGCATTTCTCTTCCTTCCCCCATTCTAATTTTCCTCCTTTTCTCCTCATTTCCCCGGAGTGAGACAAAGAGACAGCGCTGAGGGCGATGGACGCCCTGCCTGCCCTGTGCCCTCCTGGCCACCATGCTCCTGTGGGGTTTCACCAGTGTCCGCAGGCCTCGGTGAAGGGAAGCGCCATCTTGTACCATGCTGCCTAGTGCTGTGTTTCAGCCTGAACCTCTGCCAGCGAAATCTTATGCCCAGCACCGCGGTTGAAGCTGGTCCTACTGTGCATCTGATAACCAGCCTGTCACCGCCGAAGAGTGACAGCGTGCCCTGTGAGGGAGCCCCGCGATGGGCATGGCGGTGCTTGGAAAGAGGGGAGGCCGTGCCTCAACGTCTGAGTGCCCTGAGAGCAGAAAATGAAGGAGACTCAGCATTACCGCTTTGATTGGGAGACTGTTTTCGTATGCTGAAAGCTGACATTTTGTTCAGCGGGGTGTCCTTCGGTGGGAACCTAGAAGAAAACATGAAAAAGAAAAAACAGAAGAGAGTGAGATTAGGAATCAGCCCCAAAGACCGTTTTAATTTGTTTGCCGCCTTGATGACCTCCTCACACAGGCTTAGGGTGTGAGGGTGGAATGACTTAGCACTCGCTGCAGCCCTCTTTGAGCTGAGGCTCAGGCACGGTGGTAGCTTCTCCCTCCCTGGTGATGGCTACACGTATTCCTGCATGGTGTCTCTGCCTGTCACACCGCCTCTGCTTCCTTCTCCCGGTGGGGAGCTCCTTCCCTGAGAACACGGGGGGTCATGACAGCCTTCAGAGAAAACTGACTGATGGGGAATGGGGTGAGGCGAATAGCTTAGTGGGAAGATGGTATCAGCCCGTGGCTCAGAGCATCGCCTCGAGCACACGTGGGCTCACTCAGCCCTGCTGACGGGTCTCGCAGCTTCGGTGGCCGGCAGCTAGTGCAGGGGTCCGGGGCAGAGGCAGCTCTTCTGCCCTACAGCAGTTTGTCAGTCACTGACTTCTTCCCTTTTCTCAAATCGGGTTAAAAAATGGGCCTCCAAGACTGCTGATTTTAAAAAAATAATAATTATTTGGGAGTTGAGACACTCAAAAGATTTCATGTTGTGCTTTAAAACTGGATTTTGAATTTCAGCTTTCTTAGAGAAAGCATCAAGCAGAACATAAAGACGTTTCAATGACACAAAAAATCCCCCTTAAGTAAAAAAAAGAAAGCAATCCTAACATTGGCTTAAGAGTGTGGACAAAACTGACCCTCTTCAGCAAATGGATTCCTTTTTGAAAAGCAGTGTTTTCCAAGAAAACAGTGTTAACCTGGAATGCTCCCAACCAGCTCCACTAGTTAGACTGCTAATATCTACAGAAGTGCCAGAAAACAGCTTTTGTGACAGAATCGGATGTTAAAAATCAGAAGCATTCTCAGTTATCTGGGTGATAGAGTTGTCATGTTTTTTTGCAGACACAGAGTGTATTGCTAACTCACCAAAAATAGAGTGGATTGAGAGACCAGAGCCTGTGGCTGTTTCTTTACTGATGGAAGGTGAAGATATTGCATTTTGGCAGAAGCTTAGCAAAAATACTAAAAGTACTGCTGACAACAAAGCATATAAAACTAGTGGATACCACAATGAATTGGGCCTAGAGCAGAGTTTTGGTTTCTATGTCTTTACTGCCAGACAACTGCTAAAAGAGCTTATGATTATCAAGAAAAAAAGCAGGAAACCAAAATCTGGATGTAAACAAATACAGATATTTTCAGAAAGTAAAGATATAAATGCAAAAATAATATTGGGGTCCAAAAGTCCACATATATCTTACCCAGTTGTGAAATTCCAGATGTTTATGAGTTTAAAATTCTGGCATGTCTATGGGGAGACTCTGACCCACGCTCTTTTCTTTTAATCTTAGTTGTTGGTATCAAGCATGTGTTGGCATGGTGTGTGTGTAGAAAACATGACTGCTGGATCTGGTTCCCACCCAATAAAAATATGCTCAGGGCTATGGTGAGTCTTATTTATTTTGCAATAGGTTATAAAATACCTTTCGAAATTACTGATATAAGGTTTTAAGCAGATAGCACTAAATTTCCTAGAAACTGTTCAGGTAGGTTATCAAGCAATTCATTTTAGATAATAATCAATCTTGTTATAAATTTTCCTGAACGGTCACAAGACGGTAGACAGGACTCTGATTTATCTGTGTTTCCAGTTTAGCAACAGGTGGACATCTGATACTGGTATTTATTTCATTCAGTCCTAGGATGATAGGAAACTTGACATTTCAGTGTATTTCACAAGAAACAAGTGCTGGCACTTCTTCATCTGGAGAAAAAGCAGGAGTTTTGTATAGAAGGATGTTGGATTTATTTTCTAAAAAAGACTTTAAGATAACTCCTAAGGGAAGGGAATCATAAAACTTTGGAAACAGAGCCTTCTTATGTGGAAATTAAATTAAATGTGGTCATTCTAAGACTTAGGAAAACTTATTAAAAAGACATATTTTGCAATTTAAGTATTTCTCATTAAAAGTAATAGAAAAGTGCTATGTAGACTTCATGCTGTACTATAACCTTCTTTTCCATAGATTCATGATGGGAACTGAATTTTCTTATAGAACTGGCAAGAAGGTACCATACACCTTTGTTAAAAAGAAACAAGAAACCCTCAGACATTTGTTCTGAAATATAAATTATCTCAAAGTAAAAAATCCATACATTTTGAGGCTTGTCTTTAAAATCTACAGAGGAACTACAAATGCATTAATGACACTGAGACCCTGAAAAGCAACTGGAAAGCAGGTTTGCAACTCCCACTTGTATCCATGCGTGACAGAAGAAATTCCAAGAACTAAAAGCAGTCCAGAGAAAGCGTGTTTCTTTCATCCTCCATCATTTAATTGAAACAGTGTTTTGTCTCTTGTCCTATATTCATTTTTTTTATGTTTTTAGGGCAAACCAATATTTTTGTTGCAAATGTATACAGCATCCAGAATAAGGTACTACCTAGTCTCCAAGCCTGAGAGTAGTATGCATAAATGAATATAAGATACAGGCACACTCACTTCTACAGTCAACACTGAAAATGTGCCAGGTATTCTGAAATTTTAAATCCAGGCATTTTAGTCTGACAGAATGCTCCCATATTGTCCTCAAGGTTTACTTCTTGCTTCAGAACTCTTAACTTGTATATCAAAGATTAATACATTAAAATTTAAAATTCAAATTTAAAACTCCTACTTTAGCACAGACAATCAAGAATCATCACAGCAAGATTTAAATTGAAAGATCTTAGAAATTAAAATAAACTTACATAAAGAGGCAGAATACAACTCATCAAAGCATTTTTTTCTTGGTCTTGACTATTGTGAACTAAGCGTGTGTATGTGTATGTCTGTATATGTGGAAAGGGGAATGGACAGGAGACTGTGAAGATCACATTAGTTTGAGAACTTCAGCTCACAAAGAACTGAAAGATGGATCATATTGTTCACATAGGTCAGTGAACTGTTTATCTTCAGTCCATAGTTCAGGGGAGAGAAAAAAAAGTTTTAAACTTTGTAAATGAACCTGTGAAAAAGAGAAGTTATAGGCTTCTATAATATAGTAGTAAATTATGTTCAGGCATTCTTAATAAGATCTCAACCGCTGAAGCAAAACAACTCAGCTGGAATGCAAAACAAAAACAAACAGGAGTGCAACTCCAGTGTAATTTGAATTTTAAAACAGCGTCAGGAAAATGTAAAAGAAAATTAAAACTGCCCCAGCCAGTCCAATGAGCAGTCCCCAAAAACTTTTAAGACATGTCAATCCTGGATTCAGACCCTCCCCCTTTTTTTGGGGAGTCCAAATACAGTCCCAAAGAAACCCAGAAAAAACTTCAGACGTGACTTCAGGGAAGGTCAAATGCCCCTTCAAGCTGGTAGCAAGTTATTCAGAAACCTGTCAGGTCTCCAGTACTATTTTTGTCACAAATAGCCATATTCATACTTTTACATCTCCTTTCCACATCCTGCAGTGACTGATCAGCAGAAGGCCCCAGGCCTGCCTTACATTCTCGAAGCTAGACCTTCTAGTTTTCAGCTGGTCTGAACACACCCATTCTTCCAACACAGAATCCCCTTGCTTTCCTCCTTCTGTTCTTGGCTGTCGCTTTCCATGTAATTAGGTTTCACATATATGCATTGCTGTATTTAAAAAAATACTAAGAATAATACAAACATTTCCTGCAAGAATCATTTTTTTCCACATCAGACTGAACTAGTTACAACCAAAAAAGTCTTTGTTCTTTTGCTTCTAGCTATTACAGTGATTAAGACCTTATTTATAAATATTCAGATTATATGTATTTTGCTTTGATAAACAATGTTTCTTTCCACAGCTTAGAGGTATTGCATATCATCATACTGTATAATAAGTAATTCAACGTAGCAGAAGTTGGGGGAGTGTTGAGGGAGATTCGCCTTCTCTTAAAATTCAAAACATTTGTTTCTATATTGCAGTTTGTCATCTAAAGCATTACCAAATGAGAATGCCTAAAATATTGAACTTCCTACTATTATTCGTGAACTGGGTGATAGAAAACATTGTAGATGAACAACTAGTTTAAAAAAATGTTTCAGAATTTTCCTGTCTTCCAACTTCTCGTGCCGCATTGCTAAAGCAGCCTGGATTGTAGAGAAGCCACTGAGTTTGGCATGTCCATATAAAATGCCATCTGGAGCAAACAGGTTTCTTATACGTGGCTCTACACAGTCACAGCTTGCTGACTACTGTTTGCTATGTGCCCTTAAAGTTCCAGCTTTTCAAAAACATCTAATATCTGCCATATGAAAAAGAAAATAAACATATACTTTGTTCTTTATTTATCCCACATATGAAACTTTCCACCAAAATTTCATCTTCTTGAAGGACTATTCTGCTCTGCAATGAGCTGAACATACAGTGTCCTGTGAGCACTCAGAACTCAAAATTTTAGAATTATTCCATTATAAACCAAATAAAAAGTTAGGAAATTAATTTTCCACATCCTTTGTGTTTTAAATAGTTTGCTTGCTTTCACTGCAGTCCGGGAGAAATTTTGGATAGAATAACTATTGGTGAGTGAATAAAATGAAGGCTTACTTCAGCTTTACTTTTTGTTTCTTTTTTTTTTTTCCATTAGAACTGTTAATGTTAACTCTATACTACATGGCTTATCTTCCATTTATATAACTTGAATGTGGAGAATATGACATTTGAATCAAAAGCACATTTGATCCTACTTAATCACAGTTTCAAAGCACAATATAGTATTTCCTTGCCTTCAGTTAACAACTTCCATGTCAGACCACCAAACTCTTTTATTTTCTCCATCATTTCCCTTGAATGTAGTAAGAACTAGATGTGTGAGCAAGCAGTTGATTAAAGTCATTCGGACTCGATACAGGATTAATGACCTTCAAGCCTTAGAAATAAGGCACTATGCAGACACATCACTTCAGTTGTTCTTCTAGATAGACACCCATAAGTGCGTGAGGTGAAATCTTGCTGGTTTGGAGGTCAACACCAATTTTGCTGTTCTCTACATCTGTAATTGCTCCCTTCAAATATCAGAAGCTCTGTGACTGCGCTGTCAGACCTGGCTACCTATACTTGAACTCAAATAAGAATTTGTATTTCTAAACATAGCTTTGTTTCTTGATCAGAGATGAAGGCTGTTTTTCAAATCTCCATCACAGCTAGAGCCACCCAAAGCTGTACCATCCTTTGCGTTTCCAAACATATGATCTCTTGAATAGCCTTAAAGGCCCACTCTGACAGGTGCAGATCTGTATGTATAAGTGGTGCTGCACTTCATTCCCTAAAAAATTGTCACCAGTACCCACTGCCATAGCTCAAGATTGTAGGTCAGGACATGAAATAATAGAAAGAATAATGATGTTGCTAACTCGGCACAGTACCAAGCGTGTAGTCAGAGTTCAGCAAAGTATCATTTATACTCTTCAAAATTATAAGTAACATGATTCTTTGCATCTGGCAATTAGTTAGACTTTTTGTCCTTTTGCTAAAAGCTACATGTAAAAATAACCACATTTATTTTACAGATATTAAAGAACCACAAAAACATGTTCCTAGAATGATTTTTTTTTTCCAAGAGTTACATATCAGAGCAATAGCTGTATAAAACTTTTGCAAACTTCTGGAAATAATACATGGTGTTTAAATACATATTTTACTACCTAGTTTAGGCCACAGAATTAGTAACAACCCTCGCAGAGAATAGGAATAACATGTGTACGTGTGTGAAAGAGAAAACAAGCAAGGTTAAAACAGGCAAGGTAGGACTAGAGAACATGTGAATGTACGACAGAAATCATTCATCTATTTGTAGCAGAAAGAGCTCTCAGAACTGGTTTTTCAGGACGTGGGCGGAGGATATTCTGTTTTGAAAGAAATTAAGCTTTGGAACTGTCACTAATGTAAAATCAACTGCTAAGTCAGAACTCAAATTTGTATGTTTTTTTTTTAATAGAGTGTAGAAGGAGGATGATAATTTTAATTTTTTTATTCAACTCTTTCCTTTCACGTTGCTAGATTTTTAATAAAGAGCCCTTCCTGTTTATATGCGGGTTCGGTTCATGGTACAGCTAAGTCATTGTATCGAAGCAGACTGGGTATTTTTGCTATAGCTTTTGCAAAGACAGAAATGAAAGCAAATAGTTGCTAATTATTTTTCCAAAATTATATACTTGAATCAAATTCAAGCAAATGAGATTTCAATACTCTTTAATTTTAGATAAAAAATCCAAGAAAATAATAAATAAACAATGAAACGAACCAAAGAGCAAAAACGACATTAAAACAGCCATTCATGAAAAGTGGTCTGAACACTGAGCTTGCCATCAGAGAAACAGCACTAGAATAAAATACAATTAGCAATATAATGTAAATAATGAAGTAATTAAGATAGCACGACCAAGAGAAGATTTTAGAGAGGTCCAGGGAATCTGGACACTGAAACTGAGACATTTTAAGAGCTAGGTTTTCACAGACAAGTTCTCCACACATCTTAAAAATCAGATCCTTTAATGTGGGATCCTTAGTTGGACACTAAGAAATCACAGAACATCTGAAAATGTAGGACTTTGGATACATGGTATATAACACCAGAAAAGTAAACGTCCTTACCTAAGTATGGTAGAAGTTAGTTGTCCTAGTGTGGCTCAGTGTGGTAAGTCAACCTGGAGATACCTGGAAGTGAGGTACAATCAAAGCAGACAGGGAGCTGAACTGTCGTTCCCCATCCAGCTGTCTGAAAAGCCAAGAGGTTTCTCCTCCAGAGGCTGAGTCACTTAAGGAGGAGGTAGGAGGTGTGGAAAAGGGTGGCACCTTGTAGAAACACCAGATCAATTAAAAGTACCGGTGAGTTGTTATACTTCTGTGCTTGCTGTACTTTTCAAGTGCAGTAGGGCTGGGCTTCACCAAATGAATGCTTTTGCAGACCTGGAAACAGAAATCCAAGTAATTACTATTTGGAAAAATGTACTATGCTCATTTGGATTTTCCACAGAAATACACGTTGCAGAGATATAGGGCTGCCTCTCAGCTAGAGGGTTTTGGGTATTTACACAGGTGAACATGAAGAAACACCACGTTTCATCAAAGGAAAATTCTGCAGAAATGTTATGTAGGCAACACACACTGGAATCTGATACGCATTCAGTATTTACACGGTTTGAGTATGTGGGCAGAGAAAAAAGACCTGTGGGGGAAAACCCTCCCACATGAGATCTTGTTGCAAGTCCCTCTTATCTGTGCACATTTGCATTCTCCTTCAGTACAGCCAGTAATAAACAGAAAGGAGAGAACAGACTACCTCCACTTTTTTTTTCTTTACAATGGCTGCAGTACCTTTTTCTGTAGACTAAGTGCCTCACTTTTAATAAATACAGTAGCAAGGAACATAAACTTCCTGATAGGAATTCTGTATTAGAATAGAACGCTCCGGTTCTATTTGGGATACAGAGTCTGTTTTTAAAGTATCTTATACAAGCCCACACTTATATTTGGGGAGCTTTTGTAATGAAATATGTAAGATGTGGTTATACAAGATTCTGAGTAACCTTTAGTGCTATTGTCTTTTGTGAAAATTAGGACTTTCTTTCAACATAAAAATAGCAATCTCTGACACAAATTAACTTTGTAAATGCCTCCTTAGCTGTATTTCTAGTCCTTATTTTTGCTGATTGTTACCTCCTCATAGGCTTGGTACTTAGTAGCATGAAGTTATTGTCTAAACATTGGCTATATCTGATGAAATACAGCTGATGAAGCAGAGCAGCAGACAAGAATATCTAAACTACTAACTAGCACAAGTTTCAGAATTAATGAATACAAACAAACATTTCTGAACGTTGTGCATCTCATCTTCCAGGTGAAAAATGCTTATAGCAGTCCTAGCATGTTCAGGTACACTGTACTTGATGTTTATCTTTTGACGATCAAAAAGAAACTTTTCCAAATGCATCTCTTTACAGACATATTATGATTTTACAATTTTAACACGCGTCTCCCAAATGAAACAGCTCTCTTTCCTCATAAGCAATGCACAATGGGAATTAGCTTAAAAAAATCTGCATACGCTTTGGGTTGAAATGGACATAGAGCTTTGATTTATAGTAACAGCACCTGAGACTAGGAATACCATTTTGTTCTGAAGCATTTTTCTTTCACAATCCAGGTGCTAGGTGATATTAGTTAGCTATCATTTTGCATTCAATCAGAAGAATTCTACTTGTAAATCAGAGATAAGCTTAACCTGTCTCACAGAGCTCCCTTCTGTAGCCCAAATGTTTGAGAAATGCACATAGACGTGCAACCAATAAAGTCTGAGGAAATTCAATTCATATTTTCCTGGATTTATAACCATTGGACACAGAGAAGAAACTATGGGGCACAGCAAGCCAGTTCTGCTACCCAAAATAAGTCAGAGGCTTATTCTGAGACAGTCGTTGCTCAGGCTTTAGTGGCTGACACAACAGAATAGACCGTCTACAGGAACATGCATAAATATAAGAAATTCCAACAATAGTACTGATCTCAGCTTAGAAATAAAACAGGCCAGCTATCTTTTACTGACTGATCTGCAACAACCAGTAGATTCAATGGATGGTGAAATCTTGATGCTGATTACTTAGTATTTCAAAGCTGGGAAAAAAAATCAGATTAAAGAAAATCCATCTTAATGCTAATCATTTTGTCTGATTTTCTCTATGCTAATTACATACAAGTACTGTACCTGGTGACTAAAGAACGTATGATGGAGTGCCATGTATCAGGAATTGGTTTTCAGCATGAGGATACAGTGAAAGTGACCCATAACTACTTTCCATGAACAATCTTCCCGTACTCTGAAGAAATTCAACTTTCAAAAATTTCAAGGAACTCAAAGTTTGCCTCTGGATCTCAGTACAACAAATAAGATGTGTCACAAATCCAGCCATCCCCAGATTGGGTGAAGTGATTTACAGTCAGGTTTAGAGAACAGTTTTGTTTTCATTCTCTAATTTAGGGTCCTTATTTAATTGAAAGAGGCACAGAAATATAGATACAGTGAAATTTAATTTCTCAGACTATATCAGAATTAGAATTATGTTTCCGTTATTCTCTTTCTCACTCGCAAGAAAATTCCCCAGTTGTAGCACAAACAACATTGTGGAAACAGATTTTTCAGCAGTGTCAGTAAAGAGCAATGTCAAAAACATAAGCATGTATATGCCAGATATACGTATATACCAATAGCTTTTAATAAAAGAATGGAATTTATTCTACTGATCTACTAGTTCACTGCATTGGACCATGCTTTACTATTGATTTCTCAGAGTTGAAGGATTTTTTTTTTTAATTTTAAACAGTAAAGTGCTTTGTTGACATCAGTAACTAATTTCATATCTACCGATCACCATAATGTCTATGTAATCTGCTTGTTTGAGTTAGGTAAATACTGTGCTTTTGCTTGCCATTCTTGCAAGAAGCAAGAGGAACTTTTCTGAAAAAGAGGTACAAACAAAAATGGCCACATGATCAGCTGGTATAATGGGATATAACTCCACCAAAATCATTCTGATAGCTTGATTTACATTAGCAGAGTGCATGGCCTGACATGACTGATGAGAGAAAACAAGAAATGTCTTGGAATTCCTCCCTGCATTAACTCCTCTTGTTAACGTATTAGTAACAAGCAAAAGGGACACATTGCTGATTAGTAATCAGAGATCACTATATTTTGCAGCCCTAGACTGCTAGCGTATTTTGGAGGCCATTTCTAGCAAGCTCATTTTAAATACCTGCTCAACAATGGAGGCTAAGGCTTATTTGTCCAAAAAATTCTTAAAATGCTTCCTAAGAAACTGCCAGTAGGGAAGGTTTACTTTTAAAATAGAGTAGCACTGGCAGAAAAGTGAACGTAACTAGTTCAGAAATGCCATAATTAGATTTGAATGGCTTATTCAGTGTTATTAAAGTCAAATGCATGTAGCACCCTACAGTGACAATACCTTATTGTTCTTCCCAATTCCCGCCTTTCTCTGAACAAGATAGCTGTGTTCTGTGTGCTTAGCTTTAGTTTATACTTTTCTAGAAAGTCTGTGTCCCTTGATTGCTCGTAAGATGCGTTTTATCTGCAGCATTTTGTCAATTTTTGTTGAGTTTCCGTTTTTAAGTACAAAACATAGTGCAAAATGTTGTTCTACCTCCACGTCCTCATTAAAGTTTATAGGATGGCCGTCATATGAACATAACATAATGTAGCCTAGCCCTACTGAGCTTTTATGTAGATTCACAAGAGAGAGATGGGCATGAGTGATGACTCAGCAGGCAACTTTTCAGATAAATACCATTCTGTGACTCCTCCCAAAAAGGGAGGAATACATTACTGAATACATTTTTTTCATACACACAGTCCTCAAAAAGAAAAGTCCTTCGACACTTCAGACTTTCCAAGTAGGATTGGTAAACTATTGTATTCTGGGTTATAAGAGGCTATTATTGTAACTGGTGTGTCCAAAAAGATTTAAAGACATTCTAGCAAGTGCTGTTCAATTTTTTTAGTTTCAAGACCCAGATAAAACAGCTACATTTATCCTGTTAAGTTAAAAGCCCTGTCTCTGGCATGAGGACAAGTGGCACAGCATGGTTTGTATCTGTATCGTTAATCTTGCTTTCCAAAAATAAGTGTGTGGCCTCATCCACTCTCCTATTGGAAAGAGTCCGGGGCTTGTACTAGAGAGATCCATGCTCAAAGCTTTTTTCAGAGACGACTAATTGACAGGAACAAAACTGTGTCAAGGAGTGTGCATGATAATGTTATGGACAAACAAAGGATATTGCTCAAGGCCGGGTCCCACCCCTACTCAATTAGCTAGTGTGGTCCTACTCATTGGACCTGATTTTTCCGGTTGGTTGTGTTCACCATAACTCATGTCAAAAGATGACTAAAACTAAACACTCTAAAACATATAGACAGGTGTCAGCTGTGGATGATGGCCAGCTGCCAGGCAGCATTTAGCAGGCAGACAGAGCTAGTTAAGGTAACATTTATCTGGGAGGTGGGTTGCACACCTGTGCCACCTGCACATTTTTCTTGCTGAAGCTTGGTCTAAGATCACCTACGTATGTAAGCAGCAGTCCTAACTGGTAAAGTCAGAAGGGGAAGAGTCATTTAAGGAAAAAACCCCAGTGCAACAAATACAACACTACTTAACGTAGAAAAGGAAGTAGTGTTCATGCATAGGGTGACACCTTCCTCTTGAAGGTGACGGACACAAGGACTGGTCCTCCCTTAATTTCCAGTCCAGCCCTACGTAAAATAAGAGGATGCTTGAGACTTGTGCTACCTCTGTATACAGAGGTACTTTTGATCCCTGGTCAAAATAATTAACTAAGGGAACATACTGCCCATGGGTACACCCTTACCAAGAGGTATGTATGACTCAGAACCAGACTAGAAGAGGTTATGTGAATCCCAGTAACATTCATGACTGCAACAGAGAGGAGAGGGAGAAATAAGGAGTATGATTTTATTTTTTTTTTTCCCACGGACAGGTTACTATCATTAGCCTTCTATGGGATTTCTGTAACATTCCTGTGAAGATTCTGATCCTCCTGCTCTTAGACAGACATCTCAAAATAAAATAAACTACTGATCTGATATGAGATGGAAAGACCCTTTCTTCATGGGCATCCTAGCTCATACTAAGATGTGGGTTTTAAAGGTAGATAAGCAATGTCCTGGTCAGCCTTGCAAAGGCCAACTACTGTCAGTGCCAAGCACTTGGGGTCCTTTTTAACAACTTTATTCCTCTCTTGGTGCTCAGTCAGAATTCCTCTGCCTAATCCACATGCAAGGCTCATCTCCAAGAATGCCTAACCCTTCCAAAGGACAGGATGAGAAAGCAACAGCCTACCAATTGGGAAAGTCACTTAGCCTATGGCTAAACCCAAGTTCAGATCATTCCTCCTTTTGACAGCAGCCAATTTTTACCAGCAGACTACTGTAATCACTGACTTATAAGACATTTTTCATGAGGGAACACACCTACCACAGTTTTTCTACCTCCCTAAGGTTTACATATTCACTGACAGGAGAATAACACTACAGCCCTCTTACTATGATATACAGATATTGGTCTCATCACTGTCTAAATGAATACTAGGTATTATAGATGACATTTCCCTTTTTCTTTTTATATTGTACTCTTCAGAATTTTATCACTTGGGTGATTAAAATAGGTAGAGAGAAGACTGATTATGTAATATCATGTAGTAACATCTGTTGTGCAGAGGCAGAGCAATTTAAAGCCACTTTCACTAGATTATGTTACTGTTAAACTAAGTACATCATTTCAGTACGTCTTGATACGAAGCCCCAGAATGCACCAGGGATAACGATATGTTTTACTGATTAACCTTTGCCAGCCCAGCTTACATTTCCTACTGCTATTACAGGCTGCCATTCCTGGGGAAGACCTTTCAGCTGGGTAGTGTAAGGTGTGCAGCCTGGTTATTTAACCACACCTTCCCGAGCACAGGAAGGAGCACTGTCAGAGCGTTTTCATATCCGTTTTTTAAATGCTAAGAAAAACAGAGTGACAATGCAGGTGTATTTGGCAGCTCATTGTTCTCCCACAAGGTGTGGCAAAGTTCATAAACTAAAGAAGGAAGAAAAAAGTTTCTATAAATAGCACAGAAAATGTCTATGCTTCTAATTGCCACAGCAAATGGCTGAGCAGTATCTTCCCTTTTCCTTTCTAAAATGGCTTGACAGAGAAAAATGCTAATCATAGCAGGTGCCAGCATTTTTCATGGAGATACAGAATCTTCAATGTTAGTGGGCCTGATTTTCCCACAATTTGAATACCTCTCTACTCTGTAAATGAGTGAAATACCTTGCAGAAGTCCCTGAAAGTCTGGTCCATAGTATGCTAAACTTGCGTATCTTGATCTTGCACCACTGCCATTTCTACGTTAGCTAAAGAACACAAAGAGTTACTGATAAAATCAGTTACCTAAGGAAAATTGTGCTGAAAATCTGGCTAAGTCAAATGACATCTGTGTGGTACCAGCTGAATGGCTGTAACCAGTTTTGTAGCTTATGTTGTTGACAAATAGCTTATATGTTAATGTGTTGCTGTCATCTGAATTAACCAAGACCATTTATATGGGTGGGTAAAGAAATGAAAATCAGATTCTGACCAATAGTAGTGGGAGCGTGAGAATTATGATTAGATGTGCTTTTTTCATTAAAGAATAAGAAAGACTTTATAATATCTCCATGACCTAAAAATCCCTACTGAGAGAGCTCTGGGAAGGAACGAACAGTGCTGATCTCAGGGAAAGCCATCTTGTTAAAAGATGTTAGAGGGGGAGAAGTTAAGGGGAGGAAGGTTTCTTCCTGCTCCTTACCTGAAATTTTCTTATAGCAATTAATTGTCACGGGCACTGTAAATACATAGGAGAAATCTCCTCCAGGCTGTTCTTTCTATGGTGCAGATAAGGAGGTGTATCTGCCCCATAAAATGACATCTATGTGAGGAACTTTAAATTACACTTATCTGATAGACTGGGTTTCTCTCCTTGTCCTCGTATTGCACTGGGATTATCCGCTAGGGCTAAGCAGACTTTTCTCTTTCTTTTACTATTTGGATCAAACTAGTTGATTGAGAACTTGATTGTCATCTGAAAACCTCTATGGGAATTTCATACCAATCAAAAAAAAGCCAGTGAGTTAATCTCCCACCTATTTAATGAAATCTTCATTTGACAGGTGAGTTCCACACTGGTGTTACCAGCACACATAACTGCTATGCATGCCAGCCAAATGTAACAGATTGTGATCCTCTTCTCTATCCACATCAAAGCTGAATATGAGCTGAATATGAGCATGGAGGAAGGGGAAGTTTTTCCCCGTTCCTGGAAGATGCTGGCTGTGGTACAGTTAGCACAGAACAGCTTCCTGCAGAATAGTTGTTAGAAAATGAGTTCCAAAATCGATAACTGCAGAACTAAGGCAAAAGCCAAAAATGGGAGTCAGAAAGGATGGAGTTGACTTAAAAAGGTTCAGAGAAGGACAAAAAAGATGATCAAAGATACAAAATTACTTCTCCACACAAGGAACAAATGCATCAGCTAAGACCCTTTTAATGTGGTGAAGGGATACCTAAAGGAGGTGTAAGTGGTCTAAAAGTATGAGAAGGGTGCATTTCAATTCTCCCCCAGTGCAAGAGCTATTTGGCATCAAAATTAAACTAGTAGGAAGAAAAAAAAAAAAAAAAGAAATAAAGAAAGAAGAAGGATGTTTCTTCCTACAATGTGTGTGTAAGATGTCCTGGCTGCAGAAAGCTGTGTTTCTAATAGTTTATGAAATGCAACAGTTTATTTCTGTAACTGTATATCTGTAATTGTGTGTGTGTGTGTATAAATACTCATATATGCATGTGTGTGTACTCATACATAAAAGAGATCAATGAGAAACAAGACAAGCTTGTGGAAGAGAAATCGATTAATGGTTACTAAGTAAATAGAAACGACATTTGGCCAAGAAAGACCCTAACATACAAATTAATAGAGACTGTAAGGGCACTTAGGGAAAGCAACTTACATGCTTCACTTGTTCTGCCACTCTTCCCTGAGCAACCTCTGAGCTGGCCAAGGACTGCCACTCCTTATGTTATGCCCATACTGACAAAATTTGTGTAAGGCATATAACTAAAATTGCATCAAATCGTTTCGTAATTCTTTGATGCCGGTGCAAAGAATTAGCAATGCAATGAAGGTAATAATCAAATTTTCGTGGAATGTTGATGCTTTAAGTATTAAAATAAGCCGGTCTCCATAGGGAAGGGGTGTCATTCAGTCCCTCAGATGAGAGTCATTCAGCATTGCCATTTTAGTTTCTTCACGCTGAATTTCTTCTCTAGTTAGATGACAAATGTGGAGAGTATGTATATATGTAAATATATAAATATGTAAAGCAGTGTGTTTTGTTAGCACATGTTTAAAACCCTTTCCTTACTCATAAATACCTTTTCAGTCAAATAAAATTGCTCATCTGTTCAAATAACAGATAAAATAGCAAGGCAGATTTATATGTGTTGAAATATAGATCATCTGCAGGAGTAAAATAGAAAATGGTATCACAGAAGTGGCATCTTCCCTGCGCGTTCCCTTACTAACTTCTCTCGAGAAGAATTCAGCTGTCGCATTGTCCTCCCTTGTCCACAGAAACAGAAGAATTAACAGCATCTCCAAGCATATTCCAAAGAATAAATTTCAGGTGCAGATTTCAATCACAAACAGAACTATGTGAAAGAAAGGAGAACACATTTCCTGAATTAACACATCTGCAAGTAGGGCTTCATGGGCAGAGAAGCTGAAGAAACAACTGAGCGCTCTGCTTGCCTTTACAAAATACTTGACGTTTGATACAGACTGGCCGACAGACTGTTACAATGGTGAGGAAGTTCGTGCATTTTACATATCAAGTCCTCCTTCCCTTTTGTTCTCAGTAAATCATATTCTTCTGAATAATTGCTTTCAAAACTGTGAGTAGTTTGGAAAGAATGTTGGCAGAAATCATCTTTTACATGAGTTTTAACATTCAGCACACAAAGAAGTGAGCTGAAGACTTTTTCATTTGTTTTTGTTGCTGTTGCTGTTAAGTACAATTAAAACAAGGCCGAGCTTTAAAGCAGGAAGATTTCAAAATAATTTGGGTGAAACTACAAGGGAAATAGTCAGAACAGAATTATTGTAGTCATCTGGATGTAATCATGGAGTCTCAGATGAGTTCCTGAAGTTCCAGATCCTGCCACAGTGCTATAGGAGCATGCCATGAAGAACCCAGTAATTTCAAGCGTGGGCTGCTCTGTATCCTCATGCACGCTATTAGCCTGAGAAAACTAAATGCCAATTAATGTCTAAGTAAATAATCTGAATTCTGCTCAATGAAAGGAGAAACCAAACTGGTGACAGCTGTTTTCAAACACCGGTTTCCTCAGAGCTGGGCGAGACTTTCCATCACAGGCCCTATTTAACAAAAAAGCTAGGCTACATCAAAAGCTAGGCTCCTACCTCTACATTTGCCACTCAAGACATCCCTAATGTAATTCATTTTGCCCTAATGTAGATGACTAAAGTAGGTCAGAGCATTGGGCTCTAGAAGTTACTATTTCTCTCCACTGTCTTGAAAGGGAGCCTAAGATGAGAGGTCAGATGTAGGCACCTACACTGTAAACACCTAGACGTGTCAGATGAATCCTGTGTAATGGCAGGATTTCAAATAAAATTTTTGCTCTTGCAGAAAGCAATGCCTTCTTGCCAAATTAAAAGCAAAAGGAAACAAGCAGGTAGATTATTTTTTTCCTCTGCGTCTGGCCAAAATTCAAGTTGCAAAGCTCACTCTGCAGCCTCAGCGGTACCGCATCGATACCACATCAGAATTTGTCTCATCCTCAAGCAAACTACATGTCCTGCGATGCATTGTGGAAAACAGCTTCCCTACAGCACTGTGGCCACTTACACAAAAAGTGCGACATGGAAACTCTAATCTGGCCATGTGGGAGTCTGACCCACAGTGAAGCTGCCAGTCAAGAGGAGAGAGAAACCAGAAAAATCATTGTGCTTTCCTGGCAGTTCCGTCCCTTTCATTCACAGGTACGACGGAAATATTCTTTCTATTTTCAGAAGGAATATTTCAGATCTCTCTAGATTTGAACCTTCTAACTATAACAAAAGTAAGACTTGAATTTTTTGGTTTAGCTGTCTTACTTGTAGTAAACTGTATTCACGCTGTTCAGATCCCTGAGCTGCAGACAAACCAGTATAAATGGGGTTTGACATCTTCTACGGACTTGTGAGAAGAACCTCTGTAGTACTGTGCCTAAATCACAATCTTTGAATTCTTTATCTTAATTTTCATTTTGAAATATGCAATTCTGCTGCAGTGTATTTGAAACTTTTAAACTCATAGTGCTGAACTCGTTTTAGGTTGAAGCAGAAAGCTCCAAGTTAGCAAGCTGTGTGGTAGCTTAATTACATGGCCAGGTTGGGTGTGTGAAAATAGCCACCACACACTGGAGAATAAATTGCTGGGTTTGGTTTTTCTTGATTTACAAGTTGCTATAAGAGGTGCATGTTCCCAGGGAGTGGTGAAAAGTAGGGGTGTGTTAAACAGGTTAAAGAACATTTTAAAGAGACACTGTCAGGCTTGACATAGTAGATTTGGTGTACTTCCTCGTTCCTTCCAAATAACATTTTCTGTTTCTGTGGTTACAAACAGCTGAGTTGTACCCTGCCTCCCTATTTAAGTGACACCACAAAATCCAGTGTAGCAGTGTGTATCACACTGGTCACTGTCTCTGTCTTTTTTTCTTTTTTTTTGCCATCAGTCAGGAAATGAAACTGCCAGAGCTGCTGTTCTTCCCACTCCTTGGAGAGCAGAATTCACATGCCATTGAGTCCAGGCAGTAAAATCTTGTGGTTTTCTGTAAAAATAGCTGCCGTGAGGACAAGCAGCATTTGGATCAAAACATTTCTCCACTCAGAGCAGTAGAGAAGTTATTTGCTAGTGTTGCTGGTGCCACCACTTTCAGGTCTGAAATATCCGAATCCAAAGTCCGGGCTGCAAGTTCCCAGGAACCTTGGCAAAAGTCACATGATTTTGAACCTGAATTTTCTTGTTTCTCAGAAATTTTGCAGGGAGAACGGGCATAATTTAAAAGCTTTTATACACATAGCATTGGCTTTGAACCTTGATATTTTCTCCTGGGTATCCTACTGGAACTAAAGATAGTTCCAATTGAAAATGAACACAATCTTTCTTACATGGATTTCACAAGAGGTGACTGGAATATCCATTTCAAATGATTGAAATTGATTAGTATATGAGAATAGAATTAACAGAGCACAATGTATATACAAATTTCAGCCTGTCATTATTGCAAATAATGCAGAAATCTTTCTTTGGAATGATTCAACCTCATTTTCTAGGGAACATTTTTAAATCACTCTGCCGCCCCAGCTGGTAAATACATTAAATTTTGGATCTCTCCCATTTCATTATACTATGTTACTTGCAGTGCTATCCGACATTCTGTATAATAGAAACATCCAGCATGAAAAGGTCCAGTATTTAGTTATATGAGAAAAGACATGTTTTAAATTCCCTCTTCCAAAGGCAATAAGAGACCACCATGACACACATGAAAATCATTGTTAGTCAGACCCAAACTTAGTTCATATAAAGAGTGTAGTGGGGACATGACTTGCAAGTGCCACTGTTTGGAAGAAGCAGAGCAGACTGAGACTGAAATTTGGAAGCAGGTAGAAAAGTGAAGAGGAGCTGAAATAAA